>Ga0326727_10009161_pt1 | contig 24553 bp, 21 predicted proteins | sample MB2enrmetagenome_FD_207643 | JGI IMG/M metagenome (GOLD analysis project Ga0326727, IMG submission 207643) | Lab enriched peat soil microbial communities from McLean, Ithaca, NY, United States - MB29MY | ecosystem: Environmental > Terrestrial > Soil > Wetlands > Peat | place: USA: New York... | reverse complement strand
GAGGCGAGCCTTGGTCGGTTTGAGCCCAAAACGAATCCCACAAGGGGAAAGGCGCGAGAAAAAACCAACCGCCACCCCAACGGAGAAGTTTTGCTTGACAACGCCGATGCCGTTATAGACGCGCTACCTTGCTTTGCCACGTCGCCAAAATCGCGCCGCGGTGGAAGGGCCGCAAGGCCGGAGGGCGGGCCTTGCGCTACGTCAGCAGAAAACGCTTGACAAGCTTTCCTCGCTCTTCTACTATATCGACTGTAGTTATATCGGGGGGAGATATAGACCTTATGATTCGCCGTGCACCCGCGAAGGCTGCCCAGGACCCTGCCGGGACTTTCTCACCGCTCACCCCGGCGGTCTTTTACATTCTCGTCGCTCTCGCCGAGGGTGAACGACACGGATACGCCATCATGCAGGAGGCGGCGAAAAGGAGCGGAGGCACCGTACGTCTGGGCCCCGGGACACTTTACGCCGCCATGAACCGAATGCTCAAAGATGGGCTCATCGTTGAGTCCGCGGAACGTCCTGCCCCCGAATTGGATGACACCCGGCGGCGCTACTATCGTCTGACGGGCCGGGGCGGCCGGGCTCTGGCCGCGGAAGCGAAGAGACTCGGGGATCTCGCGCGCCTGGCGCGATCCACCCGAGCGGTGCGCGAGCTCAAACACGCATAAGGAGTACCTATGGCCATTGGTGACACCAAGCTGAAGGGTCCGGTTTGCATCTTCAGGTGGTTGCTACTGCTTTACCCACCCGGATTCCGCCAACGTTTTGGTCAGGAAATGCTCCAGGTTTTTCAGAATACCTGTGCACAGTTGGCCCCGGACGGGGGATTCGCGTCCCGCCTGCTCTTCTGGCTCCGGACCCTCAATGATTTGGCGCGTTCGGTGCCGGGAGAGTGGCGACAAGCGCTGCAAAGACATGACAAGATTGGATTCCCGGTCGGGCAATGGGCCGACTCCCTGGTGGTGCCTTTGATTGTTGCCGGATCCATCCTGGTGGCCGGTGACTTGGGCGCCACCCTTGTCCAGAGCCGCGTCATGGCGTCGGGAAAAGTTTCGAATTTCGCACTGATGGTCACAGCCTGTGTAGCCGTTGGTGTGGGCTTGGGGATTCTGGGCATCCTCGGCGCCTTGGTGGCCGCGCGTAACCCAGACGCTGATGGGAGATGGATTAAACTCTCGGCATAGGGCCATCCATACCGGTTTCGTTTCAGACCAGACAAAAGAACGCCTTTCTCGATCTGGAGGTGCCGAGTGCAGGTGGGCGCGAAACGGTTGATCAGGTTCGCCATAAAGGCCGTAACTATGGCGGTTGCAGGTTTGGTACTCGCGGGCGTGGTATATGAAAAAGCCGGTGAACGACAGGATCGGAAGCGGTATCCACAAATTGGGCGGTCCGTGGACATCGGCGGGCGCACGCTCAACATCTATTGCTCGGGCGAAGGCAGTCCCAGCGTGGTCTTCGAGCCGCCAGGGCACACCGCCGGCTATACATGGATTAATATCCAGCCGGAAATCGCGAAATTTACTCGCGGTTGCTGGTATGACCGCGCCGGCTACGGCTGGAGCGACCCCGGCCCGTCTCCCCGGACATTCAAGGCCATCGCGAGTGACCTCCATGCACTCTTGCGCGCCGCGTCGGTTCCACCACCTTACGTTCTGGTGGGTGGGGCCGGTAACGGGACATTCCATATGCGCGTCTTTAACGGCCTCTACCCCAGGGAAGTAGCGGGCGCCGTTTTGGTGGATGCCTCCGACCCGGACGTCTTCGCCCATGAACTAAAATACATGAAGGGCGCATTGTCTTCTCTCCCTCCGTGGGCGCGGCGAACCGGTTGTGCGGTGGTCTTTCCCGCCTTATTTCGCGTCGGGCTGCTGCGGCTGTTGGGAAATCCGGGGGCGGGAGGACCGAATGGCCTCGCGGCTCTGAGTCAAGATCAGCAGCAGGAGCTGACCTTCCTGTCGACCAATCCTTCCATTAATCGCACCGAAGGAGAGGCTTGCTCGGAGGAAGAGAACGTGGAGGAGGTTCGCGCGGCCGGGATTTTCGGCAGCCGTCCTCTGGTGGTGCTCGAAGGATCAGAGCCGGTCCAGGCGCCCAGTCCAGAGTACGAAGAGGCCACGGAAGCCTTCAATGATTATTGGTTTCACCAACTGCTGCCCCGCCTGGCGGCTCTTTCCACCCGCGGCCGCCTGGTTCTGGCGAAGGATGCCGCGGCGCCGGAAGTTGTGCTTGAGGCCGTCCGTGAGGTCGTTGCAGAAGTACGCGCGGAGCAGCGGAAATAAACAGATTGCTTGCAATCACGCCTTCCATCTTACCGCGGCGGAACGAGCAGGGCGGACTGTTCGGAGATCAATCTCCAGCCGGTTTGTCGTGGAGTTCTGAAGAAATAGCGCTCTCGTCAAGTTACGACAGCCGCGCAATACCCGGGAACCCGTCAAAACCTGGATCAAAACTCAAGATCTGATTGATTCCATGCTGTTCCATGACGGCGAGATGGACAGCGTCACGCGCCGACAGCCGCCGGTGTCCCAGAACAATCTCTTTGGCACGCTCAGCGTCAGATCGCGTCACGTCGAGCACCTGATCAACGATGCCGAGCAGAGCGTCGAACGCCGGTTGGATGGCGTCCCGGCGGTCAATGGCGGCATACCGATGCAAGATCTCTTGCAGGACCTCGGCGTCGGTGACGAGGCGCTGCCGGTCATTGATCAGTTGTTCGAGCAATCGCTGCGCGTCGATCTTGCGGGGGTGAGGTGCGCCCACGAGGTACATGGGGATGTTCGAATCGACCAGAATCATGGGTGCGCACCCGATCCGTATCCCCTCTCGATCTCCGCCAGCATGCGGTCAATGTCGCCCGCGGGATAATCGCATCGCGCTGCGGCGCGGATGACACCGAGCTTCTTGCCGACCCTGCCCACAGGCTCACGGCGATGGGCCAGATCGAGCGCCTGCCGGACCCATTCGGCTATCGACATTTGGCGGGCGCGCGCGGCGCGCTTAATCTCACGGTATTCGGGGTCCTTGAGGATGACTTGCAGTCTTTTAGCCATGAGTTGAGTATATTTGACTCATGACCATGAGTCAACTTTCGGTCGGCTCACATATGGTCTTATTCATTCCGCTCGGATTTAGGCGGGAGGCTTCTCGGGAAATTGCCTTGGCCCGTGCTCGCGAAGCTCGGCCATGGTCAGGAGGACTTGGGGAATAGTGGCGGTTTTGGTTCGCTCAAGGTCCGCGAAGGCGAGTTTCTGTGCCGTAGATGCCACAGGGCAAGTGTCCGCTGGAGAGGGGGACAAATATCTGCTAATTTAGAGTTCCCGATAAGTCCACGCCCGCCGAAAGGAAGGTTCCATGCCCGGCATTCCCGTTCTACACGTTGAAGCCGATTGCATCGCCCGCGCCTGGGAAGAATCGCTGCTATTGCTTCACCAGAGAGGCTGCGACCTCCAGACGCAATACGACAAGCCCGGTGATCCGCCCAGCAAAGACGCGACGATGATCATCACTATCGCCGAGCCGCTCCGGGAGCCGATGATCCACCGTGATTTTCCCGGCGGTCCGGAGGATCTTCAGGAATACATGATGGAAGTCCTCGAGGGCATCAAGGACCACTTGGTGCGCGACCAACGCGATCCCGGCGACACGCGTTGGGAATATACCTACCACCAGCGACTGTTCCGCTATGCCGTCCCCACCCTCGCGCCCTTCGATCAAATCGAAATCCTCTGCCGCAAGCTGGCGGAGACGCCCTACACGCGGCGCGCCCAGGCGATCACCTGGAAGGTTTGGGAGGACAATGATTGCTACGACCCGGCCTGCCTGCAAAGCGTGTGGTGCCGGATCACGGAGGAAAACAGCTCGCCGGTGCTGAGCATGAACGTGCGCTTCCGCTCCAACGACGCCTACAAGGCTGCCTTCATGAACATTTTCGCCCTGGTCGAAATGCAGAGGCGCATCGCGGCGCGGGTCTCCGAACTGTCTGGCCGGAAAGTGGAGGTGGGCCGCTACTGTCACATGGCCGATAGTTACCACCTCTACGGATCATACTTTCGCGAGTTCGAAGCGCGTTTTCTCGGCGCCATGGCCAAACGCAGCTTCGAGCAGCGTACCCTGCGCTATGCGGACCTGCGCGAATCAATGGAAGAAGCCCGCCCGGCAATTCTAGAAAAAGCACGAACGATGGGTCAGTGAGATCGCGAATTTGAAAACCCTTGTTGCCGACGCTAATTCTTCTGCGTCTTGCCGGACGGATTTGTTGCCGGCTTGCCGGCCGCGGTGCCCTTGGGCGAGGCCTTTTTTGCTCCGCCCGCTGGGGGGGTGGCGTGCGCGGTTCGTTTGTGGCCTTTGAACTCCGGCGCGATATTCTTCATGGGAGTCGCGCGCCCTCCCTTGTTGTGCTCGGCAAAATTCAATTCATTCTGGCAGGAAGCCAGGTTCGTCTGCCCGGCCAGCAGAAGCGTGTCCTGATTTTTCAGCAGATACGCCAGGTGGGACTCCATCATCTGCTGCAAATCGAAAAGCTGGTTGGACGATTGGCTGTATTGGGCGCCGAGACTGGCATTTTCGTACTGCGAAACGGCGTGCGCAACGCCGTCCACACGCGGCAGCACCGCGCTGATCGCCACATAGGTCTGAAATCCCAGATACAAACTGTCGGGGCGGGCCTCGAACATACCGCGCCAGTCTTCTTCTGCGGTCATCGCTTTGTGCAATGACTCCAAACTCTGGCCAAAGGACTGCTGCGCCGCCGGGGGCATCTTCCATTTTTCCGGATGTACCTGGGTGAGCAGATCGTTCAAACGATACTGCGCGAGCCACACTTTGTGCATCAGCGCTTTCACCTGAACAGGTTCCAGGTACCCGGCGGTGCTTGCTTGGGCTAACGGGCCGGCGGGCGTTTGCCCGGGCGGCACAATCCTCTCCGTCTGAATTTCCTGCGAGGCGGGCCCGTTGGGATGCGGCGGGATCGGCGTTTGCTTGGTGGATGATTGCCCAAGATCCTTCAGCGGACAGACGGCAACGAACAGCGCTAAGAAAAGCAATTTCATCGCTGACCTCACTATTGAGTTAGAAGGCGGGAAGCCGCAGAAAGATGGCAGGGCCTAGGCAGCTTCTTCCACAAATTTCTGGAGCGTCTGGCGCGCCTTTTCGCTGAGGTCCAGGAACTGGATTCCCATGCCCAGGCCGACGCGCGAGAAGATCACCTTGGCTCGACACGTAATGGCCGGCTCCGTCGGGTAGAGCTGGAAGGTGAGCGACAGCTCGGAATCAATGGGAAGGGGAAAACGCACATCGAAGAACATGCCGCCCACGCTCACGTCCCGAGTTACCCTGATCTCACTGCATTTCAGCGCTTCGCAATAAACTCGTGTTACCAACTTGACGCGGCGGTACTGCCGGCGCTCAACCTCAGCCTTAATGAGTTGCGGATCTTCCGAGTCCACAGTGCGCGACCTCTCGAGCCAGGCCATTAACGGGCAGCTTCCTGCACTTCCACGGCAAATTTGAAGTGGGGACGCGGGATGCCTCGTCCCCACCGGTTCGCTTCCCAGCGAGCTTGAAGAAATTTGATGTCCGGACGCTGTCCCAAACCCAAGGCGGCGGGCGTGACCCCAGAATAGAATTTTTGCGGGAACCAGAAGAGCGCTTGCGTTCCCCAGTTCTGGCCGTCCGCCGATCCCCATATGGAGACGTGCAGCGATTCCTGTTCCAAAACCCCGTCAATGCGCAAGATCAGCAGCAGCGCCTTGCCGGCCAACGCCCCCAGTTCCAGCGGAGCGCCCTGCCCCGACCCTTCTACTTCCGTGCCGGCAGGCACCAAGAAACGAGCGGTGGAATTTGTCATGACGCTGTTACTCATGCTGTAAAACGGGTTCTCCCAACCAAGGCGTGCATCCTACCACAAGTTGTGCTGGGTGTTAAGAGCAGGTGTCAGGTGCAGGGTGTTAGGTGTCAGGAACTTCTAGCATTACTACAGTGGCCCGTTGTTCTTTGCAACTCAACACGCACCACGGACACTGGATCCGACCTGACCGCTGCACTTAACACCCGGCACCCGCTCGATCTACGCTTGCCTTTTTTTGTGGGGAACGCATAGACTCACAAATTCAAAGGTCAACGATGCGCTTAACAATTCATTTGCTCATTTCCTTGATTCTCGTGGCGGGGACGGCCAAGCCCGCGGCGGTCTCCAGCATTTCGCTTGACGGTGATTGGCACTTCCTCGCCGATCCGGGCGGCGCGCTCGACGTGCAGAAACTCGATTCCGCTGCCTACGTGCGCCCCACGAGGGTTCCCTCCTCCTGGCAATCGCAATTTTCCGACCTGCGCGATTACGCCGGGGTAGCGTGGTATTGGCGCACCATCACGGTGGAGCCGCCCGCGGCTGACCAAGTAGCGCTCCTGCGCTTTGGCGCCGCCGATTACGCAGCGGAGGTTTACGTCAACGGCCAGAAGGCCGGATCGCACGAGGGCGGGTATCTGCCCTTTGAAATCGACGTCACTTCCCTGCTCCACGCAGGCGAAAACCAAGTGGCCGTGCGCGTCGCCGACCCCGGGGCCAGGCCCCACGAGGTTGTCGAAGGCATTAGTTATGCGGAAATCCCGCATGGCAAGCAGAATTGGTATGTCCAGACGAGCGGCCTCTGGCAAAGTGTGGAACTCGACTATCGTCCGCGCATGCGGCTGGGCAGCGTGCACATTTCCGCCGCCCCGGACGGCCCCTTTGTGATCACCGCGTCCGTGGTCGGGGTGGGCGCACCTGGCTCGGCGCGCGTCGCCGCGGAAGCCCTGGACCCCAGCGGCAAGAGTGTGTGGACGAGCGCGCAGGATGTGACCGCTGGGGTCGCGAGCGCCAAGCTCAGCGGGCTGATCCACGACCCCTTGTTGTGGAGCACCTCGAGCCCGAATCTTTACGAGCTGCACGTCTCGCTCAGTTCCGGAGACTCCACCCGCTGCCGCTTCGGCTTCCGCAGCCTGACCACGCACGACGGCAAATTCTTTTTGAACGGCAAACCGATCTATCTGCGCGGGGCACTGGATCAGGATTTCTTCCCTGACACTCTCTACACGCCGCCCTCGCTCGATGATCTCCGCGACGAAATGCGCAAGGCGAAAGCGCTGGGCCTGAACCTGCTGCGCTGCCACATCAAGGTGCCGGACCCACGCTATCTCGAAGCCGCGGATGAAACCGGGATGCTCATCTGGTATGAGATTCCCAACTGGGATAAGCTCACCGCCAATTCCCAACGCCGCGCCATGGAAACCCTGCACGGCATGGTGGAGCGCGACGCGAACCATCCCTCCATCGTCATCGTAAGCATCATCAACGAAAGCTGGGGTGCGAACCTGAAAGAAGCGGCCGACCGCGCCTGGCTTAAAGCCGCCTATCAGCAAGCCAAGACTTTTGTCCCGTGGTTGGTGGTGGATAACAGCGCGTGCTGCGATAACTTTCATCTGGCCACCGACATCGCGGACTTCCACCAGTACGCCGCCATTCCCGATTTCGCTTCCAACTTCGATCGCCTGGTTGATGACCAGGCGCAGCGCCCCGACTGGCTCTTCAGCCCCTACGGCGATGCGGCTCCCAAAGGCGACGAGCCCCTGATGCTTTCAGAATTCGGCAACTGGGGATTGCCGCACGTCCCCGAGGAAAAGCCCTGGTGGTTCGGCCGCGAATTTGGCGGGAAAGAAATTACCCAGCCCGAGGGCTGGGAGCAACGCTTCGCGGATTATCAATACAATTCCCTCTTCCCCGATTTGAACGCCTTGATCGACGCCACCGAGTGGCACGAATACGAGGCGCTGAAGTATGAGATTGGGGCCCTGCGCGCGCACCCCGAGATTCAGGGGTATGTCATTACGGAATTCACGGATGTGAATTGGGAAGCGAACGGCCTGCTCGATATGTGGCGCCACCCTAAAGCGTTTGGCGAGGAGCTCAACCGCCTGCAACAGGACGATCTTCTCGTCCTCCGCGACGATAAACGCAATTACAAAACCGGCGAGTCGGTTGAGGCGGACGTGTACCTTTCGCATTATGGCCCGGGGGACTTGGCGGGCGCGAAAGTGGCCTGGCAAGTGGAAGGAACCTCACTCGCCGGCAGCCTGCCAGTGACTGCCATCGCCTCCGCCGCCGCGGCTAAGGTGGGGACGATTCGATTCCCGGCCCCTGCCGGCCCCGCGCCCGTCAAAAGGGTCTTAAAGGCTCAACTTATTGCTTCAGATAAACCGCTGTCGGATAATTCCCTGAATTATTATTTCTACCCCAACAAGCCCCTCGATTTGCCGCCGCCTGTCTCCTTCTACGACCCCCCTCCCGGGCGCCTGCGCCGGCTGGTCAATGACATGCGCGAACGCAATTATTTGGCGCCTTCCGGCTCGGAAGCCTTCCCCGTGCTGATCACCTCAACCCTTGATGAGACCGTGAAGAGCAAGCTGCGCGCTGGGGCGCGCGTGATCCTGATCGCCAACGACCCACTCAACCTGGCGCCAGGCATCGACGTGGCGCCGCGCGCCCAAGATGACTTCAGCGGCAATTGGATTTCCGATTTCCTCTGGCTGCGCAAAGGCCAAGCGCCGTTTACCGATCTTGGATTCGATACGCTGGGCGGGTTTGAAACCCAAGCCGTCACGCCTGCAACGGTCATCAAGGGAATTCCGCCGCAGAATTCGGGCGATGTCCTGGCGGGAATGTTTTACGGTTGGATGCACTCCAATGTGGGAGTCCTGGTGCAAGCCAAGGCCGGCAAGGGGAAGCTGCTGATCTGCACGTTTCCCCTTGCCACCACCTACAATTCCGACCCCTACGCCACCTATCTTCTGGACGCCCTGGTGAATTACGTGGTGTCGGATTTCTCACCGCACTTCGAAATACCTATGTAAGGGAGAGTTATCGAAAGGAGTCGGGAGTCAGAAGTCAGGAGACAGAAGGCGCGCGCCAGAATATGGAGAGCACGTCGTTCTATTCTGACTCCTGTCTCCTGACTCCTGACTCTTTCACTTACCCCGCCCCCAGCTTCCCCAATCGCCGCAGGGCTTCATCCAGCGTCGCCTCCTTCTTGCAATACGCGAAACGCACCTGCTGTGCTCCGGAAGCAGGATCACGGTAGAAGCTGCTGCCGGGGACGACGGCCACGCCGATTTCCCGCACCAGGTAGCGCGCAAACTCCACGTCATTGGGGAAGTCGAAAGCGGAGATATCGGTCATGATGTAATAAGCGCCGTGGGGCCGGAAGCAACGGAATCCCGCCTGTTCCAAGCCCGCCAACATGCGGTCGCGCCGCGCCAAGTAGCCCTGGCAAAGCTGCTGGTAATAGGTCTCCGGCAGGCGCAAGGCGGTGGCGCCCGCTTGCTGTAAAGGCGCCGCGGCCCCCACGGTGAGGAAGTCGTGCATTTTGCGAATGGCGCTCGTGACTTCCGGGGGCGCAATCGCGTAACCCACGCGCCAGCCGGTGACGCTGTAGGTTTTCGACATGGCATTAATAGTGATGGTGCGCTCGCGCATGCCGGGAAGCGTCACCAGCGAGATATGACGGAAGCCGTCATAGACCAGATACTGATAAATCTCATCGGTGAGGGCATAGGCGTTCGTTCGCCGGCACTGCTCGGCTATCAGTTCGAGCTCGTCGTGGGTGAAGACTTTCCCCATGGGATTGTTGGGGGTGTTCAGAATCACGGCGCGCGTGCGATGGGTGAAGGCCGCGGCAAGCTCCTGCGGGTCGAAGGTCCATTCCGGGGGATGAAGCCGCACGTGGCGGGTCGCCGCGCCGCAAATGATGGCGTCCGGGCCGTAGTTCTCGTAGAAGGGCTCGAAGACCACCACCTCATCGCCCGGATCGATAATCGCCAGCAGGGAGGCGATCATGGTTTCCGTAGCGCCGCAGCAGACCGTCATCTCGCGCTCGGGGTCGACCTCCAGGCCCGTGTCGTGGCCGAAACGCTCGGCGACGGCGCGCCGGAATTCGCGCGCACCCCAGGTGATTTCATATTGGTTATGATCGGCGCGGATGGCTTCGACCGCGGCTTCCTTCACCTCTTCCGGAGCGGGGAAATCCGGGAACCCCTGGGCGAGGTTCACCGCCTTGTGCTCCAGAGCCAAGCGCGTCATTTCGCGAATCACCGACTCGGTGAACTTCCGGGCCTTCTGGGAGATGGGCGACCGGCGCGCCGGGTTTGCGGTAAAGCCTATAACGTTTTCACTCATGCAATCACCTTAATGTCCTGGAGCGCGTGGCGACGTCGGGCTGCCCGGCTTGCTGTTCCCGCGCGTGGCGCCCGCAGCGCGCGGCGGCGCAGAGGGTTGCGCCTGGGGGCACTTCGCAAAGTGCGGCGAGCCGCACAAGAGTTGACGGTAGACCTCCGCATCACGCAAGACCAGCTCCACGTAAGTCCGCGTGGCCGGAATGGGAATGCTCTCCAGAAACATGCCCGGATCGCGGAAGGTATATTTGCTGACCCAATCTTTAACGCGGAAATCGCCTGCGTTGTAAGCAGCCATGGCAAGGTCCGGCCGGTTGTCAAAGTCTTTCATCAGCCCGGCGAGATAGGCGCACCCAACGCGAACATTGTAAGTGGGATCGTAAAGCCGCCGCGCGGCGCTGCGCGTGCGCGAAGGCCGGCTGCTGTGGGCCGCAGTTTCCGGCAGAACCTGCATCAGGCCACGCGCATTGGCAACGGACAGTGCGCGTGCACTGAACCCCGATTCCTGCCGCACCAGCCCCATTACCAGATAAGGATCAAGGTGGTTCAGGCGAGCCTGGCGCTGGATAAGTTTCCAGTACGCGTGGGGATAGAGGAAATCCCACACTTCCTCCGGCAGGTCGGAGAATTCCATCTGCGCATACGCCGGCGCGGTTTTGAAAGCGCCGAAGAGCGCGCCCGCCGGATTGTTCTGCGCGGCGTACATCTCGGTAAGCAGCAGGCGCAACTCGGCCGGTGGATTGTCCGCAGCAAGGGCCGCTTTCAGAAATTCCTCCTCCAAGCTTTTCAAATCCAAGGCCTGAAGGATCAGCGCCGGCCGGGCGTTGTCACTGGGAGCGGCCGCCAGGCACGCAAGCCCTTGCGGTACCACCGGCGGCGTCAGCACCGGGATCAGCGCGGCGGTTAGGGGAGCGGCGGTGGAATCGTTCGGGCCCTCAAGGCTTCCCTGCCTCGTGCGAATTGCCGCCAGCCGCGCGGCAGCCTGCGGGGCATAATAAGTGTGCACGAACCGCTTGGCCAGCAACGCGTAGAGCGCTCGCGCCTCGGCGAGCGAGCCTTGCTCCTCCTGGATCCGCCCCAGCCAATAGAGCGCCGCGGGAGCGCGGGGGGAATCCGGATACCGCATCAGGTACTCACAGATTACGTTGGAAGTTTGGGGATCTCCCAAGAGATAATCACACCATGCCAGCCGCCAACCATCCTCGCGCAGGTGGTCGTTCTGAGGGAACAACTCGTAAAGTCGCCGGTAGTTGCGCGCTGATTCCTGCCAATTGAGCTGCCGGTAATAGAACATTCCCGCTGCCGAAAGCCCATCGGCGTAAGCGGGGGAATACGTGTCCGACGTCTCCATCTGTGCAAGGTCCTGGGTAATCGCCAGCGCGTCCGCTTGCTGCGCGTGCACCTGGACGAGCAGGCCCAGCCGTTGGGCCTCCAGGTCCGGGGAAGGAAAGTGGGTAGACAACGCCTGCAAGGCATCGGCGCTACGGCGCAGGTGTAAGAGGCAGTGCGCCTGCCCCAACTGCCAATGGGAAGCCATGGGGCTGGCGGGCCCATCTTTTAGCAACTCATCGTACTCTTTGAGGGCTTCAGGATAGCGCCCGGCCTTGAAAAACGTTTCCGCGCGCGCCATCTCAAGTTCAACATCCGGGACCGGATAAACAGAACCCCATTGGGTGCGCAGCGCCTGAAGCGCGTCGCCAGCAGCTTGGGCCTGCGCGGAAACCGGGAAGTTGTAATACACATCCTGGAATACGTTGGCAGCATCCACAGGTTTTTGGGCCTGCACACAGGCCTGGCCGAGCAGCAGTGCGAGCGCCGGCTGTTTGCGGGTTTCCGGTTCGGCCGACAACGCATCGATGGCCTGCTGCGCCTGCTGAGCGCTGAGCAAGGCGGTGGCGCGCAGTGCAAGCGCTTGATAGCGCAAGTGGCTGCGGGGAAAGCGCGCGGCAAAATCCCCAAGCACCGCGGCGGCGTCCTTTGGCTGGCGGGACTGGCTGAGCGCCGAGGCTTGATAAAACACCGCGTAATCCGCCAGCGAGAATCCGCTCTGCGCTGCCTGGGCCAAATCCTGGGCAGCCTCGGAATAGCGCTGGCCTTCGTATTCCTGATACCCGGCCAGGAAGCAGGCCCAACCGCTCCACTCGGGGTCGGTCTGTGATTGCGCGTAGCGGCGCAGGCGCGGCCAGGTCTCGCGACGAGTGGCGCTCACGGCGAGCTGGCGAAGACCCGCGGGGAGCAAATCCGCGGCGCGAGCCGGCCCCGGCATCGCCGCCAAGCCTGCCCAAAGGCAGAGGGTTCGAACGAACGGTTTACGGAGGAAGTTCACGCGGTAGGCCCTGGATATTCCGGTCCCAGAACCGTAGGGTCGTTCACCGCCAGGGTTCTCACCAGCTCATCATGCAAGTAATCAAATTGCTTGTTAAGAACTTTGCCAAAGCGCTTTTCGAAGGTTTGGCGGCTGCGGTCGATATCGGACTTGAGCCGCTTATATAAGTCCCGGTTCTTCCGCCCTTCGGCCACCTTGGCCTTGTTGTAAAGCTCGATTTCCGACACGAGCAGTTTGGCGAATCGCTTTGCGTCCTTATGCACCTTCTGCTCAGCTTCGCTGAGCTGGGAGATGTCGACACTGGCTGGAGTCGCCGGGGGCGGGGCGCCCACCGCACCCGTCACCGCCGGTGGGGGCTCGATGGGTGAGGGTGCTGGTGGAGGAACGACCTCGGCCGGCGGTTCGATGGCGGGGGATGCGGGTTCACTCTCGATCACCGGGGCAACGGGCTCCGGCGGTTCTACGACCACTTCCGCAGGCGGCGCGGGTGGTTCCGGTTCAGGCACGGGAGATTCCACCACCTCGGCTTCTGTGTGCACCTCAGCAACCGTCTCCTCGACCACAGGCTCCTCCACCGCAGGTTCCTCGGTGTGAAGTTCCACAGGCGCAGGCTCCTCTGCGGCAACTTCCACCGGGACTTCTTCCACGGGCGCTTGGGACTCTGCGGCCTCTACAACTTTTCCCTCCACCACCTCATTCGAAAAGCCGCCGCTTAGCGCGATGAGGCGATCGATCTGCGCGCCGGCGAATTCGGCGAGAATCTTCAAGGCATTGACAGGGAGCGCAGGACCTTTTTCGCCGGGATCGGCATAGAAGATTGCCGCCACCGTGCCGGCGGAACGAATCGGGAGCAGCAGCACCGGGGCATGGGGGGCGGGCTTGAGCTTGTCCAACACGTTGCGGTTTTTCTTGAGCGTGTCGGCGCTGGCGTCCACGTGCCCAGCGGTTTCGCAGACTTGCCGGAAGGGATTGTCCTGTTTAAGCTGAACAACCAGAGAGCGAAAGGCCTTTTCGGAGAGCGCGGGCCCAAAACCGTGGGCTGACGCGCCCCAAGCCGCTTTGCCCCGCACGTCGAAAATCGCTGCGCGCACTCCCCACTGCGAGGCCTCCTCGGTGAGGATCTCAAACACCTGTTCGGGAATCGTGCAAGTCATCAGGGCGCGGACGGCGCCCAAGACGTTTTCGAGCGCCTTATCCGGCGTAACCTGCGGCTCGGAGGCCGCGCGCGCAATCTCATCCCATTGACGGGTAGCTTCCTGCTCGGTCCGTTCCTGAAGCTGGCGCAATTCCGTCAACTCCAGATTGAGCTTCTGGATTTGTTCGGCCTGCGCGTGCAGCTCCTGCGCCAAACGCTGGCGGGCCTCGCGAATCGAATCCGCAAACGAAAAAGGTTGATTTTCAGCCAAGGGAGACACCTCAAGCGCCTAACCTACCCGCTCATTATGAATCAAGCCGCGGCGCAGGCGCAACGGCAATGTCAAAGCCAGCGGGTCGAAAAGGAGTGGGCGGGAATTTGATATTCCTCACATTTCAGATAATGGGTGGGACACGACGCGCGCTTTTGTTGGCCTGAGGGATTCGCAAGGAGGGACTCTCGTCATGGAGGACGATGTTAAGGAGTGAACTGTGAACCAGTAAGCCGCCGTTGTAATCGATGAACCCGAGCTTGCGGAATTTGTTCATGAAGTGGCTGACCCGGGCCCGGGTTGTTCCGATCATCCCCGACAGTGTTTCTTGACTGATTTTCGGAATCACCGGTTCCTGCTTGCCTTCCTTGCCAAAGTGGGCAAGCAGCAGCAGAACCCGAGCTAGCCGCTTCTCGCTCGAATTGAACAGTTGATCGACCAGGTCCTCTTCATATCGAATATTGCGGCAGAGCAGGTGGGTCGTGAAGAGCTCCGAGAATTTGGGGTCGGCGTGGAGCAGTCGCACCATAGCCTTTTTGCGGATACGGAGAATGGTTGCGTCTTCAGTCGCCGTGGCTGTTGACATGCGCAAGGGCTGCGCGGCCAAGCAGCCTTCACCGAAGAACTCACCGGGACCGAGAAGCGCCACGACAGCTTCCTTCCCCTGTTTGGAAACCACGGTTAGCTTCACTCGGCCGTTCTGAATGTAGAACACGGCGTCCGCCGGATTGCCTTGCGAAAAGATCACTTGCTTAGGCCGGTAGGACGCGACAGTCCTTCCCTCGGTGACTCTCGCCAGGAGAGCCTTGGGGTCAAAGGTCGGAATTCGTTTAATCGGTTTAGTCGGCATCCTCGCAACACCTTATTTTACTATAAGGTCACCCCCTCGCTCAAGGGGATCCGAGAATTCAAGCCCGCAGACCCAGCAAGGTCAGCAGGGACCTGTTTATCTGATCAATGGGTTTTCTTGCAGTCGATTTCGATCCGCAGGCTCAGACAACGGATCGCCCGCAGTGGTGAGCCTCGTCCCACTTCACACTCACCATCGGCATGCTTTCTTTCGCCGAGTCATTGTTGTAAAGAGGGCGCGGGTTCAGTCAAATGCCGATTGCAGGAACGACGCCATATAGTACGCATCAAGGAACTTGAAGGGTGCTTCGGCGGTAGTGTAATGGCCGCAGGGCAGGACGGCGCTGCGGTGCGGTAGTCCCCGGCGGGTAAATTCATCGAGGAGTTGGTGGGAGTAGACGGGCAAGAAAGTTAAGTCGTACATAGCGTAAATGAGCAGCGTTTTCTTGGGCCAGCGCGCGAACTTATCAACGTAAGATACAGGACTGATGGCCATCCAGGCGCGGCGCAGGGTTTCCTGATCGATATCCCCCTCGATGCCTTGCCGCACGTGGCGTGTGGACTGGCCCGTCCAGACCACGTCGCCGAAGGTCACGGAAAAATGGTTGAAAAGGTTTACACGCAGACGCGGGTCGTGCGCACTGGTCAGGAAGGCGTAACACGAACCGAGGCTGGTGCCGACGATCCCAAACTCCGTATAGCCCTGCATTTCCAGCCAATCCAGGCAAGCACGCGCGTCGATGACAGCCTGACGCCCGGCGTCGATAGTGCGTCCGATATTGGCGGAAACGGCATAATCCGCCCGCTCGGTTTCCGCCGGCTTACGATAGTCGTGGTAAGGCAGACTCAGACGCAGCGCCGAAAATCCCATCAGGTTGAAGATTCTGCAGAGCCCATTGTGACCTTCGGCATCGGAGTTCCATTGCGGCAGCACGACGAGCGCGCGGCGACGGCCGGAGGGAAACCAGCGTGCCCGCGCCAGATTGTTGACCGCGTGCGGCGTGTGCACCGGAGACGTAAAGAGCAGGAAGCCACCCTCCCGGCGGAAATCGGAGGGAGTTTGGTAAGAGTAGAAATCATCACTGTGGGAAAGGATCTGCTGGTTCAGTTGGGCAAGGTACGCCGCAGGATTTGCTTGCGACCGCTCCCGAGTGCAATTCACAACAGGCCAATGTTCGGTCCAGTCCAGTCCCCACTCCAGAGGACGCACCACGCGGTTCGTGTCGCGGGCGTTCAGCCGGGTTTCCCAGGCGTACATCCACTCTCGGTAGCGGTCCCACATGCGTCTGCGGCCTCGGGGCAGAACTAACCATTATACCTAACCTGCGTTTGGATTCGACCGCTTAGAAGCTCACCACCCCCAATCCACGGCGATTGCATTCTGAGGTGGTCAGGTATATGGTACCTGTCAAGTGGAAAGTTCATAAGGGGAATTACAGAAGAAAAGGATATATTCCAATGCAAAAGCAATATAAAACATTCAACAATATCGTCATGGACGGGAATGAAGCATACATCAATGGAGTCGAGCAATGCCTCGATCTCATCGCCGCGATGCCCGACGGGCTGAAACTGCTCAACGAACTTTGCAAAGGTACCCATAAGGTGACGATCAAGCATCCTGTCCCTGACGATGATGGCAACAGTTGTACTCGTCTAACGGATGAGGCGAATCCAAAGTTGATGAACGCGCTCGAGAAAAAATCGCAATACAACTTTCAAACCGAACTGACGGCAGCTCTGGAAAAAGCGAAGAGAGGCGCTATCACCTTGGAGCACCTCGCGCGGCAACTGACACTGGGCCTGTCTCCCGCAACGTACAAGACCGCGACCAACGTGGTTGCTCCCAAAGCGATTCCCGTGCCCGGCTTTGTCCAAACACCTCAGGAGATAATGTTGAAGGTCGGCTTGGATACTGCTGAGAAGATGCGAATCCTGAAGGATTTAGCGTCCGGTGCCCGGCCCGTAACCCAGCTTCCGGCCGGATGGGAGAAAGACCTCCCTCGACTTTTAAGAAACTACATGACGCCCGGCGCCGGCAGTGGGTCCACTGTTGAATTCAACGCAACGAAAACCTTCCATTGCGTCGACGATTTGGCAATGCATCAACGGCCGCCGGCTGTCGGCCTCGGGCATGAACTCAGCCACGCCTTGCATAACGCCAGAGGCGTCAGGATGGGTATCGTGAACGCCAACAACGAAAAGCTGGAAGAAATCATCACTACCGGCTTTCCCCCCTACAACTTCGAGGAGATTTCAGACAACAAGTTGCGTACCCAATGGCCCTCAACCCTCCACTTGCGCGAAAACTATTAACGGCGCGCGGGGAGCTAGCTGCGCTACCAGCTCGATAGCGGTCCCAGCTGCGTCGGCGGCCTCGGCTCGGAATGTTTCATTACCGGCTGGCAAACTCCACCAGCGGTGCCACCCCTCGTTCTAAGGGTGCGGAGTGGGCGAAAACGAGCGTCTTGATACTGCTGTCGCTGGCCAGATGGCGCGCGAGCTCTACCAGTGATTTCCGGTTCTGCGCAGCACTCTTACTGAAGACCCAATGTGCTGCCTTGAGCCGGCCGTCCTTGCCTTGGTTGGCGCTGTCGCCCAGGAACAGGTTCTCCCCGATGGCATAAGCAGCGCATCCCGGCGTGTGGCCCGGCACGGAGAAAACGCGGACCAAGTAGGGACCCAGTTGCATGACCTCGCCATCGTTCAGGGTTCGGGAGAGGCGAATGCCGGTAGGCCGCAGGGACCTGAAACGCAGGATCGGGCCTCCGCCCGAGGAACGGCCTTCCACTACTTCCACTTCTGCGGCCAGCGCGATCACCTGCGCTTTTGGGAACTTTGCAATCCCCCCGATGTGATCGGAATGACCATGGGTCAGCAGGATGACCTTCACGTCGTCGGGGCCCAGACCGCGGCGGGACAATTCCGCGAGAAGAGCCTTCCCCTCGACATCGTTGCCGGCATCGACGAGCGCTGCCTCGTGGCCGCTTAGTGGCACGAGGACTGCGCTCACGAACCCGTCCTTGACAAGGTACATGCCGTTTAGGTTCGCCGCCTCCGGCAAGCGTTGCCAAGTCAGGAACGGGAGAGCGACCACGGCCACCGCGGCAATCAAGATCACAATAACTGCAAGAGCCACGATGATCCACATATCATACCTCCTGAAGTCAGGGTCTGCATTTTCGCCTTGTGGGCCGTACGAGTATACACCGGGGTTTATGTGCGGGCTTTGCTTGACCAATCCATCGATTGTCCTTAGACTAGAATTTTGTCCAGAGCTTATGAGCCTGTGCCAGCCATGATGCTACTAAGGCGATTGCTTACCAGCCTCGTGTTGGTCTTGTTTCTTGCTAGCGGCCTGCTGGGCCAGGCGAGCCCACCGATCTTCCCGCTCAGTGATGTCCGCCCTGGCCTGAAAGGCGTGGGGCGAACCATCTTCGAGGGCGACAGAATCGATGAATTCCAGGTGGAAATACTGGGTGTGCTGAAAAACGCCATTGCCCCCCAGCGTGATCTCATTCTGGCGCGGCTTTCGGGTGGACCTCTCGCCACGACCGGCGTGATTTCCGGTATGAGTGGGAGTCCGGTCTATGTGGACGGCAAGCTGGTGGGTGCGGTCTCCCGCTCATTTCCGCTTTCCAAGGATGCGATCGCAGGGATAACTCCCATCGAGGAAATGCTGTCGGTTGTGCCCTCCTCGCCGACTTCCACGGCGCACTGGTCGCCCAATGAGAGCTTTCGTATTGCCAACGTCGCGGGCGGGCCGCCTGACCTCGGCCGGGTGATTGTAAATGAAAACACCGCCGCCAATCTCACCCCGCTTCCGCAGGCACGGGAAACCACTTCCCTTTCCAGCCTGCTGCTTCCCTTGCGCTTCGGCGGCTTTTCCAATGCCGCCGTCGACCTGTTTACGCCGCAGCTCCGCCGCTTGGGGCTGGAGCCCGTGCAGGGCGGCGTGATTTCAGGGAGTGCGCAGAACACGCCGCCGAGCGCCACGGATCTCGAACCGGGTTCCATGATCAGCTTGCTGCTGGTGCGAGGCGACCTGGACCTGAACATCGACTGCACGGTCACCTTTCGGCAAGGTAACAGCCTTTACGCCTGTGGTCACCAAGTTCTGGCGGAAGGCCCGGCACAGTTTCCTTTCGCGCCCGCGCACGTCATCGTGACGGTGCCCAGCATTGCCGCCTCTTTCAAAGTGGATGCGCCTGGCGCCATCGTGGGCACCATCCAGCAGGACCGCTTTGATGCGATTTATGGCCAGGTGGGCGAGAAAACTCCGCCGATGATACCTGTTCACGTACACCTGGATTCGACGCTCAACAGAAAATCCGATTACCATTTCGAAATAATCGAGGAGCCTTTTCTTTCCCCGCTTCTCCTCAATCTCGCCGTGACTTCCGCGCTGACCGTTACGGAACGCTCGATTGGAACTTCCACCTTGAACGTCAAAGCCAAGATCCGGCTGGCCGGGGGCCAGTCCGTGGATTTGGAGGATGTTCTCTCCGCTGAGGGGGGGACGGCCAACCTGGTGGGGGTCGCCGTGGCCACGCCCCTGGCCATGTTGATGTCCAGTGGATTTCCCGACCTGAAGGTTCAGAATATCGACCTCAGCATTGACTCGCTCGACGAAAAACGCAGCGCCACTCTCGAGCAGGTGTGGAGCACCAAATCGGAAGTGCGGCCCGGAGACCATTTGGAAGTGACCGCCCTCCTCCGCCTGCCTTGGGGCGCGACCCTGACGGAGAAAATTCCGGTGGACGTGCCCGCAAGCGTCACGGACAAGATGTTGCAACTCGTGGTGGGCGGGGGCTCCAGCATCAATGCCATGGAGTTTCGTTTCTCGGTCCTTGGAGGCACGCCGCGGGACTCGCAGCAATTGGTGCGCGCCCTGAACCGGATGCGGCGGAACAATCGCGTCTACGGCCTGCTGATGGTGCCCCAGCGCTCCTTCGTGATGCAGGGGGACGAGTACCCGTCTCCTCCGCCTTCCCTCTTGCAGACTTTCATGGCGGACTCTGCCGCCGCCTCCAGCGTGATTTTCAGCGGGACGTCGGTGGTGGGCGATTTTGAAACCAGTGCGACTCCCTACGCTATCCATGGGCAGAAGACGCTGATCCTCAAAGTGATGGGCTCGGGGATGTGAAAGGCAGTGGTTAGTGGTTAGTGGCTGGTTGTGAGCGACGTGTTGAGTCGCTAGCCCCTGACCGCTAACCACTAGCCGCGGCTTTAAGAAAGGTTAGGCAATGAAACTCGGCAGATTTCTTCGCAGACTATTCCTGATTCTGGCTATTGCCCTACCAGCCTTTGGCGTGGAAACAACTTTCTGGCAAGTCGGCTCCTTCGATGAATTACTTCAGGGAACCCTGATGGGAGTCTCCTTGAGCAAAGAAGGCGAATTGACCCTGGCGCCTGAGGCACAGGCCATCTTCAGCCCCGAAGAAGCTCTGGCTCTCTCCCTGGCGCGCGACTCCCATGGCATTCTTTATGTCGGCACTGGGCACCAAGGCAAGGTTTTCCGCGTGAACCCCGACCAAAAATCTGCCCTGCTGTTGACGGCACAGGAGCCGGATATCTTTGCTCTGGCTGTCAGCCCGGACGGGAATCTTTATGTGGGCAGCTCTCCCGAGGGCAAAGTTTACAAAGTCAATGCCGACGGCAAATCCAGCATCTTCTATGATCCCAAGGCGAAGTATATCTGGGCGTTGCAGTTCGACGCGCAAGGGCGGCTGTATGTCGCGACCGGTGATAAGGGACAAATCTTCCGCGTGGATCCATCCGGCAAGGGAGAGATCTTCTTTGATAGCAAGCAGACACACATCATGTGCCTGAGACTCGACCCCAAGGGGAATCTGCTGGCCGGGAGCGTGCCGAACGGCTTGGTTTATCGCATCTCGCCCCAGGGGAAGGCCTTCGTCATTTATCAGGCTGCTCTGCCAGAGGTTCATGATTTGGCGGTCGACCCGCAGGGTTACATATTTGCGGCCACACTGGGAGGGGCGGGCAGCAAGGGATCGCCGGACCTGTTCCTGGCCCCCCCGCAAGGCGCTCCCACCGGCGGCGTCACCACGGTCACCGTGACGGCCTCGGCTGACCCCGAGTCCTCAGCCAAAGGACAAGCTCCACCGGTAGAATCCAAGACCCCAAGCTTCAACCGGGCGGCACCCCAGATCCCCCCGATGTTTCCCATGCAGTTGGGAACTGGGCGTGGAGCTTTGATTGAAATCTTCCCGGATTCAACTGCGGAAACGATTTGGAGCTCCAACAATGAGAGTATTTTTGGGCTTGCTGTCCGAGGGGGCCACGTGGTGTTCACTACGGACAGCAACGGGCGGGTTTTCGATTTGGATGCTAATCCCGACAGCGAAAAACTAACTATTCTCACGGAAACTCATGAGTCACTTGCCACACGTCTGCTCATTGGAGGCACAGATCTCTATGCCGCGACAAGCAATGTGGCCAAATTGTTCCGCATCGGAGTTTCCCCCACCCACGAAGGCACCTACGAATCGCCGGTTAGGGACACAAAGTTTGTTTCGCGCTGGGGGGTCTTAGCATGGAGAGGGGATGTCCCGGCGGGCTGCGCCTTGCAGTTTTACACGCGCTCGGGGAATTCTGAGCGTCCCGACGACACCTGGAGTGATTGGGCGGGACCTTACAGCAACCCCAACGGCGATACGGTAACGAACCCTCCCGCCCGCTACATCCAGTGGAAGGCTGTCCTCCGTGCCTCGGGGAATGCCTCCCCCACCCTGGACGAGGTGACGGTCTCTTATTTGAACCAGAACCTGCCGCCGCAAATCCACTCACTGAATGTCAGCACTTCGAGCGAGCGGACGGGCGCGGCGGGGGCGGGAGCAAATTTGCCGATGGGTAGCGGGCTGACCGTAAGTGCCTCGCCCTCAGTGGGCTTCGGCTCCACACCGCAGTCAACTCCCACCGGAAAGGCTCCCATAACCCTGGCTTGGCAGGCCGATGACCCCAACGGCGACCAGTTGGTTTACGCCCTTTATGTGAAAGCCACGGATGAGCAGGAATGGCATCTCCTGAAGGATAAGATTCATCAATCCAGTTACACGATTGACCCTTCCGCCTTGGCGGACGGCAAGTATGTTGCGCGCCTGGTAGCGTCGGACGAGGAGTCCAATCCCCCCAATATGGCGCGAAAGTCCGAGTTGCTGAGCGCCCCATTCTGGGTTGACAATACGCCTCCGGACGTCGAAGTTATGAAGGAGACTGTCACCGGCTTCGGGGTGGAGGTGCAATTCTCCGCAGAGGACAGCACATCTCCCTTACGGAGCGCGGAGACCTCCCTGGACGGACAGGATTGGCGCGACGTATTGTCCGATGACGGCATCGTGGATTCGCGTAAGGAGACGTTTACGCTAAAGCTCACGCACCTGGCGGTGGGGGAGCATGTTCTGGTTTTGCGTGCCTCCGATACCTCGGGTAACATAGGGGCGGGAAAGGCGGTTATCCGCATCTCCGGCGGCGGGGGGAAGCCAATAGGGACGCCGGCGGCAGTTCACCCGTAACCGCTGGAGCGGGGCAATCGTCGGGAAAAGAATACAACTCAGAAATCTTGCCCCGCATCTCAACAGGGGAGTTGAGGTGCGGCCGGTAGTGAAACCTCTTGAGCACAAACAAGACACCGGGATTGAAGGCTGCGTCTGAGACTCAGCTCATCGCGCGCGCACAGCGAGGTGATGAAGAAGCGTTCGCGGCGCTTTTCGAAGCTCACAAGCGGCGAGTCTACTCACTGTGCCTGCGCATGACGGGTAATACTGCGGAAGCGGAAGATCTGACGCAGGAGGCATTTCTCCAGCTCTTTCGCAAGATTTCCACGTTCCGCGGTGAGTCAGCCTTCTCGACATGGCTCCACCGCCTGGCGGTGAACGTGGTCCTGATGCACTTGCGCAAGAAGGGACTACAGCAGATTTCGCTCGACGAAGTGGATACTTCGCAAGACGAGCCGGTTAAACGCGATTACGGCAGTGATGACCGGCGGCTGACAGGCTCGGTCGACCGCATCGGCCTCCAGAAGGCGATTGCGGATTTGCCCCCGGGCTACCGTACGGTCTTTGTGCTGCACGACGTGGAAGGTTACGAGCACAATGAGATCGCTGAGATCATGAAATGCTCCGTGGGGAATTCCAAGTCGCAGCTTCACAAGGCCCGCATGAAGCTGCGCGAGCGGCTGCGCCAAGATCACGGCGCGAGATTCGCGGGTGAATCACTTCCAGCTGGGGAACCGCTGGAAGAAGTGTAAGAGGCGTTATGGAAGAAAGCCGAAACGAAGCGTTCGCCGCTTGCTCGCGATTTGATGACGAGTTGGAAGCGTATTTGGAGGGTGAAGCGCGCCCCTTCGTCGTTTCCCACTCAAAGGATTGCGCGTCTTGCGGCGCCCTGCTGGCTGACCTCCACTCGGTTCGACAGGCGGCACGGGATCTGCCGCTGGAAGAGCCTTCCCGCGTGGTTTGGGCTAACGTGCGCGCGAGGCTCGAGGCAGAGGGAGCCTTCGGCGTGCCTGCTTGCGCACGATTTGATGACGAGCTGGAAGCGTATTTGGAGGGCGAAGCGCGCCCCTTCGTCGTCTCCCACGCGCAGGATTGCGCATCATGCGGCGCTCTGCTGGCTGACCTCCAATCGATTCGACAAGCAGCACGGGAACTCCCCCTGGAAGAACCTTCCCGCGTGGTTTGGGCCAACGTGCGCGCGAGGCTGGAGGCGGAGGGAGCTTTCGGCGCGCCCGTCAGTGGGTGGCGTCAGATTCTGTCATGGCGCGTTCTTCACCACGCGATCCCTCTGGGCGTCTTGGCCGCCTTTGTATTGCTGGGATCATTTCTGACCTTGCCTTCCACCAGCATTCAGCGCTGGGGGGGCTCGGATGAGGTGGCGGGTTCTCCCGCCGTGGCCCAGATGGCGTCGGCAATGCCTACCGGCGAGGACGGCGCTCTAGCCCTTGTGGTTTCTGACCTGGAAGTTAATTTTAGAAGCAACGAAGCATCCATGGCCCCTGACCTGAAGGCCACGTACGAAAAGAGCCTGGTCTCCCTGGATGGTTCCATTCGCGAATGTCTGGACTCTTTGCAATCCGAGCCCGGAAATACGCTGGCCCACGATTATTTGTTGACTGCGTATACGAAAAAGGCTGAAGTTTTGTCTTCTGCGTTGGAGTTCGAAGGGCGTTAGAGAGAGGGACACGGTTCGATGAACCGGACTATCGTAAGCTGGAAGGCGGTCAGGCAAATCCTGCAACCGCTAGTGGTGATTGTTATTCCCGCCGCCGTCATGTGGGCCGTGGGCGAAGGACGACTGGAAAAGACCTTTGATACCACACGTGAACCTCGCATCAGCTTGCACAACCTGAAAGGTCATGTCCTGGTACGTGGATGGGACAAAGCCCAAGTGCATGTGGTTTACACGGTGGATTCCCCGCGCGTGGAGGTTGATAGCGAAATTCTCCCCAACACGGGTCCCGTGGAGAAGGTCCATTTCGACACTCACCTTCTGGATTCGACTCTGCCCTCCAACGAACAAGGAGCCGATTACACGTTGGACGTTCCCTCCGGCGCCAGCCTGGAAATCCGCAACCCGCAGGGAAGAATCCGCGTCGAGGGAATGCAGGCAGATGCTTCCGTGGAATCGGTGGGCGGCGACATCTCCATCCGCGATTTCTCCGGCCATCTCTCGGTCCGTTCCATCGCGGGGGATATCGAGGTCATCCGGCCCTCCGGCATCGTGGAAGCGGACTCCATCACGGGCAACC
>Ga0326727_10009160_pt1 | contig 24554 bp, 19 predicted proteins | sample MB2enrmetagenome_FD_207643 | JGI IMG/M metagenome (GOLD analysis project Ga0326727, IMG submission 207643) | Lab enriched peat soil microbial communities from McLean, Ithaca, NY, United States - MB29MY | ecosystem: Environmental > Terrestrial > Soil > Wetlands > Peat | place: USA: New York... | reverse complement strand
GCGTCCCTTACCGAAAGAACGGCGCTTCTCTCCGCGTCCGGACCGATTTTCCCGGCCCTTTCGATTTCAGCGCGGAGCAGTTCGGACAATTCCCCGCAGACGAGGAGCGATTCCACCTCGGGACAGACGCTATCCGTCGGTCCGCCGGTGTCGAACCCCGACAGCCGCATGGAGTGAACGGCGGAACGAACCACCTTCGCCGCCGTAAGACCCGAGGCGCCGGCATAGCAATTCCACGCGGAATCGAATATCTCCGCCGTCGGTAGCATACCCTTGCTCCGGTGCTTTTCCAGAAGGGTTTCCACGGCCGAATGGAGAAGGTTTCCCTTCCGGTAGCGCTCACGGGATTCGAAACGCCCGTGCCGGGAGACGAGATCGTGAACATAGGCGGCGGGACAGGTGCAGAAACGCTCCACGGAGGTCGCGGAACGGAGGGTGGCGATCACGTCGAGACCTTCCGGCAAAGGAACCCGCAGTCCGGATTCGACGGCCGGTTTTTTTTCGGTCTCCGCTTCCCGCCGGGATTCCCGGAGAATTTCCGGAACGCTCACGGGAAAATCCGCCTCGAAAGAAAGGGGCTCCGGCGCGCCGTTCACACGCACCGTTTCCCTTCTGTAACGGAGAATCCGAAGGATGTTTTCAACGTGGTCAGAAACGACGGTTTCCTCGCCGAAATCGGGGAGAAGGAAGACGGCTTCCTCGGTGGTGCGCAGCGCCTCGCCAAAACGCCGCCGCAGATGTTCGTCGCGGTCTTGGCCGTAGACTCGGTTTTCCAGATCCTTCCACGCGTCCTTCCCGAGAAGCTGATTGACATAGCCGTCGCGGAGGAATTCGTCGTCCTGTAGCCCGACAAACCAGGTAACCTTCGCGGGAGGAAGGAATTCGTCCAGGGTACGCACGGCGACGCCCGCAGTTTCGAGGGAAATCGGCTCCCGGGAAGCGGCCGAAGTGGAATCCTGCATGTACTCCACGAAGTCTCGGGTAACGGCTTCTTCGCCGAATAGGCTTTCAAGCTGGCTTTCCCATGCGAACACGTTCACCCGGTCGGTTTCGTCTCCCGAGAGACGGCGGAGATCGTCGTAGGTCTCCGAAAGCGCGGCGAGGAATTTCCGCGCTCCGGTTCTGCGGGACGCGACGCCCGGCGCGCTCCACCGAGAAACGATCCGGACGAAATCGCGAAACGCCGCCGGAAGACCGGCCCCGGTATGCTTCCAGTCGAGGCGATAGTGGCTCTCGCCATTCCCGGCGGCGTCCGCCGCCTTCGCGAGATCGAAGTTGGTGAGCGGGGGTTCGTCGGAGGAAACGTCCCAACCGACATGCATGTCCGATTTTCCCTTCGAGACATGGGCGTTGTAAAAATCCACCGACAGGGCCGCGTCGTCGCGGAAGGCCGAGCGGATCAATTCCAGGGCGAGCGGCAGCCCTGCGACCATGGTCGCCCGGGAGGAAGAGTAACAGGGAACTCCGTTCGCGGGAAGCCAGGAAGCGAGACGTTCCGAAAGAGACGCGCTCGAAACGATTACGCGGAATCCGGACAAGCCGGTCCCGGGATTTTTATCCATCCGGTTGAGCAGATCCCGTCGAAGTGCGGAAAAGCTGTCCGTGAGCGATTTCCCCGACAGGAACCGGACGGAATCGAAGCGTTCCAGGCGGTTCATGTGGACCGCCTCGCGCGCAACGACATTTTCGTGAACCATCCGGAATTCGTCGCGAGGAAAATCCGGAAGATCCAGTGCCCGAACCCCGAGCGCATCGGAGAATTCCTGTTCCACCGGCGACAGCAGTCTGCCGCCGACCGCCTGAAGGCGCAAATTTCCCCGCGAAAATGAGCCGCTTCGGACCAGTTCGAGCGCTTCGCGGTAAAGATCGCCCCGGAAGCGGTAACCGCGCTCGCGGACGAGTTTTGCGACGGCGGACAGCCCTTCGCGGCCGATTCCCGCCCGCTCCAGCAGTTCCGGAGAAGCTCCGTCAATCCCCTCGCGGCCGCGGGAAAGGAGTTGGAGCACGGCGAAGAGATTTTCGCGGTATCCCCGGAAGCGGCGTTCCCGGAAACGGGCCGGAATAGCGGCATCATCGGAACGCGAGAGCAGGATTTCGAAGTCCTGACGGCGGATGATGACGCCCGGCTGAAAACCCGCGATGTCGAGCGCAAGCTGGTGAAGCGTGGTGATCCTCGGAAGGAAGCGCGCGGAGGCGGGACGAAGCGAAGCGGCGAAAGCGGCCTTGATCAGCCTCGCATCGGGCATTTCCGGCACGACGAGCACATCGTCCTGCCCCGTTTTTCCGATCCATTCCGTGAATGTCATTGTTCCTCCGTTTTACCCTTTCAGCGGTATCGCGTTTCCGCCCAGAAGATCCGCATGCGACGGATGGCAGGTAAAGAGCAGGATCTGCTTTTTTTCCGCGTATCCGCGGATGAGCCGGGCGGCGGCGGCCTGACGGTCCGGGTCCATGTCGACCAGAGGATCGTCCAGCACGAGGAATCCGTCTGAATCTCCCAGGAAATGGTCCGCCATCGCGAAACGGAGCGCGAGACCGAGACTGTCGCCGGTGCCTGCGGAGAGCTGTTCCGGCGTCAGTTCCGCCCCCGACTCGGACCGGAGCGCCGACGGAAGGGATTTTTCCAGGCGGAGATCGGAATAACGGCCTCCGGTCAGCAGAGACATATAACGGATCAGCGGCTTTCGAAGGGATTCGGAAGCGTCCGTGCCGCCGGATTCCGAAGCATGAGTTGCCGCCGCAAGAACGGATAGCCAGGCTGCGCCGTCTGTTTTTACCCGTTCCAGGTCGGCCTTCCGGTCGTCGAGTTCCCGCTGGATTTCCTCCGCACTGGCCGGAGGCGCAACTCTCAGAAGTTCCGAAAGTTCCCGGTTTTCCTGTGCGATCTTTTCCAGCGCCGTCCGTTCCCGCTCGCGCCGTTTCTCGAACTCGGCCAGGAATTCCGCGTCGTCCCGGAAGCTTTCCGGGAGGGGCCGCAGGGCGGCGATGTGCGATTCCGTTTCGCGTTTCGCGCCGACGAGTTCGCTGGACGCGATAAAAAGGGCCTCCCGGTCCTTCCAGGCATCCCGATACTCGGAAACCCTTTTCCTCGAAGACTCCACGTCTTTCCGGTCGCGGGCGAGCTGTTCCGTCTTGCGCCTGAGATCCGCGTTCACGGCGTCCCTCGGGCGGGTGGAACCTTCCGGCGGAGCGGACGCGAGCTTCTCTTCGACGGACTGCCGCGTGGAACCTTCCAGGAGAGATTCCAAAGCGGAAGTCTGGGAAGCGGTCCGTTTCTCCCACTGGTTTCTCCAGCGTTCGTGGGTTTCCAGCGCCGTCCGGTCCGCAAAACCGTATTTTTCTGCGAACGCGCGGAGAAAGGTTTCCGCCTCCCCCGCTCGGGAGGCGAGCGCGGAAAGGGAAGCGCCCGCATGGACGGAAAGAGTCCAGCCGCAGGAGCGGATGCGGAAGGAACCGTTCACCTGACGCTCGAATGGCTTTCCGGAAGAGACGGAGACGCTCTCGGCATCGGAAAGACCCGGATAAAACTCGGCTTCCAGGGCGTCCCCGCTTTCCAGCCGGAGTTCCATGACCGCACCTTCGGCGACGTCGCGGTAGCGTTCCACGTCGGAGAAGGCCGCAAGTGCTTTTTTGAGTTCGTCCGGCGGTACGGAAGGTTTTCCGGAGGCCTCGCTGCGAAGGATTTCCAGTTCCTTTTCGGCGGCGGCGATCCTTCTGAGTTTCTCGCGCAGGGAGGCGAATTCCCCGGCGCGGGTCGCAGACTCCAGTTCCCGGTCCAGGTCTTGGATTTCCTGGTTCCGAGCCTCCAGTCCGCCCTCGATCCGCCGGATGATCTCTTCCTGAACAGGCCAGTCTTCCGACACGCGCATGATTTCTTTCAGCTTCAGATCGAACGCGGCGACTTCCGCCGCAAGTTCCCTGCGCTTCCGGGCGTCCGCGACGGCGGTTTCGTTGTTTTCCAGGAAGGCCCGGTCCGCTTCCCGCTCCGCTTCCAGTTTGGATATACGGGCGTTGACGGAATCGAACTGCGTTTCGAAACGGACCGCGGCACGCAGCCGCTCCTCCGCGTCGTCCGCGGCGAGGAAAGCTCCGTAAACGAGGCCGATTCCCTTCCGGTAATACTGACCGGCCTGTGTTTTCTCGGGGCGTCCGTCCCGCGTGTTCCATTTGTCGAAGTATTCCGAAACCTTCGTACTCAGGCGTTCCATGAAACCGGCCGTGGAAATTCCGCCCGACATTGCCGATACCCCGGAAAGCAGGTCCGCGAGAGCGTTCATGGCGTCGGCGTTTTCCCGTTCCCGGAGCGCCGCGATGGTCCGGCCGAGGTCGCCCTGCGGCTGAAGCATCACCTGCCTCCAGGCGGCTTCGTTTGCGCCGAGCGCCTTCGCGACCGCATCCGAAATGGAAACTTCATCGTGAAAAACGGCGTTTCCCGTCCGCAGTTCGCTTTCTCCGCCTTTTTCCTTCCACGTACGCCGGAGAACGAACTTCACTCCTTCGACGGAGAATTCCCCTTCGGCGCAGATGAAATCGCCTCCGCTTCTCGGTAGGAATCGCCCCATCTCGCGCCGGAAAACGGCAGGCGTCAGCGATCCGGGAACGAAAAGGAGCGAGCGCAGGGCATGAAAAAGAGTGGATTTTCCGGCCTCGTTCGGTCCGAGGATCACGTTCAGTCCTTCGTGAAAGGCGGTCGTCCGGTCGCGGCTTCCGGCGAAGGGACTGAGTTTCAGGCATTCAACGCGCATCGCGGACCTCCGAGAGAAGATCCCACGCATTTTGAAGCGCGAGGGCGTCCCCGTTCCTCTCCAACTCCGCGAGGAGCTTCCAGGGGAAGGAGCCTTCCGGATAAGCCGCGTCGATAGCCGACCGGGTGATGCGTTCCGTCACGCCGGAAACGTCGAACTTCGCGAGATGGAACAGCCGTTTCGCGAGCGCGTCGCCCTCCGCAAGAAGCGCCGTTCTTTCCTCCCGTTCGAGAACGCCCCGAAAGGAAACCTGCAGCAGCGTCTTCAAAGGATCGCTCCCTTCGATCAAACGTTCCAGTCCGCCGATATCCGCCGGATCGCGGATTTCCTGTTCCGTGCGGAGGAAACGGTATTCGCCGACGGTCAGCAAATCGCCCCGCGCGGTATCCCCGGCGCATTCGAGAAGCCAGGCATGGCCGGGATGCGGACAGTCGAACCCGTCCGGCTCGGGCGTCCCGGCGGAAAACAGGGAACCGTTCGCTTCCGAACCCTCGGGAAAAGGGACATGCGCGTGACCGATCATCCAGAGATCCATTCCCGCTTCGCTCAGATCGTCGCGGCTCATCGGAAAATAATTCCCTTCGGTATCCGGCGAAAGCCCCTCCACCGCGCCGTGCGCGAGTCCGATCCGGAGGATGTCCCTCTTCGCTGCATCCCTGATCCAGCCGATCCGGTTGCTGCGGGAGTGCTTGGAATCGCAGGGAGCGGCAAAGATCTCCGCCGGAATGCCGTAGGATTCCAGCGGATAACTCCGCGCTTCCGCGCAGACCAGCACCCTTCCTCCGGCCGCTTCTTCAAAGGTTTTCCAGAATTCCCGGTCGCCGGATACGTAATCATGGTTGCCGGGCAGAACGGCGGCGCATTTGCCTTCGAAACCCGCGATGATCGACGCCGCCCGGCGAATGTCGGACTTCGGAACTCCGAGCCGGTCGAAAAGATCACCCGCCACCGCGAGAAGATCGGCGCCGAGACGGGAAGCCTCTTTCACGAGGCGTTCCAGCGTCCGGAAACGCGCCTCGGCAAGCTCACCCGCGATTTCCGCGGGATAACTCGAAAACTGCATCCCCAGATGGAGATCGGAAAACAGGAAAATGCGGACGCACATGGAGTTTCCTCTCTTGTCCGGGCCCGATGCGACAAAGGCCCCTGACGAACCATCATGATAGTCGGGAGCTGTCTTTTTTTCAACCTTCCTGCGTTTCGTCATCCCGCCCTCCTGTTTCGTCCGTCAAAAGTATGGCAGATCCCGAGGGACGCCGGTTGTCCCTGTCAGCAGTATACTCGATGCCGGAAGGAAGTTGCCTAAACCCTGTCCGCATGTTATCATGTTCCGTTCGGGAGGGAATATGGACTATCCGGGCTGGTATTCCGTCCGCGAGAACGGAAAAGGCTTCTCCCTCTTCTACCGGCCGACCAGACGCTTCGAGGCGGGAATTCCCCTTTTCCTGCTCGCGGCCTCGGGAGCGGTTTCGGTTTCCGCCGCCGGGTGGACTTCCCTATGGCCGGGAATCCTGGCCGCTGGGCCTCTCGGCGTGTTCCTCGCCGTGATGGCGCTCCTCGTGGACGAATGGAGCGTTTCGGAAGCGGGCATTGTCCGCAGAACCGGCGTTTGGCCCTTCGTCCGGAAGCGCGGTTTCCCGGCGGATAGTTCGAATATCGCGCTGGAAACGGATGCGGGCGGACATTTGAAATTCAGGCTGGAAGTCGTCAGCGGCGTCGCCGTACATGCGAGTTTCAAGGAAAACAGGGAAAAGGGAATACTGGAACGCATCGCCGGAAAACCGGTCGATTTCCTCGGGAGGGAATCATGAAAATACTGCCGACGGCGCTCGCCGTTTTTGCTGCGCTCTCCGCCTTGTCCTGCTCCGGCGGCGGCGACAAGGGAATGGCCTTCCGCTACAACAACGGCACCGAGCCCCAGACGCTCGATCCCGCGGTGATGACCGGAATTCCGGAGATGCGCATCGTACAGCAGATGTTCGAAGGGCTCTGCGAGTATGACCCGAAAGACCTCCATGCCGTTCCCGGCGTAGCGGAAAGCTGGTCGGTCTCTCCCGACGGTCTCACTTGGACGTTCCGGCTCCGCACGAACTCGCGCTGGTCCGACGGAACGCCCGTGGACGCCGAGACCTTCCGATGGTCGTGGCTGCGCATCCTTTCCCCCGATACGGCCTCCGAGTACGCCTACGAGCTCTGGTGCATCAAGAACGCCGAGAAATTCACGAAAAAACAGACCAACGCCGACGCGGTGGGTGTCATCGCGAAGGACCGTTTCACGCTGGCGGTGAAACTCGCCTACCCCGTGCCTTTCTTTCCGTCTCTCGTCTGTCACCACCCCTTCCGGCCCACGCCTCGGCAGGCGGTTGACAAATACGGCGGGGACCAGTGGTTCAAGGCGGGGAAGCTGGTCGCCAACGGTCCTTTCGTTCTTACCGTCTGGAAACCGAAGGACCGCATCGTCCTGAAGAAGAACACGAACTACTGGGACGCCGCGAAGGTGGCGCTTGACCGCGTGGAATTCTACCCCGTCGAGGACAGCGCAAGCGCGCTCGAAATGTACCTCAACGGCGAACTGGACGGCGTGGACGGCATTCCCTCCGAGCGCATCGACCAGATGAAAAAGCGTCCGGACTTTCTCACCGGACCGTTTTTCGGTACCTACTACTACCGCTTCAACGTTAAAACGCCCACGGTGCTGACCAATGCCCTTGTCCGCCGCGCGCTGTCGCTTTCCATCGACCGGGCGCAGATCTGCGAATACATCGGCAAACTCGGTCAGAAGCCTTCGCTCTCCTTCACTCCGCCCCTGATTCCCGGCTACCGCCCGCCGGAACTCGTGAAGGAGGATGCAGCTCTCGCGAAGAAACTTCTCGCCCGGGCCGGCTACCCCGACGGCAAGGGTTTCCCTTCTCTCACCATCCTTTACAACACGCTGGAGGATAACCGCAAAATCGCCGAAGCCATCCAGCAGATGTGGAAAAAGAACCTCGGCATCGACGTAGCCATCGAAAACCAGGAGTGGAAGGTCTATCTCCAGAAGGTTTCCTCGCTGGACTACAACATCGCCCGCGCGGGATGGATCGGCGACTACGCGGACCCGATGACCTTTCTCGATATGTTCACCGCGGACAGCGGGAACAACCAGTCGGGATGGGCCAGTCCCGCCTACGACGCCCTTCTCGACCGCGCGAAGGCCGAGCCGGACGCCGGAAAACGCTCCGCCCTGATGCGCGAAGCGGAGACGATCCTCCTGACGGATTGCCCGATCATGCCAATTTATACCTATGTGCGCGCGATGATGATCGCGACCAACGTGCAGGGAATCTACGACAACTTCCTGGACATGCACCCGCTGAAGGAAGTGCGGGTGGTTCGGTGATCGCGCCATGCTGAAGTTCCTCGCCGCGCGTTTCCTGTCGACGATACCGACGGTATTCATCATTATGACGATGATCTTCTTCGTTATTCGCGCGGTGCCGGGCGGCCCGTTCGACACGGAAAAGAAAATCCCCGACGCGCTCAAGCAGAACATCGAGCGCAAGTACCACCTCGATGAATCTCTGCCCAGGCAATACCTCCGCTGGCTCGGCGACATCACCTTCCGGTTCGACCTCGGGCCTTCTTTCCACTACCGAGGCTGGAGCGTGAACGATCTCATCGCCCAGTCGCTCCCCGTGTCGCTCCTCGTGGGAACGCTCGCGCTCCTGCTTGCGCTGGTGTTCGGACTCGTATTCGGCAGCGTGTCGGCCCTCCGCCAGAACGGTTTCTGGGATTACCTCCTGATGACCTTCTCCGTTTTCGGCATTTCGCTCCCGCTCTTCCTCATCGCGCCGCTCCTCATTCTACTCTTCGCGCGGCTGCTTCACCTTCTGCCCGTCGGCGGATGGGGAGGCCCGCTGAATCTGATTATCCCGGCCGTCACGCTCGCGCTCCCCTACACCGCTTATGTCGCGCGCCTCACCAAGGCGGGCCTGCTGGACCAGCTCCGCCGCGACTACGTCGTCACCGCGCGCGCGAAGGGCCTGCCGGAAACGACCATCCTGACGCGGCACGTGCTCAGGGGTTCGCTCATCCCCGTCGTGTCGTTCCTCGGGCCCGCCTACGCGGGGATCGTGACCGGCTCGATGGTGGTGGAACAGATCTGCAACGTCCCGGGGATGGGCCGCGACTTCGTCCAGGCGGCGTTCAACCGCGACTACACACTCATCGCGGGCGTGCTGCTCGTCTATTCGCTCCTCCTCGTGGCGGCGAACTTTCTCGTGGACGTGCTCTACGCGGCACTCGACCCGCGTATCCAGTACCGCTAGGAGACCGCGATGAGCGATAACGTCAAACCCTCTGAAAACACTCCCGTGAAGGGCAACTCCCTCATGCGGGACGCCATACGGCGGCTCGGGAAAAACAAGCTCGCTGTCGCCGGCGGAATTGCCATTGTGTTCTTCATCCTCGTGGCGCTGCTCGCGCCATGGATCGCGCCCTACCGCTACGACGCGATCGATCTTCCCAATCAATACCTGTCTCCCTCGTGGCATCACCCCTTCGGCACCGACTCGCTCGGACGCGACATGTTCAGCCGCGTCATCTGGGGCAGCCGAGTCTCGCTCGCCATCGGTTTCGTCACTGCCGCGGTGGCGCTCGCCATCGGGGTGACATGGGGGGCCGTCGCCGGTTTCGCAGGCGGCAAGCTCGACCAGGCGATGATGCGTTTCGCCGACGTGCTTTACGGTCTGCCTTTCATGTTTTTCGTGATCCTGCTGATGGTGATTTTCGGTCGGAGCTTCTACATGCTTTTCATCGGCATCGGCGCGGTATCGTGGATGACCCTGGCGCGCATCACGCGGGGACAGATCATGAGCCTCAAGAACAATGAGTATGTCGAGGCCGCGCGGTCGCTGGGCGCTTCGCCCTTCCGCATCGTCTTCCGCCATTTGCTGCCGAACGCGCTCGGACCGATCATCGTCTACGTGACCCTCACCATCCCTGGCATCATGCTGGACGAAGCCTTCCTCTCCTTCCTCGGCCTGGGCGTGCAGGCGCCGATGACGAGCTGGGGACTCCTCGCCAGCGACGGCAAAAACGCGATCACCAGTTACCCATGGCTTATCCTTTTTCCTGCTCTCACCCTGTCGGTGGTGCTGTTTTCCCTGAATTTTCTGGGCGAAGGGCTTCGGGACGCTCTCGATCCTTCTTCCCGCAACCGTTCGTAGGAGGCCGCCCGTGGAAAATGAAACCGTCCTCCGCGTGAGCGGCCTCCGCACCGAGTTCCGTACCGACGACGGCATTCTGACCGCCGTGAACGGCGTCTCCTTCGATATCGCGGCGGGGGAAACCCTCGGCATTGTGGGGGAATCGGGAAGCGGCAAATCCGCGACCTGCCTCTCGGTGATGGGCCTCGTCCCCTCGCCTCCGGGACGCGTGGTTTCCGGCAGCGCCATCTTCGACGGCCGCGACCTCCTGAATCTTCCGCCCGAAGAGTTGAGACAGCTCCGCGGAAAGGAGATCACGATGATCTTCCAGGACCCGATGACTTCCCTGAACCCGTTTCTGAGGATCTCGACCCAACTGACGGAGCACCTCGTGCTTCACGAGAGGATTCCCAAAAAGGAAGCCCTCGAACGCGCCGTGGAGATGCTCCGACGGGTGGGCATTCCCGAACCGGAGAAGAAAATCCTCCGCTATCCGCACGAACTTTCGGGCGGAATGCGCCAGCGCGTGATGATCGCGATGGCGCTTCTTCCCCGCCCGCGCCTCGTTTTCGCCGACGAGCCGACCACCGCGCTCGACGTGTCGGTCCAGGCGCAGATACTGGAACTCCTCCGCGAGCGCAAGGCCGAGATGGGCTTGTCGCTCGTGCTCGTGACGCACAATCTCGGCGTGGTGGCCGGTCTCGCGGACCGCGTTATCGTGATGTACGCGGGAATGATCGCGGAGGACGCGCCCGTTTCTCTTCTCTTCGCGCGACCGCTCCATCCATACACCCGGGGCCTTCTCGACTCCCTGCCGGATCCCGAAAAGCCTCGCGGAAACGAACTCGCCGGAATAGCCGGCACGCCCCCCGTCCCCATCGCCCTCCCCGACGCATGTCCCTTCGCGCCGCGTTGTTTCCGCGCTGCCGACGTCTGCCGTGCGAAGACTCCGCAACTCGAAACCCGGCACGACGGAACACGCGTCGCCTGCTGGTTTCCTCTCGACGGAGGCGCCGTATGAAGCCGATAATGCTCGAAGTGACCGATCTCGTCAAGCATTTCAAAAGTCCGGGCGGGCTCTTCCGGCGCGCCGAACGAGTGATGGCGCTCGACGGCGTGACGCTTTCCGTGCCGGAGGGGGAAACCCTCGGCGTGGTGGGCGAATCCGGCTGCGGCAAGTCCACCCTCGCGCGGGCGATCCTCCGTCTCCACGAGCCGGACTCGGGTCGCGTGACCATTCACGGGACGGACTGGACCGCGCTGAAACGAAAGGAACTCGGGCGGAAGCGCGTCGAGGCGCAGATCGTCTTCCAGGACCCATACGCCTCCCTCGACCCGCGAATGACCGTCGAGAGCACCCTTTCCGAGCCTCTGATCATACACCGGAAGCGGAATGGCTTACGGATGAACGCCTCCAGGATCGGAGACCGTGTGGCGGAGCTGCTGACCACCGTCGGCATGTCTCCCGCCTTCGCGAAACGCTATCCGCACGAGTTTTCGGGCGGACAGCGCCAGCGCATCGGCATCGCGCGCGCCCTCGCGCTGAACCCGCGACTACTCCTCCTCGACGAGCCCGTTTCCGCCCTGGATGTATCCATCCAGGCTCAGGTGTTGAACCTGCTTGCGAGGCTCCAGCGCGACCTCGGTCTGACCTACGTCTTCATCTCGCATGACCTCGCAGTGGTTCGCCATATCTCGGACCGGGTGGCCGTGATGTACCTCGGCCGCGTCGTGGAGCTTTCTCCCGCCGATCCTTTGTACCGGAAGCCTCTCCATCCCTACACGAAGGCGCTCCTGTCCAACCATCCCGTCCCCGACCCCGTTCGCGAGCGCTCCGAGAAACGCCGCCGCGAGCGCATCCTTCTCCCGGGCGAACTCCGTCCGCGCCGCCCCGAAGATCGCGGTTGCCGCTTCCGCGAGCGCTGCCATCTGCAGACAGAGCTCTGCGGTCGTGTGGAACCGGCGCTGGAAGAGAAGGAACCGGGAAGGTTCTCGGCGTGTCATCATTGGGACAACGTCTGATTTTATCCGCCGATCGACTCCGGGCTTGCGGTTAATGCGGCATCAGCCGATATTTTGTGATTTATGGATATCCTGTTTATAATTTATTGTCTCTAAAATATTCTGGCGGTCAAAATGAGGAACAATATCATCTACCCGGGCGCGGGCGAACTTCGATATGAAATCCGCGAAATAGTCGAGTTCGGGAACAGAATCGAGAAAACCGGTGTGAAAATGACATGGGAAAACATCGGCGACCCGATTGCCAAGGGAGAACAGATCGCGCCGTGGATCAAGGAGATCGTTTCCGAAACGACGGCAAACGACAATCTCAGTTACGGATATTCTCCCACGAAAGGCCTGCTGGCGACCCGGGAATATATCGCCTATGAACGGAACATCGAAGGCGGGGCGCAGATCACGCCCGACGATATTCTCTTCTTTAACGGTCTGGGCGACGCTATTTCCACGGTTTACCATTATCTCAGCAGGGACGTCCGGGTCATCGGTCCCAACCCGTCCTATTCGACCCATTCTTCCGCGGAAGCCGCTCACGCCGGCTCTCCCCATATCACCTACCGGCTGGACCCGGATAACAACTGGTATCCGGACCTCGATGATTTGCAGAAGAAGATCGCAGAACATCCGGAAATCAGCGGAATCCTCATCGTCAACCCGGACAATCCGACCAGTATGGTTTATTCCCAGGAGGTAATCCGGCAGTTGGTCGCCATCGCGAAAAAGAACGATCTGTTCATCATTTCCGATGAAATCTACTCCAACCTGGTATACGGCGGCGTGGAGCATAAAAAACTCGCTTCCGTCATCGGCGATGTTCCCGGCATGGCGATGCGCGGTATTTCCAAAGAATTTCCCTGGCCGGGCGCCAGATGCGGATGGGTGGAGTTTTACAATACCGACAAGGACGCCTCTTTCGCGCGGTACGCCAAAACGATCATCGACGCGAAAATGCTGGAGGTCTGTTCCACCACTCTGCCCCAGAAAGTCCTGCCGAAGGTGATGGGCGATCCCCGTTATTATCCCTATTTGAAAGCGAGAACCGACGCCTACTGGGAAAAATCCCAGATCGCTTATCGGATATTCTCGGAAGTGGACGGCCTGATGGTTAACAAGACCTACGGCGCTTTTTATATGACGGTGCTTTTCAGAAAGAACGCGCTGCATCCGGGGCAAAAACTGAAACCGGCGAATGCGCATGCCGGCGAAATCATCCGGGATATCATAGATACCCCCCAGTTGGACAAAAGCTTCGTTTACCAGCTTCTCGCGTCCAGGGGAATCTGCGTGGTACCGCTCTCTTCCGGTTTCAATTCCGACCTTTACGGTTTCCGGATCACGCTTCTGGAACCGGATATCCCGCAATTCGGGAAAATCATGAAAGAGATCGCTTCCGCGGCAAAAGAATACATCGCCTCGTGAACGATGATTGGGCTTCTTCCCGCCGCATGACGGTCCTATATGTCAGAAAAGTTGAAATAAAGAGAAGTAACTCTTTTCAAGGGAATATATCAGTGATTCCGCTCGATGTCGCGGGCAAAGCCGCAGGCAATGGAAGCCAGAAGAAAGATCAGCCCCGACAGCAGTGTCGACCAGCAGGCGTAATGTGCCGGACCGACCCGCCGAATGGTGCCGGGCGGCATCAGAAAAATCCAGAGAAAGATTCCTGTGAGGATCAGCAGATAGCCGAGCACCATTGCAGGAAACCAGATTCCTGTGAGGAATTTCCGGAGTTTCGTCGGCATGTGCCCCTTCCACCACCGGAGAGGGGCGTTGATCCGTGTGGCTGCCGCGAAGGTGACGAGAATTCCCGCCGTCTGGGCCACACCCCCGCCGGAAAGGAACAGAGCAACGGAAAGAACGAGATAGACCGAGGCTCCATGCTTCCGGTGAAAGAACCCGACGGTCCATACGAGGATGACCAGACTGAGAATGACCGCCACGACTCCAGTCACGAAATAGTCCGGGAGGACAGTGACCGCACCGATGCGCGTTCCGATGTCGACAGGTGGCCGACTGCCTTGAAAGATTTCCGCCACACCATGTCCTGACCCGCAGACTGCAGTCAGTACCCCCATGATTGTGACAGATATCCGGGTGCTTGGATTGTGACCGAACCAGGAGAATCGTTTTCCCGACAACATCGCTGCCGCTTCGGGTTTCATGCTTGCCTCCGACACAACCAAGTTAACTGAAATTTCCAAATTGAGCCTGGAATTCAGGCAAATTCGGGTTCGATCCCCAAGAGATCGATTTATCAAGAGTTGGGGTAAAAGATATCCGGCATTCTGAACCGGTAAAATAACGAGTCAAAAAGGAGCCGACAGAAAATCATGAACAACGCCCGTTATACCGAAGTCCAGCGCTTCTCGAACCCCTGGATCTCGCTGATCGTCATCGGCCTGGCTGTTCTGGTCGCCTTCCTTTTCGTCAACCAGGTGATCATGTCCACGCCGGTGGGAGATTACCCGCTGCCGGATCCTTTCCTCTGGACGCTTTTCTTCGTTTTCACAGTGACCTGCCCGTTGGTCATACTCAACATGAAGCTCGTGGTAACCCTCGGGAATGACCGGCTGTCGATCGTCTTTTTCCCGCTTTATTCCCGAACCATTCGTTACAGCGAAATCCATCGCTTCGAAACGCTGAGATACAACCCTGCCGAACGCGACGGCCACGGCGTTCAGAGGATACCCGGTCCCGGCTGGGCTTTCACGACGCATGGCCTTTCCGGCGTTTTACTCACACTGGAGAACGGCAAACGCGTCCTCGTCGGCAGCCGTGACGCGAGCAAACTCTTCTCCGAACTGCGGGACAGGATGCCCGAAGATTGAACACGGTCTTCTCAGCCGTACTTTGTTATCCTCAGAACGGCCTTTTCAACGGCGATGAAAGCCGTCCGCAGAGAACGGCGATGGCGGTTTCGGCGGCTCCTAGATCGTCGGTGGTGAAAACGCCCGCATTTCCGAGCTTTTCCGTCAGGCTGAGCGTACCCGCCGTTTCACCGCCCGCAAGGACGAGCGGCAGAATGATGAAGGAAGAACGCCGATACTGCGGACGATTGGGCCTCGACAGTTCCGGGTGGGTTTCGATTTCCGTAACATAGAGCCGCTTTCCGGTTTTCCGCACGAGTTCCGAAGGCCGGTCCGCATCGTTCGACGAGGACTGAAGCACGTCGAAGCCCTCCGCGAAAGCGTTCCGGAGCGTCATCCGGAGGGAATCGTACAACTGGAGCGACACGCGCGCGGCGCCCGTTTCCCGGCTCAGGTACTCCAGGAGCGAGTTCCAGGCTTCTTCCAAACGGGATGCCTTCGCCTCGGCCTCAGCGAATGCCCGGAACGGGTCCGGTTTTCCAGGTTCATCCTTCTCCGCGACTGAAACGGCGGCTTCCGGCTCCCTGCCGGCATGGTCGCGAAGCTCGCGGAGGAGCCGGCGGATTTCGGCGGCATCGACGGAATCCAACGTGCCTTTTTCGACGGGCGGCGGGGTTTTCTCCGGACGCGTCAGGGTAATGAACAGGATCGCGACGACAAGGAAAATCGTGAAAAGGAAGATCTTGGCGAGAAACGCGAGGAAGCGCATCGCCGCGCCCCCGGCCTGTATGGTCTGGAACTCGTACCAGAGCCAGCCGGCCCAGGCGGCGGTCACCGCTCCGAGCAGGACATTAACCGTAATGGACATTATCCGTTTCCGTTCCATTCGTCCGTCCTTCAGATGAGGTATTGGGCGATATCGTCGCACAGGTAGAAATCCATCACGCTCCGCCCCTCGATGGACAGGGTTGCTTCCGTGGAGAGCGGCGAAGTGGACACCAGGACGATCCGGGTCGCCTGATAGGTCCGCAACGAACTCAGCAGATCAGTCACCGTGAGGTTGCCGATCTGTTCGGTCCAGCGCCTCACGCAGAAGAGCACGCGGTTGTTCTGGTTGAACTTCTCGGTACAGAGAAGGTCGCAGCCCTTGCCTTCCCCGTAGGCAGCCTTGTCGAGTTTGATGGCCTGGTTGATAACCCGGAACCCCATCGCATCGGCGAGTCTGCGGGAAAGTTCCAGGAATTTCGGAAACTCCACCGATGCGAGCGTCTGGCAAGGATCGTCGGAATCCACGTGGACTTCTTCCATCTCCTCGACTTCGACGGGTCCGCCGCTTCCCAGCACCGATTTGATGTCGCCCTTGAAGCGTTCCAGTACGGGAACGGGATCGAACTGCGTTTTCGGCTTCGGACCGAAAAAGTCCCACAAAGGCTCCTTCGGAACGTACTTCATCCGCCATTCGTCGTAGATGCGTTCCACCTTGTCCAGCGTTTCCTTGATGTTGCTTTCGATGGCGGAAAACTCGAAGTCGAATTTCGGGCCGCGGAAACCGCCCGAGGTGACCAGGAGTTTTTCGCGGTCTTTCTTGTATTTGTTGAGCGCGGAAACCAGGGTGAAAAGCGGGGTGACGCTCGCTCCGGGATTCGATTTCCCGCTGTCCTCCGCGATGGAGGAAAAAGACTGCCGCTTCATCAGTTCGTCCAGCGCGTTTTCGTAATACCCCTGCTTGATGCGGAAGAAAATATACGCCATGGCGACGTCGTCGACGATCTTCGGATCGGCGATCTTTCCGGCGATTTCCTGCATCTTCAGAACGAGATCCTTGGATACTTCGAAATTTTTCATCGACATATAGGCGACGAAAAGGATCTTGATGTCGTAAAGCATCCTTTCCAGGTTCATCCCTTCGGATCCCGTGCTGTTGATCACGTCCTCGACGAGTTCCCGACACTGCGCCCAATTGCCTGCCCGGTTGTAGCAATATGCGAGGAGAACCTTGGTCACGGTGTCTTGCGGGTTGATTCTCCGCGCTCCTTCGAGAATCGGCATAGCGTCCTCAGGCTTGTCGAGCATGATGAGACAGAATCCGTAGTCGCGGAACAGATCGGCATTGCCTTCGATGAATTGAGCCGCCTTTTCGAAAAACGCGAGCGCCCGGAAGAAAGCCTTCTGTTGAAACAGGATCCGGGAAATATTCTCCAGCACGTCCTTCGCACTCGGTATCATATCGTGCGCATCCAGGAGATATTCCAGCGCTTCCTTATCCCGACCGATCCCCCGGTAGAGAAGACCGACCCTGCGGTAAAGTTCGAACTGCGTGAACAGCTTGCTTTCCTTTCCGTACTCGATCAGCTTGGTATAATAGCCGATGGCTTCCGGAAACAGCTTCTTTTCCTCGTTGATGTTCCCGAGGTGCCAGAGGGTCTCGACGTTATCGGGATCCTTTCGGAGACTGTCCATGAAAATGGTGAGCGCCCGGTCCAGATCGCCCTTTTCCTGCGCTTTCTGGGCCTTTTTGTTCTGGGATTCCTGCATCGAACTGAAAAGGTACGCCCCCACCAGCCCCAGAAAAACGACGCCGACAATCAGGAACTCCAAACCATCCCTCCTGGCCGGCGGCATCCGTTGCCCGGCCGGCGGACCACCCCTTGGAGCCGGTAAACGGCCCCGGTCGGGTTTACAGACCCAGGGATTTGAGTTCTTCCGAGATGGAAGCCTTGTCTAATCCCGCGGCGAACGCTTTCTGAAGCAGAGTCTTCGCGAGGTCCTTTTCATTCTGACCATACGCGGATACGGCGGCCTGATAAAACACGTCCTTGTCGGCCTTGAGTTCGGCGGCCATGAGGTAATTGTTCAGGCGGAACTGCTCGTTGGTCTGGACCTTGGCGCGCTTGACATAGAAATCGAACTGTTTGTTGGTCTCGAAGGAAAGCCGGATCCGGAAGCTGTCCTGGAGAACCTGCCGCGCTTCCGTCGCGGAAGCACCCATCGGATAGGCGTCGTTGGCATATTCGAAACAGGCTTTGGCGTCTTTCAGCTTTTTCAGGTTCTGAAAGGTCTTGCCGGTGTCCAGCCAGGAATCGGCGAGTACCTTTCTCGCATCGGGAGAGAGGGAATCGAACAGATCCACCTGGGCAAAAATCCCGGAAAAGGCGAAAAGCAGAATGATAGACAGAACGCCCGTCATTTTTTTCATAGCGTGGCCTCCCATATCTTTTATTTATTATATCCAATATTCGGGGCTTTGTAAACAATCATGCGGCTTTTTTTGAGCTTCCGCCGCCGCATCAACCCGCATACCCGGGATCCTGCCATTCCGGTATCCGAATGGTGTCCGAATGGGCCCGTGCACTTTACTTTTTGGTATCGGTGCTTTAAAATAAGAGTCCATGAATTCTCCGGTTTTTGAAGGAGCCGTTATGGACGATAAAAAACTCCAGAACCTCCAGGACGAGGCGAAAAATCTGCGCCGCGATATCCTGCTCATGCTGTCCGAATCCGGAAGCGGCCATCCCGGCGGCTCCCTTTCGGCCATCGACGTAATTGCCTACCTTTTCCTCGCCGAAATGCGCTACGACCCCGCGAATCCGGGTTGGGAAGATCGGGACCGTTTTATCCTCTCCAAGGGACACGCGGCGCCTGCGCTTTACGCCGTCCTGGCTTACCGGGGATACTTCTCGCGCAAACTCCTGAAAACCCTTCGCAAACTCGGCAGTCCACTGCAGGGTCACCCCGACAGTCGCAAACTTCCGGGCGTGGAAAGCTCCACGGGTTCGCTGGGGCAGGGCATTTCCGTCGCCGGCGGTATCGCCCTGGCGGGAAAGATCGATAAAAAGGATTACCGCGTCTTCTCCCTAGTGGGAGACGGCGAAATCGAGGAGGGACAGGTGTGGGAAGCGGCCATGGCCTGCGCCCATTTCAAGCTGGACAAGCTGTGTCTCTTTGTCGACAACAACGGCCTTCAGATCGACGGTCTGGTGTCCGACGTGATGAGCGTCTATCCCATCGCCGAGAAATTCAAGGCCTTCGGTTGGAACACGCTCGAAATAGACGGACATGATTTCAACCAGATCGAAAGCGCCGTGGAAACCTTCAAGGCGTCGGCAGGTAGCGGGAAACCCACCGCCGTGGTCTGCAAGTCGGTAAAGGGCAAGTGCATCTCCTTTATGGAAAACAAGGCGAGCTGGCACGGCATCGCTCCCAACAAGGAAGAGACCGAGAAGGCTCTGGAAGAGCTCGGCTGCGTGGAAACTCTGGAAGACTGGCTTCGGGAGGACTAGATATGGGAAAATCAGAGATGGTCGCCACCCGTGACGTCTACGGGAAAACGCTCGTCGAAATGGGCCGGGAAAACAAGAATATCGTCGTCCTCGACGCCGACCTTTCGGGTTCCACCAAAACCGCTGCGTTCGGCAAAGCCTACCCGGACCGTTTTTTCAACATGGGCATCGCCGAAGCCAATATGATGGGCTTCGCGGCCGGTCTCGCCCTCTCCGGCAAGACCGTTTTCGCGTCGAGCTTCGCGATGTTCGCGACGCTCCGCCCCTTCGAGCAGATCCGCAACTCCATCGCCGCGCAGAACTGCAACGTCAAGATCGTCGCCACGCACTCCGGTATCTCCGTAGGCGAGGACGGCATGTCGCACCAGTCCATCGAAGACATCGCCATCATGCGCGCGCTGCCCAACATGAACGTTTTCGTTCCGGCCGACGGTCCCTCCACCGCCTTCATCATTCGCGAAGCCACCCGCATCAACGGTCCGGTTTACATCCGGCTTTCGCGCCCCGCCACCCCGGTCATCTACAACCCGGACACCTACGAGTTCCAGCGCGGCAAAGCCAACATCATAAAGGATTCGCCCCGCGCCGACGTGGCTTTGCTGGCCATCGGCACCCTTCTGCACGAGGCCATCCACGCTGCGGAACTTCTCGAAGCCGACGGGTATTCCGTCATCGTGGCCGACTTCGCATCGATCAAGCCGATCGACAAAGAAGCGCTCGTGAAGATCGCCAAGGCCTCGCGCCTCATCGTCACCATCGAGGAGCACAGCATCATCGGCGGTCTCGGCGGAGCGGTCGCGGAGGTCCTCTCGGAGGAATATCCCTCGCACATGATGCGCATCGGCATCATGGACGTCTTCGGCGAATCCGGCACGCCCGCGGCGCTGTTCAAGCACTTCGGACTGACCGCCGACGACATATACAGAAAGGTCCAGAAAGCGATCCGCTGACACCGGACGACGGGAGCCATTCGATGGAATACCGCGTAACGGCGCGAAAATACCGCCCCCAGTTTTTCCGGGACATTATCGGCCAGGAGAACCTGGTGCAGGCGCTTTTGAACGCCCTGTCCTCCGGGCGGATTCCGCACGCCTATCTTTTTTCGGGCGCGCGCGGCGTCGGCAAGACCACGACCGCCCGCATTCTCGCCAAGGCGCTCAACTGCAAGAACCGCAAGGACGGCGAACCCTGCAACGAATGTCCTTCATGCGTCGAGATCACGAACGGCAGTTCGCTGGACGTGGTGGAAATCGACGGCGCGAGCAACCGCGGCATCGACTCGATCCGTCAGATCCGCGAAAACGTCGCCTACCGCGCGCTTTCCGGCATGTACCGCATCTACATCATCGACGAAGTGCACATGCTCACCAAAGAGGCTTCCAACGCCCTCCTGAAAACCCTCGAAGAGCCGCCCGAACACGTCGTCTTCATCCTCGCCACCACTGAACCCCACAATGTCCTTCCAACGATCCGCTCGCGCTGCCAGCATTACATCTACAAGAAGATCCCGGTGCGCACGGTGATGTCGCACCTTTCCTCCATCGCGAAGGCCGAGGGCGTGGAAGCCGACGAGGACGGCTTGTACCTCGTGGCCGCCGCCGGCGACGGTTCAATGCGCGACGCGCAGTCGATCTTCGACCAGGTGGTTCTCTACGCGAACGGGAAGATCACGGAAGCCACCGCCGCCGAGGTGATCGGCATGCCCGAGAACACCTACTTCTCGGATGCGATCGAGGCCGTGAAATCAGGGGACGTCACCGCACTTCTCCGCGTGGAGAAAAGCTACCTCGAGAACGCGGGCGACGTCAAGCTCTTCGTGCGCGGCATGCTCGGCTATCTTCGCACTGCGCTCCTCGCCAAGCGACTTCCGCCCGCCGACGACCTCCTGGACCTTACCGAAGCGAAATACCAGCAGATCACGGCTCTCTTTACGGATTTTACTCAGGAAGACATCTCCCGCATCATGGGGCTGTTCACCGATGCCTGGAAGGAACTCAAGGGCGACGCCAACGAGAAATTCGAACTCGAGATCGCGCTCTTCCGGATGATGGATTATAAAAACCTCATTCCCATCTCCGACATCCGCAGCGAGTTGCTTGCGCTGCTGAACAAAGGCGGCGGCGCCTCCCCTGTTCAGCAGGCATCGCGTCGGAACGCCGCTCCTGTCCGGAACGAACCCGAGAACGACGTTCCCGCTCCGGAAGAGGAAACGCCCGACCCGCAGCAGCAGCTCGCGTTCCACCGCCAGCCCTTCCGTCAGGAAACTCCTCCGGTGGAACGGATCGTTTTCCGGCAGGAATCCCCTCCGCAGAAAAAGCCTCCGGTACAGACATCCCAGGAAAACCAACCTCTCCAGTACCGGAAACTGCAGATCGATCGTCCGAATCAAGAATCGGCGACCCCCGCTTCGGCACCGCTGACCACCGAGGTCGATCTTCGGAACGCGCTTTTGAAGGCGATGAATTCGCATATCATCATGAAAACTCTTACCCCGCAGGTAGCCGGAGTCACCGAAATGAACGGCGGACTGCGCGTGGAACTCAAGAGCGCCCACGCCTTCGAGTATCTCAGCCAGAACCGGAAAGATCTGGAAACCGCTCTGGAACGCTTCGCCGGAAGAGCGGTGCCGCTCACTATCTCCCAGGGCACGGCTGATCAGCCCCCGAAAACCGTGAAAACCGCCGAAACCGCGGCAACCATAAAACCGCGGGAGGAAAAACCGCCGACGGTCGAAACCGTCAAACCCGCGGCAACCCCTGTGCGGGAGGAAAAACCCGCCCCAACCCAGACGCCCGTTCCGCCGAAGCGGGAAGCCCCGTCTGCGGACCCGGACGACCCCGTCAACATCATCGCCGACCTTTTCGATGGAAAGATACGCAAATAAGCAGACGATAACGGAGGATTCCCGATGGGAGTGATGGACAATTTCAAGGACATGGCCAAGTACAAGAAGATGGCCGACGACGCGAAGAAGATGCTCGAAGAAACCCGGGCTTCCGGCGTTTCCAAGAACAGCTACGTGAAGATTACCCTCGACGGCGAGAAGAACATCAAGCACCTCGATTTTTCGCCCACCGCGCTCAAACTGCCCCCGGAAGAGCTCTCCAAGGTGACCAAGGAGGCCCACAAGATGGCCGCCAAGGAAATCGACAAGATCAACAAGAAGCAGATGAAGAATTCCGGGCTTTCCGACCTTCTCACCCAGAAGTAGGCCGATGCGCGTCCCGAAAAGTCTCGAGAATTTCGTCCGCACGTTTTCGCGCCTGCCCGGCATCGGCCGGCGGAGTGCGGAACGTGCGGGCTTCTTTCTCCTGTCGCAGCCGCCCGGATTCGCGCGCTCCCTCGCTGCGGCGGTGTCGGATCTCCGTGAACATACCGTCACCTGCCAGCGCTGCGGATGCATCTCGGACGAGGCTTCCTGTCCCGTCTGTGACGACCCTACTCGGGACACTTCCACGATCTGCGTGGTGGAGAGCCCGGCCGACGTGCTTTCCATCGAGTCCACGAAAAGCTACGAGGGTCTTTACCACGTCCTCGGCGGCGTGATCTCCCCGCTCAACGGCGTCATGCCGGACGATCTCCGAATCCGCGAGCTCGCGGAACGGGCGCGCGTTCCGGGCGTGAAGGAGATCCTCTTCGCCACGAGCCCCACCACCGAGGGCGATACCACCGTACTCTACATCCGGGAACTTCTCGCCGGACTTTCCCTGCGCGTCACGCACCTCGCGAGGGGAATTCCCGTCGGGACCGACCTGCAGTTCGCGGGAAGCGGCAGCCTCACCCAGGCCATCCGCAACCGCGAAGAGATCCGTTAGAAACAGTATCCGCGCCGCGGACGAAACCTGGAGGTTGTCATGCGCAGAACCGCCGTACTGATCGCTTTTCTCGCCCTTTCGGTTTCCGCGAATGCGGTCACCACCCGTTATCTCTCCGACCTCCGCTTCGACAACCTCGACGCGCTGGAGTTCAACAACGTGAGCTTCGTCGACGGCGGAGGCATCGAACTCGCCCGCGCGACGAGTCCCGTCTGGAGCTACGACGAACCCGTCTGGAGCGCGGAGAACCTCGACGGCGGTCTTCTCGTCAGCGCCGGCAACACCGCGAAGCTCCTTCTCGTCCGGAAGGACACCAACCGCGTGGTTTTCGAGGATACGAACCAGATGCTCTTCTCGGACATGATTCTCGAAAATGGAAAGCTTTACCTGTCCTCCATTCCGAACGGCAAAGTCACCGTTCTGGACAGAGAGTACCGGAAGACCGGCGAATACGCGCTTTCCAATCAGTACGCCTGGGCGCTTGTCCCGGCGGACGGCGGAATGTACGTCCTCGCCGGCAATCCGGCAGAGCTTTATTTCCTAGACAAAAAGGAAAAACTTTCCCGTCTCGCGCAGTTCTCCAACGAGGGCAATCTCCTGAAGGGCGTGGTACAGAATGGGGAACTGATCCTCTCGGGCGACGGAAACACGCTTTACCGTTGGTCGAAGGGCCGGATTTCCGTCGTGGCCTCTTTCGACAACCCGATCGCGGATTTTATCGTTCGTGACGACGGGATCTTCGTCGTCACCTCGGCGGCCGAAGCGCGGAAGCAGCAACAGCAGCAGAACGCTCAACAACAGCAGCAGCAACAGCAATTGCAGTCCGGCTCTACCGACGGCGATGTCGGAAAACCGATGATCGTCCCGACCGGCCGCAAGCAGAACGCGCGCAGTTCCCTGTGGCGCGTCGAGAAGGACGGAAGGGCGGAAGAAATCTTCTGGAAGACGGGCATCCGCTTCATTTCCGTCGCGCCTCTCGGCAGGAACTTCGTCGTCGGCAGCGACAAGAACGGCGGCTATTTCGAGATCGCGACGGACGGCTCGCCCGCCCGCTTCACGAGCCTCGGCGAGGGCAAGTTCGCGCGCTTCACCGAAGTGGGCGGCGAAACCTGGGCCGTCCTTCTCGAACCTTCCCGCATCCTCCGCCTCGGAACCAATTACGCTCCGAGCGGCCTCTTCACGTCCACCGTTTTCGACTGCGCCTCTCTGTCCGTCTGGGGCCGCCCGATCTTCGGCCGCACGACGCCGCAGGGAACCACCGCGCGGCTCTATACTTCCTCGTCGCTCGTCGCCGAAGAGCCTCTCTTCGACGAATGGCGCGTCGCCGACTCCAACGTCGCGTCGCCGGCAGGCCGCTATCTACGCTACCGCGTGGAACTCACGGGCGACGGCGCTTCCACGCCGACCTTCCGCGGCCTTTCGGTCCCGTACGTCCAGAAGAACCTGGCACCCAGGATCGAGCGCATCCAGCTTTCGCAGACAGTGAACGGCATCAAGGTCCAGTGGGACGCTCAGGACGACAATCGAGACGTGCTCCAGTACGACGTTTACCTCGCGCCGCTGGACGGCGACTTCGTCAAGTGGAACGAGAGACCTTTGGAGGAAAACAATATCGAGATCCCGCGCGACAACGTTCCCGAGGGCCGCTATCGAGTCCGGGTGACCGCGAGCGACGCTCCCTCCAACCCGCCGTCGGAAG
>Ga0326727_10009158_pt1 | contig 24564 bp, 21 predicted proteins | sample MB2enrmetagenome_FD_207643 | JGI IMG/M metagenome (GOLD analysis project Ga0326727, IMG submission 207643) | Lab enriched peat soil microbial communities from McLean, Ithaca, NY, United States - MB29MY | ecosystem: Environmental > Terrestrial > Soil > Wetlands > Peat | place: USA: New York... | reverse complement strand
GTTCGTGGGGTATCTCCCATATTGCCCTCCTTTTTTATGGTTTGGTTTGCCAAAACTATTTTTACCATAAAATGGAGGGCAATCTATTATTGCCCAGGTCTCTTCATTTCTACACTACCAATAATTTACTCACATGCCGGATCAACGCCATCCAAAGAACCATGAACCGTTAACGCTCTCCCCCGGCACCCTCCCCGGCACTCGGCAAGCTCCCCACACCCCCGGCATTTGGTGGGAAACTCCTGAAGGCCGCGCCGGAATTCCTTTTTCCCCGGAGACTCTATGATCTCCTTTAGTGACGTTGATCCGATCCTGCCAAGGAGCACAGGCAGGGCGGGACAGGGATAGACGCCGCCGTCGGGGGCTATGGCAAGCATGGTGTTGGCCGCCTGACACCCCCCTTGGGGGAACGGAATACCGGGATTGAAAGCTCGCCAAAGAAAAGGGTCATGGATGGTGAGGTCCATCCATTCCACCCCCACGGCAAAGGCCAGAGAGCCTGCAAGCGTTCTCTGTTCCTCCCGGCTGAGTGAGAAAGGGACTGTTCCGCCGTACAGTCGCTGCATCGGCAGCACCAGTCGGTTAATCCTATTCTCCCTGCAAATGGTGACGAGCGAAGACAGTTCCAACCAGTTCCCGCTTGTGACCGAAAACGATATTCCCATAACCGGCGGCGGTGCACCAGGGGCCGTCCCCTCTTGCGGAGAGAAGAGCTGCATCAATCCCATTACATCGGAAAGCTCCGCAATACTTTCAACCGACAAAAGGATTTCCTTCATCCCATGCTCATGGAGAAGCTGTCTAGCAGCGTCTCTGAGAATGGCGGAGGGGATGGTGAGGGAGACATCGATCGGTGCGCCCCTTAAAAGATCCAGCAGCGCAAAGATATTCCTGCCAACTTTCGGCCCGGGGTCGCGCATATGGAGCATAAGCGGATGGCAGGCGATGATATCTGCGCATATCCGCAGCATTCGGGAGGTATCCGCTATTCCGGCGGGAAGATCCCAGTAAATGGTGATCGGCGACGTCAGTTCCATGCATCAAGCCCAGCAATGGGGATCGGGACTGTTCAGGTCACCGGTGAGGGCCAGAGCCCGGGCCGAGCAGCCACCTAGACAGTCGTCGTACTTGTCGCACCCGGCGCATTTGCCGGTCGGCAGCTTGTTACGCATTTTTGCCAGTACCGGGGAGTCGCGCCAGACCTCGCGCAGGCTGTCTCGGACAATGTTGCCTATGACGACGGGGATAAAGCCGCAGGGGGTTATGTCGCCGTTCGCCTTGATGTTTAGCGAAAGCTTGCCACAGACGCTACCTTTGACAAGGCTTCCGACGTCGCGCGCCCCGAGAAGGGCGATGATCGGGTCGTCAAGTGAGATTTCAAGCCCCTTTACCCCTCCCTTTGCGGCAAGGGCCTTTCGGTAAAACTCCCGCCACTCTTCGGGCGACAAGTCGAGTTCGTCCCTGTGGGCAAAGCCCAGCCCGGAACACTTGAAATTGTGCAAATTGAGCTGCCCGGCCCCCTGCTCCTGAGCAAACGCAACGAGGTCGGAGATATCATTATGGTTGATCCGGCAGATGACCGTAGAGATGGAGGTGGCGATGCCGGCGGCTGCCAAATGCCCGATGGCTGCCTTTGCCCGTTGGTGGCTCCCCTCCACACCGCGGAAACGGTCGTGTATCTCTGGGAAATGGCTGTCGATGCTGATCCCGACCTTGGAAAAACCGGCCCCCTTGAGCGCGGCGGACGTCTGCCGGTCGATAAGCCAGCCATTGCTGTTCATGGAGATACGGAGACCAAGGCCGGCTGTGAAAGCAGCTATTTCGAGAAGGTCGCGGCGCAGGAGCGGCTCACCTCCGCCGAAGTTGACGGAAAAAACCCCCGCTTTTGCCACTTTCTCAAGGCTTGTAAAAAGCGCCTCCTTTTCCAGTTCATCGTGGACATCATCTCGACTGTAACAGTGGCGGCAAGCAAAGTTGCAGTTGTTGTTAAGAGCCCAGTTGATAGTCAACGGCGTCTGCAACAAAGGCGCATTATCGTCACGTTTCATAATTTATGAATCCTTTTGCGGCCAGTTCGTCAAGAAAAATCATAATATCCTCGCGAAGCGTATCCTCCCCAACCTCAAATTGCGGAAGCAACACGTTAACAATCTCTGCAATGCTCCGGCCATCGCAAAGCTTCCAAATCTCCGTGCCAAGAATGTTCAGTGACAACATCGTACCGCCGGAAAAAAGAACCGATGTCCCCATCTCGCCGACATCGTCGCCACGGTCAAGCCCTTCCCTCGCCACCGCCAGGACGTCTTCTTCCTCGCGCCACATAACGTTCAGGTTCTTGTTAACCTTTTGCATCCACTTAGCCTCCCAATATGGCTGATAGCTGCATTAATGGTTTCCAATTCGGATACGAGAGTTTCTGACTCGGCCTTCGCCCGATTCCCAACGGGGACGCCTTCGTGGTCCAACTCGCTTCCCTCGTTGTCGTCCTGGCGAAAATGTACCGCTTTCGTATTGAAACCATCTAGTCGCCTTGGGCCATTATTGAGGCGATGACGAGGTTTTCCCGAGACGAGTTCCGGATGCCGTGATCTTCGAAAGCAGGGACGATGACGAGCTGCCCGACCGAGATGGACCTGGTCTGTTTTCCAGAGAGAAACTCACCGGTCCCCTCCATGACCGTCCATATATGGCTACCGTGGTGGGTGTGGGTGATGATCTCCTGACCCGGTTTCATGCAGATCAGGCTAATCCTGGAATGGTCATCGGACCAGATTGTTTCCTGGTGTCGTTTTTCCTCGTCGAATTTTTTGAGATTCTGAACATCTAGCACATGTGATTTCATAAGGTTCTCCTATAATTTTTACTATGACCAGATATCAGATTTTTCTTACCATTTTCAATACCCTCGAAAGCAACTCCGAGGCATGGTCAAGCAGGTTTGAAGCGGGAAATACGGACAATTCCTCTCTGTTGTTGACGATCCCGAAGAACCGAACTCCGTAGCGTGACGACAGCCGGTTAGCCTCTTGCAGGCTATCTCCTCCGGAACGCGGATCGGCCGGCACTATCAGAGTGGCCTTGCCTTTGGCGTTATAGTCGGTTATCAGCGCCAACTCATTATCGTTTAACCCATTCACTCCGCTTGAGCCGAAGAAAAGCCACAACTGGCCGCACTCGTTCAAAAGGCGTTCGGTGATCCGCGGGGTATCATTCCTGCCAATCATCTTCACTGTGAACCCTTTCTTCTCGAGTTCAGCCGCCGTCACTCCTGCCTGAAATAACGAGGTCCGCTCATCAAAGCTTTCGGCAAGGTTGTAGACGAGGATATTCTTCCGTGCAGGCGTATTGGAGCTCTGATCCAGCCATCCAGCGATATTGGCCATGTACTTCCGGTTGTCGAAGCGGTCCGCCGTAGCGCCGATAAATCGGCCGGGTGAGGTGTCGAACACAATCGCTCCAAGGCCCTCCAGATCGTTGTTATAGGTGGCGATAATACCTTTGCCGGCAGGGTCCATGACCATCCGCACGTTGGGGCCTTTTTTCGTAATGATGCTGGATGCGCCCCCTGACAGGGAACCGACCCCTTTCAGGAGCGGGTTGCCGAGGTCCGTTCCTGGCACGAAAAGAAGGTTTTGGAATGTGTAGGCAATGAGAAGGGTTCCGGAGATACAGACGAACATGTAGAGAAAAAAAACCCTCTTCTTGAAAAAGGTCCAGAAAAGCACCATGGTCGGCGCCGCGGTCACTGGACCGCCGATCATGAATGCCAGGGCCGCCCCGCCGTCCATGGTCCCGTCCAGAGAACCCTTGATATGATAGAGAATGCTCGAGGCGCTGATCTGGTGGAGAAAGATCGGCACCGAAGCAAGGGTCACCCAGAGGATGCTTAGCGGATTCTTCGAGCCAAAGAGACGGTAGATCCACGCGCTCGGCATGTAGCGCTCGACTACCTCCCCGACCGCAATGCCAACGATGACGTACTTGCCGACAACCCAGAGCATCTCCACGGATTTTGCCAGGAACACAAGTAATTTGTTCCCAGTCCTCACGGCCACCCGGTTGCCGAATTTCCGCCGACAGTTGCAACGCAGACGCTCATCAGGGTAATCATCGTCGTGGAAATCCCCCCTGATGATGGCCCCCTCGATGAAGATGTCCTCCTTTCGAAAACCTCCCCTTCTGCTGAAAAGGTGCGTAACCAGGCCGGCGAAGATCCCCATGGCGAATGCTGAGACGGTTCTCACGACCGTCCATTCCGGGCCGAGGTCGTTCAGGGTAAGGAGATAGGTAGTTGGACTCATAAGCGGAGAGGTCACCATAAGCGACATGACCGGCGCCAGTGGAATGCCGGCAATGAGGAGACTTATGGCCGTTGTCAGAGTACCGCAGGCGCAAAGCGGGGAAATGATCCCCACGAACGAGGCGAGGAAGATACTTAGTACTCCATATTTCCTTAAAGACGCCTGCATTTTGACGGCGACCTTGAAGGTGCGGAGGTAGCCTGCGATCAGTATGCCGATAATGAAATACGGCAAAATTTCCCAGAGTTCTGCCAGGATCCCCTTGTTACTGAAGAGGAGGTCCCGGAGCTCATTACCCAGAAGCATAATAAATGATCCCGGCACGACACCGGCAGGGACCGGGCGTCCGCTCGTGCCGAAGACCCATACGTGCCATACTATCAGGGAGAAGGAAGCAAGGACCATGCAGATCAGCATCCGGTTGCCCGATCCCTCATGGTTGCCGTGCACAAGGCATGCTTCCTGACTGTTAGTTTCGCGGGAATTCGACATCATGGCACCATGCTTTTGCCGCACACCGGCTCAACCTGCGTCATATGAGCTTCCTGGCCTTGAGAAAATCTCTTGCCACCTTCTTTGGTTTTTCATCGCCCTTAACTGACCTGAGAAGCTTTGCGCAGATATCGTCATTCATTATTCTGCCAAGCTTGTTGAGCAGTTTCGGCAGGGCCGGAAGATTGCCAATGGTTTCCGCGGAGACAACCGGAGCATAATACTGGCTGACTCCGAAAGGCTCCAGCCAGACAAGGTTCAGCCCCTTTCGGTACTCTTTGCTGGCTGTCTCATAGGCGGTCTTCGCATTTCCCTCTGCCGGCCTTTCCAGTATTTTCAGTGCCCGTTCGGGGCTCTCGATGAATATCCCCACTTCTCCTCTTTTCACCGCATTATACATTTCCCTGGCATCTTTGTAGGATACGATCTTCACGGTGGTTCCGGTCCTCTCATTTACCAAAACGGAGATCATCTCGGCAAACAAAAGCTCGCTTGGCGCGTTGGTAACCCCTATGTAGCACGTCTTGCCGACACAGGCTTGGGCACTCTGAATAAGCATTATCGATGCCAGAATGAACAACAGTAAGATAGTTTTTTTCACTTTTCACCTCTTTTGATTGAGTCGTATATAGATTAACTACTCCGCAGATCTGATACGGATAATATAAGTTAATAAGCCTTGGCTAATCAATATCCTCATTGTCCTGATTTTCTTTTTCATTTTTGCTTTCACTATGATGTAATTGAAGATCCTTGGCAGTAACAATTGTTGCCGAATCCAGTAGCATTTCTTTGCAGGGGATCCCCTCTTCAGGCGGGAAAGTAGCTGCAGCTCCCAGACAAAACCTTCCTAAAGGAATGTAGATGATATAGCGTCCTTCATCATCACTCACCGGAGAAATGAAGTCCGGCAGCTGCGCTTTGCTCTTCTCACCGCGGGCGAAGGCATAAACACCCTGCGCTGGTTTTCCGCCTTGTTCCAGGATCCGCCCTTCCACTCTGCAATAATCCTCAGTGGTTTTCCGTTGGCTCTTGGCCATCTCCCTGACATCCGCCACAATAAAATCAAGCACTACCTCACTCCCATCAGCCCCCTCTATCTCCACGGCCTCCCCGGAATGCCTTTTACCAATGGATAGCGGCCCGTACCCAGCGTCGCCACGAACGCGCGCCACGACCCAGTAATGCCCAGTCGGGAGTTCGGTGCGGTACAGGCCGTCTTTGTTCGACCTAGGTGATATGAAATCCGCGGGCCTGCGTATTTGCGGGGTTTCATACACGAAAACCTCTCCCCCCTCAACCGGTTTTCCATCGTTATCGAGGACCCGCCCCTTGAAGATGAAAGTGGTCTGAGCTTTCCCAGTATCCGGATATAATATGAGAATCATCACTGAGAGAATGAAAATAAATGGGAAAAGGGCAGCCTTCATTTCGTTTCCATCCCCCCGAGCCTCTCCGCCTCCCCCAGATGAGGCTCATAACGGACTATCCCGATTCCCGGCTCCTGTCTGCCGTCAAAGATAGTGGCGCCGGGGTCGCTTACTCCCCACCAGTTCTCCCGCGCATCCACATCTTCATCGTTGAAATCGCCGACCCGCACATTATAATCGGTGTTGGCGAAGAAATTATTCCCCCGGATCGAGAGACCTCCCCCTTTTTCCCTGACAAAGATACCGGTCCCGTTGCAGGTTATAACATTCCCAGCAATGACCGCATTGCCCCGGAAGTCCCTGATGCCGATCCCGTTATCCGTGAAAAAAGAGCCCCTGATTTCTACCGGACCACTCCGGAAACGGATTCCGCCGTCATTATGGCGAAATAGCGAGTCACTGACGACCAGCCTTGTGAAATGGCTATGGATTCCCCATGTGGAATATTCAATTACACAGTTAATGAAAGTGCTGCCGTCTGCATGTTCCAGGAGTATTTCATTCCAGGCGGCGGGCTCCTTCCTGGTTATGGAGGAAAATAGTATCCGTCTTTCCCGTTCACCTTTTGCAATTATCCTGCCGTAAACCGTGAGGCCAGCATTCTCCGCGAAGAGCACTCGCGTGCGCGGCGCCAGGGTAAGAGTCGTCCCCGCCGCAACCGTCACTGCCTTGCCGATAGCTATATCCCCGCGCCAGACAAGGTTAGTGTCTATAGCGCTAAGGGGCCAGGAGAAGAGATAAGGGACCCCGGCCGGCTCACTATGATCCACTTTCCCCCTCGCGGCATCATCTTTTTTGTCACAGATGACCTTGTCAGGCTCTCCTCCCCCCCACCAGTTGCGGGAGGCCATGACACCCGCGCTCCCTTCGAGGTCCACTGCAAAAAGACCGTTGCCGCTGAAGTTGTTTTCTTCCATGGTCCCAGCAAATGACTGAATACCCATGCCCCGTTCCCCGTTGTCGCTGAACAGGTTGCCGCTGATACGCCCCCTAGTCTCCTGGATATTCATCCCGTTGACCCCATTCCCGGCGATAAAGTTGCCGGAAATCTCCATATTGTCGGTGTTTTTCAGAGAAAAACCGATCTCACCGTTGTTGCTTATAGAGTTACGGACAAAGGTGCCGAAGTAGGCATCCATGACCAACAGTCCATACCTGTTGCCGTCAATCAGATTTTCTTCAAAGACGGTTGCCCCTTCACGTATCCGCACACCTTCCTTGCCGCTGCCTATAATCCTGTTATTGCGGACAATCAAATTGGCCCTGAAGAAATTTATCCCCTGGAAGTTGTCATAGAGGGTATTGCCGGTGAAGGTGATGTCTGAATCCCTCCCCTGTACCGCGCTATTGTTGGCGAAGAAACGGTTCCCACGGATAAGCACCGTCGATTCCTGGAACTGGATCCCGCGATAATTGTTGGTAAAGACCGAGTCGGTAATCGCCACCCGTGAAAAATGAAAGTGGAGCCCCCGGTAGGCATCCTCGATGCGGCAATTCTCTATGAGGTTCCAGGCACCGGCGCTGTTCATGATGTTGATGGCGTCCCACCCTCCCCTTGGCCCCTTTTTCCTGGCTGAACGGAAAGTTATAGGCGCATCCTGGGTCCCCTTGGCGATGATTACCCCCTGGACGAGGAGTCCGTTCTCGCCGATGCCGTCACCATTCGTATCTTTTTCACCGAACTCGACGACGGTTCCCGGCATGATCACCAGTCTGCTCCCCTCAGGTACCCTGACGATGCCGTTCACTTCAACCCTCGCGCGCCAGACCGTCTCGCCGGTCAGCACCTCGTCGCCGTAACGGCGGCTTACAGAGAATTCACCGGTCTTGCCCGGGGGCACCTCGTTTGGCCGGTAATCATGACGCGGAATGATCAGAAGATCTTTCTTCCGGTTATTGGCAACAGCGGCAATGCCGCTACCTTCCGGTGAACCCTTGAAGGTGACGAGACCATAGTCGTTATCGGTGACGCGGTTTCCCCGGCCATGAACCATTGTCTCTTTCCCCTGAATGACAAGTCCATATCGGTTGCCAATAAGAGTGGAGTCATTCAGTTCGAGGGTTCCGTTCAAAAGATGCACGGCCGTTTCGGCCGACTCGATGTGGCAGGCTTTCAGGTAGGCATTCCCGCCGTCGATGATAATCCCAGCCCATGCGTCCTCTTTCCGCTCTCCAGCAGATACAAAGGTAATCGGCGCGTTGGGAGCACCTACAGCCTTGAGTACCCCCCTTACCGTCAGTTCCACCAGCGGCGAAAGATATTCGGGATCGGTCTTCGTGCTTTCCGCGTTGCTTACTCTGATGACGGCGCCGGGAACGATGGTGAGGGTCACACCGGCCGGGACCAGGATATCTTCGGTCAGGTCGACTACCCCTTCCCAGACGGTATCGGCTGTCAAAACAGTGGCTTGTGACCAGCAGGGAAAGATTAGATGAATGGCGATAACGACTATGAAAAGGATGGTATGGACGATATAACGCTTCAAGCGGCGTATTCACTCCCCAGTTCGTTTCAGGTCGGGTCTTGCCATTTGACAGGGCGCTGTCGAATGGCAAGACCAAAAATCAGCACCTCATTGGCTAAGGTCGATGCTCTGAGCCGGTATCTTCAGCATTTCTGACGACATCCTATTTATTTTTCTCAGTCTCCAGGCCGCTTGATGCTGTCTTGCACTAGCCTGGTCGGGAGTCTCCCCTTCTTGTGGAGCCGAAAGCGCATTTACTTCACTCTGCAGTCGCTGGATCTCTCTAGCCATTTCGGCCCGCAGTTCGGCTGGATCGACAGGATGTGTTGCAGTTTGAAAGTTTGTAAAAGTCCTCGCAGTGCCAGGAGGCGCCTCACTTTGATTCACGGTGACCGTATGCGCAGCGGCAGGAGGCGCGCTGCTCACCTTGGATGTCACGGGTTTTCCCTCGGGAATTCCGGTTGACTCTACATAATAATGGTCAGGATATTCGATGATTACTGTTTCAGCTGCGGCCGTAGTCGCAACGAGAATCACTGCACATAGAATGGCGATTTTCATGAGGCCACCTTTTTCCGACTCTTGTCACATTTTTAAATCCACCTTATTGATAACTGATTCACCTATGAGTAAATTCACAAAACCACGTCCAATGTAAGTCAAATCAGCGGGCTCTTTTTCAATAATTAAGACCAGTTATGTTCAATGTTATGTTAGCCCCGCTGGTTGCAGTTACAGGCACTATAAAATAACCAGTACCATAGATAGGGGCAGGGCAATAACCATCACAACCAGGTGTAGTGTCCCAACTGGAAAAAGTAGAAATATAGTAGGTGCCGGGGTTCTGCAACAGGAGTGTATATCTGCCGGTTGAATCGGTAGGCTGCATAGCCATAAGAACAACCGGACCACACGAATTTTCCGGTTGTTCGCAACCGTTTTCATCACAGTTTTCGTTCTGCAGACACTGAGTAATAGTTGCCCTGACATAGCGTCCCACCAAAGGGATGCCACCGGAATTTGTAACTATGCCGGTAATGGTAATCGGCGCGGTTCCGAAGGGAGTAGCGTACAGAGTGCCCAGGTTCAAGGTCTGGCCTGCGACGATCGTAATGGGAGAGGTCTGGAACCAGGTATAATCACCATTCTGAGGTGGACCAAGCGGGTTAATGGCCCCCTGTCTCTGTGTTATCCGTATGTACCAAGTACCTGCGGGAACTTTAGTGACCACATACGAGCCATTATTCATTGATCCATTACTGGGATTGTCGATGAAATCCGCCCTTGAAAAGAATTTCTGCAAGGGGGGCGGATTCGCTGCATTATGGAGATAGATGTAAGCAGAGGTAAGATTCGTTGTAGTACCGGTCGTCGGGTTTTGGTATTTGAAAGTATACGTCAGCGTTCCTACCCCAGCTCCTTCCGCAATACCCACAAAGAACATTGTCATTATAGCATATAATGAAACCAGTATAACCCACTGTTTAGTTTTCATACCGTTTCCCCCCTGTCCATGAATTTTTCAAATCGAGTTGTAATTAAAATAATGTCAAATCATTTTCAATACTATGTGTTGCACAGTTATGAAAAAAAACTTGACACATACCCGGAATTTATATAACAAATTTTAAACATAAATTATCTCATTTTTATAATCTAAACCCAACTCCATTCGAAATAGAGAGGCACTGTGCAGTCGTATTGTCAGTTTAAACTCAGTGCCTCCCCATAACATGTATCCCTTTCAGCAGGGATGAACAGAAGCACTACCTACTACCTTCGGAGCTACATATTTAACTTTTTTCGTCACCTTGCACCTCCTTTCCCTCCAAATGGAGCTGATGAAAATCCGAATAGACACCAGCCAATCTCGCGGTTTAATTCTTCTTCGCACATATAAGCTGGCATTCTCCGGTAATAATTACGTTGTTTCACGTAACGCTACGTGAAATAGCCAAATTTACGGGCAGCTATTTCCATTCCGGGTAAATTCCCTTACTTAATCTGTAAGAAAACTCTTTTACGCCATAAATTTAACTCTAGTGCGATAAATAAATTAAATTATTATAAAGCAGCAACCATGCCATTTTTTTGGAAATTATACAGAATAAGTTTCGAGAAATGAATCAAATGTCGACCGGTGACAATTATAACGCCCTGCCAGCCTGGTATTAAATCTGAAGTTTTTACTGAATGCAGCTCAAATTAGGCCAAAAACTTTTTAATATCGAAGATTATGGGGCTTTTCAGGGTTGCATAATGTAGTCATGTTTATATATTATTCAGCTTGCTATATTCTAACTTGTTGTGCATAGTGCACCCATGCATATCGATATCATCCCAAATCGTGGCTCCACTCCCGCCATTCTCCTTCGGGAATCCTACCGAGAAGGTAAGAAGGTAAAAAAGCGGACTCTTGCAAATCTGTCTTCTTTATCAATGGACAAGGTGAAGGCAATCAGACAGATCCTTAAAGGTGACAAGCTTGTTCCGGCTGCGGATTTATTTGAAATTACCTCGTCTGCCCATCACGGTCACGTTCAGGCAGTTTTGACTGCAATGAAGCAGCTTGGCTTCGAGAATCTGATAGCCTCTCGTCCTTCACGTGAGCGCGATCTGATTGCGGCAATGGTGACTGCACGCATTCTTGAACCGGAGAGTAAACTTGCCACAACGCGCTGGTGGAAGAATACTACCATTCCGGATGTCTTTAAGGTCTCTGATGCAGATGAAGTGGAACTATACGCAGCCATAGATTGGTTGCTGGAGCGCCAAGGGGTTATAGAAAAGAAGCTTTCGGAAAGACATCTGAAAGATGGCGGGATGGTACTTTATGATTTGAGTTCGAGCTATTTTGAAGGGAAATGCTGCCCGTTGGCGGCACTTGGACACAACCGGGACGGGAAGAAGGGGAAGCTTCAGGTTAACTATGGTCTGTTGACCGACTCCCGTGGCGTTCCTGTGGCGGTATCGGTTTTTGAGGGGAATTCGGCAGATCCGACCACATTGCTGCCGCAAGTGGAAACGATGCTGGAGACGTTTGGCATTTCGGAGATGGTGCTGCTCGGTGATCGGGGGATGATTTCCCAAAAACATATTGAAGAGTTGAAGGGACAGGCCGGTATCAACTGGATCACGGCATTGAAATCCGACGCTATAATTAAGCTGGTGAGTGGAGAAAGCCTTCAGTTGGGATTGTTTGATGAAAGGAATCTTTTTGAATTTACCCATCCGGATTATCCCGGGGAACGGCTGATCGCCTGCAAGAATCCTGATTTGGCAAAGCTCAGGGCGCACAAGCGACAATCGCTTCTGGATGCAACGGTCAAAGAACTGAACAAGATAAGAAGCATGGTGGAAAAAGGACGGATAAAGGGTAAAGACAAGATTGGCGTAAGGACAGGCAAAGTCGTCAACAAGTACAAAATGGCCAAGCATATTGAATTGGATATCCAGGACAATGCCTTTACTTGGCGGATCAAAGAGGAGAAAGTAAACGTAGAGCAGGCCCTGGACGGCATCTGCATCATCAGGACCAGCTTGACGCATGAACAGATAAACAGCGAAGACGCAGTGCGTAGCTATAAGAATTTAAGCCAGGTGGAGCAGGCTTTTCGTTCATTGAAAAGCATTGATCTCGAAGTCAGCCCCACTTACCATCGTCTGGAAGGCAGGTTTAAACCTCACATATTCCTTTGCATGCTGGCCTATTATGTGAAGTGGCATATGATGCAGGCTTTAAGGCCGTTGATATTTGCCGACGAAGATCAGGAAGTGAAACTAACAAGGGATCCCGTAGCGCGGCAGAACGCTCTAAAATTGCGCTGGAAAAGGTCCGGACCAAGATGCTGGAGGATGGCACGGAAGTCCACAGCTTTCAAACACTGCTGATGAATTTAAGCACAATTGTGCACAATACCTGCCGACATAAATCATCAGGTAAAAATGATCCCACTTTTAATTTAGATACTACTCCCTCGCGTCAACAACAAAAGGCTTTTGACCTCCTGGCAACAATCTATGTAGACAGAACCGCGTACGGCAAAGCCAGAACATCAACTTGATATCTTTGCAGATTTTTGTTTTTCAGGAAAATACATAAGATTAATAAAGTTAGATAGTTTTCCCCACTAAGGATATCCACCTTTATCCGTGAATGTGCGGATCGCCAAAGCAGCGGCGCCGATGACTCCTGCATCGGTGCGCAGCCCGGCCGGCAGCACTATGAGGGAAGAGCAGGCCGCTGCCAGGGCTTGGCCGCGTACACCCTTGTCGATCCGTTTAACAAGCTCGGGCATCCCGCTAATCACCCCCCCCCCAAGGATGAGACGGCAGGGGTTGAAGGCGTTTATCAGGGTGGTTGCCCCCGCGATGAGCGCATCGGCCGCCCGATCAATCAATTGACGCGCCAATGGGTCTCCCCCCCGGACGGCGCGGGCCACTGTCGCGACATTGATCTCCTCGATCCCCCCCCCAGCCATTTCCAGGAGAAGTCTGCCGCCGACCGGATCAGCGGCGACTCTTTCCCGTGCCAACCGGGTGATTGCCCAACCGCCCGCCAGCGCTTCCAGGCATCCGCGATTCCCGCAGGTGCAGAGAGGGCCTTGCATATCAACGGTAATGTGCCCCACCTCGCCGGCGGTGTTGTTGCAGCCGGCAAGCATCCGTCCGCCGCTTACCACGCCGCCGCCGACACCGGTGCCAACAAACATGCAGAGCAGATCGTCACACCCCTGGCCGGAGCCGTGCAGCCATTCGCCCCAGGTTGCAGCCCGCACGTCGTTGGTAACTACCACGGGGAGATCTATGGAACGTTGCAGATCGGCCTGAAGGGGGACATCACGCCAATCGAGATTGGGTGCGAACGCGACCTTCCCGGTTTCCTTTTCCACCTGGCCGGCAACGCCCACTCCCACACCGACCGGAGGAGAATCAGCCATTTCCCGGAGGGTCCACACATAGCCGATAACATCTTCGATGATTGCAGAGGGCCCCCCTTTGACATTGGTTGCTTTCCGCAACCGCTGACGGACTCGTCCATGCGCGTCGATATGGGCAACCTCCAGCTTGGTCCCACCCAAATCAACACCTATCGACCAAGGCTCCTCCATGTAACCCTCCTCTAAAATCTTCAAGCTGCATATTTCGTAAGGCCTTAACCGATAAGTCCCCGCAGTTCATCAATCAGATCGCGCAGGAAATCATAACCCTTCTGCCAGAAATCTGGGTCCAGGAGGTCAATTCCTGCCGGTCTTACCGTATCTGCGGGGGACAACGCCGAACCGCTCTTGAGAATCGCCTCGTAACGCGGGATAAAGGCCGCCCCTTCGCGAATATAGTTGCGGTAAAGGGATAGAACCAAAAGTTCGGCGAAGGTGTAAGAATAACAGTAGAAACGTGTGTGAATGAAATGGGAAATGTAGCTCCATCCCCAGCGGTAAGGCTCGATCATCGCGACTGCGTCACCATAAAGCCTGTCGTTTTCCTCCCACCAGAGAGAACAGATGCGATTTGAGGTGAGAAGGCCCTCCCTGCGTTCCAGATGGAGCCGTTCTTCAAAGCGGGTCAGGACGTTCTGGCGGAAAGTGGTGGCGATGATGTCCTCGATCTTGGCGCAGAGAAGCGCCGTTTTGACGGTCTGGTCGGTTTCCCTCTCCAGAAGATAACGGGTCAGGAGCATTTCACCAAAGACCGATGCCGTTTCCGCGAGGGGGAGAGGGGCATGATAGTTGAGCATGGTCTGGCAGCCGGCAAGGACAAAATGGAGGCCGTGCCCCAGTTCGTGGGCAAGTGTGGCCACGTCGCGCAGGTTGCCGGTGAAATTAAGCAAGAGATAAGGGGGAAGAGAAGGTGTCATCCCCATGCAAAAGGCACCGCCCCCCTTGCCTGGTCGAGGCAGGGCGTCTATTCGGCGCTCGCTGAAAAACGCCTCGATGATCGGCCCGTAGGCAGGGTTGAACTCCCTGTAAGCCGCCAGCACAAGCTCTTTCGCCTCGGCAAAGGTATAACTGCGGCTGGCTTCTCCGACAGGGGCATAGATATCGGTGTTTTTCAGTTGCGGCAGTTTCAAAAGCCTCGCTTTTAGCCGGAAATAGTCACGGGCAAGCGGATAATTGGCTTCGCTGACCGCCATCATCCGCTCAACCACCGGGGCTTCGATCTCATTGGCAATATTGGTCGGCTCCATGGGTGTAGCATAGCCGCGCAGCTCCAACTCCTGTGAGTGATCCAGGGTGATGTCGTTGAAGACGGCGGAGTAGACAATGGCGTGCTCCGCGTGGCGCGTAAGAAAAGTATCGAAGGCCAGTTCCCTAAGCTTCGGGTCCGGATGATGGAGAAGCCCCAGAAGCTCCTCGCCGGTGAACTCCCGTTCTTCTCCGTCAACCGTCATCCGATAGCTAAATGAGGCGGAGAGTTCATCAAACAGGCGGCTGAAGGCGTCCGTGCCGGTCAGGTCCTTCCGTTTCAGGAGCTGCTCTTCCCGTTCCGGCAGGGTATGGGAGCGGAATCTCCGGACGCTCGCCAGGTAATGGCGGTAGTTGACTAACCGTTCATCGGCGCTTAAAGAGGCGAATACCCCGTCGGGAATGGCCATTATCTCCAGTTCGAAGAAAAGGAGCTGTCTGGACATGAGGTTACCGAACTCGGCAGCTCTCTGCGAGAGAGCCTTGTTCGTATCGTCCTCGCTGTCGGCGGCAAAGAGGAGATGGGCGTATATCTGCGGTTTGCCGATCCGCTCCTGGAGGGTTTCGTAGACGACAAGCGCCTGCAGGATCCCGGCGGCGTCGAGTTCGGCTGTTTTTCCCAGATAGCTCTGCCGGAATTGTTCCGCCTGTGCGGCAAAGGCGGTAAAATCTCCTTCCAGCTCGGCCGAAGCTGGAGATGGATATAGGGGGGTGGTATCCCATAATAGGTTGGCGATTTTGTTTTCCATTTTAACCTTTACTCCAACGCATCACGACTCATAATCAACCGCAATTATTGAAGTGCATACACTCTTCACGTGCGGGACTACCTCTCCGGCATGCAAGGGATGCTCCTGATACGCTTTAAGATCGGCAAGCGAATCGAAGCGGGTCACCAGCGCCAGGTCGTAGGAGCGTTCGGAGCGGACCACGTCAATCCCCACCTCAAAGTGTCTGATTCCGGGGATCCTGCCGCTCATGCTCAATAGCACGTTGCGGGTCTTGGCGATGTTACCCGGTGAAGGATCGCCAAGCTTGAAAAAAACAATATGAGTAATCATGAAAATAGTTCCTATTTGCGTAATCTGTTACTGCTTCTAGCTCCCATTTTATAACCCATATCATACGAAGATGCAAAAAATATCGTACGGATGCTCGATATTTTTTCAAAGCGAAGGCACGTCATCACCAATGCATGTGCAGGGTGTTCTCCGCGCCCACCTCCACGCTGGTGCCAAACCTTTTCCCTTCCCGGTTCAGGATATCACTGAGCCACTCCGCGTCCGCCTGCGAAGCCCTGTTTAACCTGAACCTTTTCATCTGCATCGGCTTCATCAAGAGAGAGGTGAGTCCGCCTTTCACCGGGTCCATCCGGACGAAGTACAAAAGGCTCAGGTCCGCCCGGAACTCCTCATAGCCGCCGATCCCTTCATAATCGTTGATGATATCGCCACAGCCGTAGATGATCGGCTTGTCCCGGTAAATTTCAATTCCCAGAACATGATGGGAAGAGTGGCCGTGAATGATGTCGACACCTGCCTCGTCGCAGAGGTTATGGGCAAACAGCTCATGTTCCCGGGGGATTTCATACCCCCAGTTCCCTCCCCAATGGATCGAGGCGATGACTATATCCCCTTGTCGCTTCACTTCATGGACCTTTTCCCCGATATAGCGCACAGTACCGTCCGTGAGATCTGGCAGAAGGTTCACTCCCGCTCTGCTTTTGGATGCCTGCCATTCTTTGGGAATGCCGCTTGAAGCCGTGCCAAATGAGAAAACGATTACCCGCCCCTTTCCCGCGATCTCAACTGTTGCCGGGGATTCCGCCTCATTTAAGTCAAGGCCTGCGCCGGCGCATTTTACCCCGGCGTTTTCCAGCGTCAGAAGCGTCTCCGCAAGTCCCGGATAGCCCCAGTCGAGGACGTGATTGTTGGCAAGCGCGCAGACATCAATTTTTGCCACGAGTATGACGGGAATGTTGTCAGGATGCATCCGGTAGTTGATCCCTTTCCCCTCCCAGTAAGCCGCGCTCGTTGTGACGCTCGTCTCAAGATTGATGATCCGAGCGTCGGGCGCCATCTTTTCCAGTTCGAAGATGGCGTCACCCCAGATATACGAAAAACCGGCCGGGTGTAGGATAGGTCCGTATCTCCTCTCGGCCAGTGCCAGATAACCGCGGGCGCTTTGCATATAAGGTTCGTAGATTCTAGGAGCGCTCGGATGGGGGAGAACCTGATCGATCCCCCTGCCGGTCATGACATCGCCGCAAAGAAAAGTGGTAATGCTTTGAGGGAGCATTTAATGATCCTCGTTCTTCTGTTATCTGCATGCAAACTTTTCTTTACATTTTAGCATGTTCTGGCATATTTTCACATGGGCCGAAGTTTTTTATGCCCATACATTGCTTCTGCATAAGCACAGTACCAGAGACGATTCCAGGAGGGGAGGCGGGGCTCTATCGGCGTCATGAATTATGTTAATTTGATAAAAGAATAATTACGATATTGATGACAAAAAGTTCATCCGCTGGTAGCATAGAACAATAAATTCGGAACGTAACGAAAGGTTGTAATGGCATCGGAAAACAATGTAGAAAGGGGCGGGATGCGGCTGCAGCTTCTGCTGCGTGCCCTGCGTTCCCGCAATTACCGGCTTTTTTTCGCCGGGCAGAGCATCTCTCTCGTCGGCACCTGGATGCAGCAGGTTGCCATGAGCTGGCTCGTCTACCGCCTGACTGGATCGGCTTTTCTCCTCGGGGTGGTAGGTTTTATGAGCCAGATCCCCACTTTCCTTTTAGCCCCCGTTGCCGGAGTGCTTGCCGACCGTTGGGACAAGCGGCGGCTTCTCATTACCACGCAAACCCTGTCCATGATCCAGGCCGCGGCGCTTGCCTTCTTTGTTCTGGCCAAGGCCGTCCAGGTATGGCAGATCGTGGCCTTGAGCCTGGTTCTCGGCATAATCAACACCTTCGACATACCGGCCCGACAGTCGTTCATCGTGGATATGGTCGACAATCGTGAGGACCTGGGCAACGCCATTGCCCTCAACTCATCCATGTTCAATGCAGCACGGCTTATCGGCCCATCCATCGCCGGCCTTCTTGTCGCCGCCGTTGGTGAGGGGATATGCTTCATTATCAACGCCTTGAGTTACCTGGCAGTCATTGTCGCTCTTGTTGCCATGCGCCTTAAGCCGGGGAAGCTGAAAAGGGCAAGGCGTCATATCCTGCATGAGTTGCGGGAAGGCATAAGTTATGCGTTCGGCTTTTCACCGATCCGCAGCATTCTTCTTTTGATCGCCCTGGTGAGCCTCATGGGGATGCCCTACTCCATCCTGATGCCAGTATTTGCCCGTGACATCCTCCACGGAGGTGCGCACACTTTCGGCTTCTTAATGGCTGCAGCGGGATGTGGCGCGCTGGTCAGCACGGTCTATCTTGCCTCACGCAAAAGCGTCCTAGGTCTTGGCAGGATCATTGTCATCGCCACCTTTTTTTTCGGCGCGGGCATCATTGCCTTCGCCTTTTCCAACGCGCTCTGCCTATCGCTTGCCTGCCTCTGCCTGACAGGCTTCGGCGCCATGGCGCTGATTGCGTCAAGTAACACCATTCTGCAGACCGTAGTCGAAGACGACAAACGCGGCCGCGTCATGAGCCTCTTCACCATGGCCTTCATGGGCATGGCCCCTTTCGGAAGCCTAATCACCGGAGCGCTGGCGAACATTATCGGAGCGCGAAACACCCTCCTTATCGGCGGTGTATCCTGCCTTGCCGGGGGGGTGCTCTTTGCGTTTTACCTGCCGAAGTTACGGAAGAAGATCCGGCCGATTTATGTGAAAATGGGGATACTTAATGAAGTTGCGACCGGCATGCAGACCGCTGCGGAGTTGACAATTCCGCCAGAAGAGCAATAATTGAAATCGTGACTTTGATTGCCGAGGCACAAATTGGTTTTGAATTTTTTTGTGGTCAGCCGGAAACTCCGGAAGAGGCACTACTCAGTTTCCGCTTCGTAAATCGAGGTTTTTTTATGTCTAGAAAATCGGGGGGTTGCGCGGAGGCGTACGTGGGAAAGCCGCACAAGCAAGCCTGAAGATTCGCGCCGCAGTAGTGTGAAATAACCGTTTCCGGATGTAAGCTAATTATCTTTTTTAAATACAAATGGTTTTTTTTGTGATATAAGGCCATATTCTTTTAAAGTTAAGTAGGCCCGGCGACTTTGAAAGTCACCGGGTTTATTTATTATCCGGCAGCGAAAGGAGTTGACAGATGGGTAACAAGATATTTGTCGGAAATCTTTCATGGGAAGCCACGGAAGGGGAGCTGAACGATCTTTTTGCAGGGGCCGGACAGGTAACCTCAGTCAAGATTATTACCGACAAGTTTACCAACCAGCCGAAAGGTTTTGCTTTTGTGGAAATGGCAACTGACGCCGACGCCCAAAAGGCAATTGCAACGCTGAACGGAACTATGCTGAAAGACCGGGCCCTGACGGTAAATGAAGCGCGTCCTCCGAAAGAGCGCGAAAACCGCAGGCATGGTGGTGGTGGCGGCGGCAGGGGAAATTACGGCGGCGGCCGGGGGGGGAGATAGTCCCTTGCAAGTTAACGTTCATGGCAATGATGTGGAAGGCGCCCTCCGGCACCTGAAGCGCAAGCTCCAACAGGAGGGGTTATTCCGGGAGCTCAAAAAGCGCAAATTTTACGAGAAGCCATCGGTGAAGAAGAAACGGAAGCAGGTGGAAGCGCAGAGAAGAAAAAGAAAAGCACTCAGGTTCAAAAAGCCTGAGAGAGATAAAGGTTAAGGGTTTCCCCAGGGGAAGAGTGCCGGTTCGAAAGAGAAGGTCGGATAGTCGAAAATCGGCAAAAAATAAGGGGAAGGCCAATGGTAAGGCCCCGGAGTTAACTCCGGGGCCTTTTTTCTTTGAAAAGTGCATTTCAAATCACTGATCCCGGGGAAAGGCGTGCGTAACTGCCGATTTTAAGATGATATACGTACTGGTGTGTTTCCCTGCCGCGTGTCAACGGCGCCTGGCAAACGCCAGGATCCCCAAAGGAATCGTAGAGATAGCACCAACCATAAAGAGTGTCCAGCCTACAGCTTTTCGCTGCTCTTTGGTAAGCTTGTCCGCAAGTAGAAGGGCAACCCCGCCCCCCAGAGCAGCGCGAGTCCCGGCAATGAGACCCAGTTCCGGAATGCTCAGCCTTGTTTCCTTCATAATTCCTCCTTTGCCATGATGACATCGGGGCGGAGGAGCCTCGCCCCTACTTTGCCAGGAATACCTCGAATGTGCCGCTGCTCCCTTTAAATCTTACCCTGTCCAGAAAAATCCTGTCGACCTCCGCCCCCCCAACAGTCATCCCGCTCTTCACCAGCACCCCATTGACCACTGCCATGCTTTCCGCCGGATCATCCTGCAGGGCTATTCCGCTCACCGTCAATGCTGTTATTTCGGTAGCAGAAGATGCCTTATGCTCGGGCACGGAAGGGAAAGCAGCGCTGTTGCCCAAATGAGCCGCTGCCATCCTCTTTTCCGGCTCCCTTGAGAGGGGCGAAGCCTGTTGTCCGGCAATGGTGCTTTTCCTTGCGTTTTCCTTAACAGGTTTGTCTGCCAGCGGCTGAACCGTTGGCAAAGGCGATTCGGGTTGGGCTGCTGGAGCAGTTTGGGGTTTTGCTATCCTGATTTCCGAAACGGTAGGAGGTATTTTATGAATGATAAAAAACATCGTGACAGCCCCGGCAATCAAGGCCAAGGAGATAATGAACCATTGGCCCAGCCTGCGCGAAGATGAAAATGAACCGCTGTCAGGGGCCAGTAAGGCGCTGTTTATTTCAACCGGTGAGGCGTTGCGGGCGGATTTTTCATTTTCAAGTTTTTTCAGCGCCTTTAGAATAAAACTCATGCTCCGCCTCCATTGCCATGTTTCGCAAGACTAGGTGCGGATGCGCCATTAACGGCCTTGTAAAGCTGGATCAGGGTAATGGGGTTGACTTTGCCCGTTGCCCCGATTCTTCGCGATGCCTGAAAATCCTTTATAGTATTTACGGTGCTTTCGTCATAAAAACCATTCACCACTATGGAGTGGAACCCGGCAGTCTGCAAAAGGACTTGCAGCCTGATCACATCAGGGCCGGTCGCCCCCTGCGCCATATTGAAAGGTATTTTTTCACCGTTGCGCCACAGGATATATGCCTGTCCAGACCATAAGGGTATAATTTCAGCCTTGCTGAAAGCATTCCGGCCCAAAAGGGGCGGTTGAATGAGGAGCTTGCCGTTATGGATGCCGGTCAGGGCCACGAAGTAGCTACCCTTCATCCCTTTCGGGGAAAGTGCAAGAAGCGCGGGGGAATCGAGACTGAGAAGCTCGTCTATTTTCCCCTTGAAAGGGGCCAGTTCCAGATGTCTTTTTTCCGCCTGGCCCTTGATCTGTTTCAGCAGAGGATATCGTTCCTTCATTTGCGCGACTACAGGGAGTTGCCAAAAGGAAACCAGCGCGTTAAACGCTTGGACCGCGTTTTTTGCCTCACTCCTCAGAGAAAGTTCATTATTTAGAGTCTGTTTGAAATCCTGCGGAAAAGGCTCCCCGACTTTTGCTGGAGGGAGGTCGGCTACAATTTTCTTGTCTTCAACCTGAATAATTGGAGGTTCGGCAACTGGTTTTGCCATCGCGGGCACGACGCCGGGTTTCAGAATTTCATGTGAGGCAAGAGGTTTTGGCATTACCAGTGCGACTGCGGGTTTTGCCATTACCGGTGCAATAACTGGCTTTAGGACTACGGTTGCTACAGCGGATTTCGCCGGTTCCGATGCTACAACAGGTTTTGCTATTACTGGCGCGGAGACACGTTTTACCATTGGCGTAACAGCGGGTTTGATCATTGTACTGGCAACAGGTTTGACCGCTTTGGAAGCTCTTTCATGCGTCATGAACCAATAACCGCCAATTGCCAAAAGAGTGGCCACAAAAGCCAAAACGGTGCCCTTCCGGAGCATGGGCAAAAAGCAAAGCACCGGTTTAAGCATAACATCCCTGAAAGCCAGGGCCACGGTGCGAACAGTTATCTTCCGTTGGTCTTCGGTATAGGAGATGAGGAGCGCCCGGTCACAGAGGATGTTGATCAGCCTTGGGGTCCCCCTTGAATACCGATAGAGCCAGCCAAGCGCCCCAGGGGCAAAAGTGACCTTGCCAGCCCCTCCTGCCGTTGCGATGCGGTGCTTGATGTACCCCCTGGAGTCTTCCTTGTCCAGTGGCTGAAGGTTGTAACGGAGCGCAATGCGCTGGTTGATCTGGCGCAGTTCGGGTTTTTCCAGCATTCGTCCCAGTTCGGGCTGGCCGGCAAGGACGATCTGGATCAATTTATCGGTGCCCGTTTCGAGATTGGAGATGAGCCGGATCTGCTCAAGGAGAGCCGGTGGAAGATTCTGGGCCTCATCGATGATAAGCACCACGGTCCGTCCGCAAGAGTTTTCCATAAGGAGAAAACAGTTTAGCTCCCCGAGAAGCTCAGCGATATTTTCCGTTTGGCAGGGAATGCCGAATTCATGGTTTATGGCGCGCATGAGGTCGAGGGCCGTCAGAGCCGGGTTGAATATCAGGGCCGTCCGGTACTTTTCTTCATCCAGTTGGCTTAAGAGCGTGCGCAGAACGGTGGTTTTTCCGGTCCCCACCTCTCCGATAAGCTCAATAAAACCAAAGCGCTTGTTTATGCCATACAAAAGGAGGGCAAACGCTTCTTTATGGGTTTTACTGAAGAATATGAAGCGGGGATTGGGAGAGAGCGAGAATGGATTTTCGTTGAATCCGTAAAAATCGAGATACATGCCAGGTGCCGACCATGAAAACGTGATTGAACATTATATGAAATATTCCATAAAAATGAATCTTTTACAATCGTATTTTCACTCATGCAGCCGTAGAGAAGGGATGAGCAATCAGCAGGGGCAAAATTAACATTTAGAATTGCCGGATTCCGTTACCAGAAAAACAGCCCGCTTTGAAGTGAGAAAGAAAGGCGCCTCCCCACCAGCGCCTTCAGTAGCAGGCTGTAGAAAAATTCATTTAGCACACGTTTGGAGAAATAATAATTTCAGAGGAGCATTTGTTGGGAATCATCTTGACCGTTATCATACACTGCAAAGGTTAAAGGCAGAGGTTCTTCACAGCACTTGCAGCGACGGCTTACTGATTTCGTTGCTGATGATTTTTTTGGAACAGTTCACAAGAAATTGAACAAGAACTTTGCATCAGTGCAGCAGACTGCTAACCAAGAAAATAACAGAAAATCTCGCCAAGAGAATTCTTAGCACAGCGTGCCTGAAGAGCTAACTTTTTTAAACAAAAGCATGGATGATATATAATTAGTGAATCATGCTGGATTAATCCTCTGAATGGTATGTTATTAATGCGTTGAGAGACGTTGCGCCATTACTGGATGATAATCGTTTTCGCGCGGGCTATGGCTTTCTAAAGGATAACTGCACAAAGTATCTTGATTTTCATAAGCCCGCCTTCTTCCGATCATTTTCTCATAATGACCGGATATGGATACTGACTTCCGTACTGTACTTCGGCAAGCTTTAAGGGATAACTATGTTCGCCGTAAGGTTTTGCCCCGCGTTAGCCGTCACGGGCAGCACTAGCCATTGCCCGGTCGTATAATTATAACCAGGTTAACCGAAGGCACTGCTCATGATCACGGGTTGATTCCAACCGTGAGCTGTATTCCAACCGGAAAATGTATAGATATAATAGGTACCGGGATTTCGCAATAGGAGCGTATAGTTGCCGTTCACGTTGGTAGGTTGGAGAGTAAGTAACATCCCCTAACCCGAACCACACTGATTGGTAGTATGTACGCACGCATTTCCGCCATCAAGACTGAAGTCGTTATGCGGTATACATGAAACCGTTTGTGTTCTGACATTCTGGCCTGCCAGAGGTGCTCCGCTCGTGTTTGTGATGATGCAGGTAATGGTAGTCGCTGATTCGAAAGAATTAGCGTTCAGAGTGCCCAGGTCTAATGTTTGGCCGGCGACGATAATAATCGGCTTCCTCTGGAACCAAGATAGTCACCATTTTCCGGTGTACCAAGCAGATTAACAACTCCCTGTAGTAGTGTTATACGAACGGACCAAGTACCTGCAGGAAGATAGGACAGATGCAAGCCAGTACCATATGACCAGTTACTGGTGGTGTCAATGAAATCTGCTTGTGAAAAGTATTTCTCCATAGGGGGGTGGTTTCGATACATCGTGGGGATAGACGTAAACAGATGGTAGCTTCGTTATAAGACCGGATGTAGGGTTTTGATATTGGAAAGTAAACATATGCTGCCTTCCCCGGTTTCTTCCGCAAGACTTACCGAAAGCATTGTCTTTTCGCAAATAACGAAACGAGTATAACCCCCATGTTTTGTCTTCATAATTTTCTCCCCTATTTATCCCAACCGCCCGGAATACAACGCTGTCATACAATTTAAATCTGGTAGGAGGTGGCCCTAAGGCCACCCCCTCCCAACGGAACGGCTCGTACCGGCCAGGTAAGCCGCTCTTCGATTAGTGATTGACAGCTGCTTCACAAGGCTTCTTCGTGAAGTCGTTGAGAAATATCAGGCCTTGCGTCCTAAACCATTCGAGATTCATAACAAACCGAACCTCTTTACGGTCCACAGATTGCCATCTGTTCATCTTGA
>Ga0326727_10009157_pt1 | contig 24567 bp, 19 predicted proteins | sample MB2enrmetagenome_FD_207643 | JGI IMG/M metagenome (GOLD analysis project Ga0326727, IMG submission 207643) | Lab enriched peat soil microbial communities from McLean, Ithaca, NY, United States - MB29MY | ecosystem: Environmental > Terrestrial > Soil > Wetlands > Peat | place: USA: New York... | reverse complement strand
CCCTGATAGGTTTTCTTCACAGCGGCTCTCCTCTCAAAATAGAGTTTCCAACCCGAACTCTATCCGAGTTCGGGTCGAGAGCCGCTGCTTTCTCTTTCAGGTTTCAACTAAAGGCGGGACAACTTCCATTTCCTGACGGTGGCTCGTCAAATCGACGACCCAGATACTAGCATCATAGCGATTCCATGTTGAAGGGGCGGCATCGACAATGAGTTTCGTTCCGTCCGGCGAAACGACAGGCGATGAGAGAGAAGTTTTCGCCTGGGAAGCAATCTTTTCTAGGCCCGTTCCGTCCACCTTAACCCGAAATATCTCTATCTGATTCTTCGTCTCGCGCTCCGATCCAAAAGCGATACTCTTTCCATCAGGAAACCAAGTTAGCCCGGACTCCGCGTTTTCGTTTTCCACAATCTTTCTCGGCTGTGTTCCGTCGGCATTGGCGATCCAGATCGAGGTCACCGCCATTTTGCCCTCCGAATCATGACGAAACAGTAGTTGCTTTCCATCCGGAGACCACTGCGCTGCATACCCACTCACCACAGGTTTGGCGTTCCCTCCGTTCCTTCCCACTACTCCAACAACCGGTCTTCCATTGATTGCGCTGGTGAACGCGATTCTCTCTCCGTCTGGCGACCAACTCAGCGTCGGGTCGCCCACAAGTTCGCCGGTAATATTCTCTTCAGCTCCCGCGAGTTCATGCGGACCGACGAGCCTGATCGCGACTTTGCCGCCCTCCGTCCTGCTGGAGGTCAACGTTTTACTTCTGTCAAGCGTTACCCGAAGAATGGGCAGCCCGACTGCACATCGTATCTCGCCCATCTTGGTAACCTCGTGCCGCTCAGACCCATCTGCGTTGATCACAACAATTGCAGTTTTACCTTCTGGTCCCAACTCGCAGTAGGCGATCGTGTTCTCAATGGGCGACCAGGCAAAATCCCATACCCCGTTGGACACATTCGTAATCTGCTTCGCCCCGGAACCATCAGCGTTCATCACCCGAATCTGCCTCGTGATTAGGGATGTTCCCCCGAGTTCCCGTGTTGCTCGGCCGTCTATGTCATTCCATTCCTGTTCAGTGTGGACCCTATAGAAACCGAGGAACGCGATCTTCTCTCCATCTGGCGACCATGCCGGCTCTTCGCCCCCCTGCACCAGTCGCTTGGCATCCGTCTTCAGACCGTCCTGCACGTAGATATCGCTACCCCAAGTTGTCGTCCCGTGAGGAAGACCAATGAATGGGTTTTCCTCAGCTCCCCCCCGCTGCAAGTGGTATATGAGTCTCTTAATTTCTCCATTCGTAGGGCTGGAACTCTGGCCCGTCAATTCTTGCGCACACGCGGTTCCTGGAAGCGCATATAAGCCTCCCGAAACCATCAAAACACACGAAACCATAAAGGAAACCCGGGAAGGGCAGGAGCGTTCGAGCATGGATGGATCACCTCATAAAAGAAGATTAATCTATCGGCCAGTATATATTTCCAATTGATGAGAAAGAAGCAGGAATTGACCGTCGATCTTGCTTCGGTATTGGTGTCCACAGATCAACACCAAAGGTCGAAATCAGTCAGCACTATCGCAACCAGCCACCACTACAACAAGTCGGTTCGGCTACCTTCGGGGACCTCCATACCATTAGAGTGTTGCCCGCGTCCAATCTGAATGTCGCGCCATGCGCAACCTCTATGCTCCCAATAACTTCGCGTCACCCTCGAGGTGACGCGAACCGTGACGCCAAGGGTGATCTGTGTCTTTCATGCACTCGTCACCCCCCACGCTGGAATATGGCGAGCGAAAACCTTTGATGTCATCAAGCCCTCTACTATTAAAGAGGCTTTCAGAACGGAAAAAGTAAGAAACAAGGTTTGACCAGCGCGGATCTGTCCGAGAATCTTCATTTTCTGCCTTCCCGCCGCTCCATTCTCGGCCCTGTCGCCCCCTCACTTACTAGGGAACATCCAAACCAGGAAAAGTGAGAAAAAATTCTCGGTACCAGTACATTTTTCTCGGGCTTGCTCAGAATAACGGGGCCACGGTGGGAAGATGAGGACGGAGCCGAGAACGCCTCGTCGGTTCGGCAGGTAGCCGTCCGTGATGTACTGGGTGGGCCAAATCAAAAGTGCGAAGTGGATCGGGTTACCGGCCTAGTACTCCGAGGCTCCGTTTTTCGCGATTCTTGCTGCGCCCTTTGTAGTCGATAATTCCCTCGTCTCCAGCAATCCGGATATTATCGCTTGAGCGCTGGGTAGGCTCACGACATGAGGCGGGAATGAAATTGCAGAAGCAGGTCGCGATTCCGAAAATTGAGACTGATCTGTCAAGAATCCAACAGCTTTCACAAGATCGCGACGACGAAAACTGGGAATTCCGGTCGTGGCTAAAGCAGAACGCTCCAGATGACATCGATGGCGTTGTCAAGACCTTGAGCCAGAAATACTTCGCCCTCATCGACTGCACGCAGTGCGCAAATTGCTGCCGATCATTGCATGTCGAATTCAAGAGAAGTGAGCTTTACGCCATTGCAAAAACGCTTGGCCAGTCGATAGAAGCATTCCAGAAACAATCTATGTCAGAAGGCATGGTGAATCCGCCCTGCCCGATGCTTAACGGAAAGCTGTGTTCCATTTACGAGAATAGACCAGAGGTTTGCAGGTCGTTTCCTCACCTAGAACAACCAGAATTCACATACCGACTAATAGGCGTGATTGAGAATGTTGCCACTTGTCCGATCGCCTTCAACGCTTTTGAGGAACTGAAAGCGAAACTTGCATGGCCACGCCGCCAAGCGCGGTGAGATGTCCGGTTACTTACCAGGCACAATTCGCCGCCTGGCTAGCCTTGCTTACACGTCCGTATCACGCGCAACCGATGATAGCGGCCTCGTAAGAGGGCCACTTGGCACGATGCGAATTGCGCATGATCCGACTCGGGGGTGTTGTGGAATGTACTGGCCACATCGGAAACTACGTCAATCCTAAGCCAAAAATCTCAAGTCTCTCCCGCGCCCGCCATCAGAGAGTTGAACCTGCCAACAATCTGTTGGGTGCGCTGGCTAAAGACGACGTATTCGCCGGGCGATCGAGCTTGCAGTTCTTCGATCCTTGCTTCGGCGCTTTGCAAGTCTCGAGCGTCTTCAAGCCATTCGAAATTCACGGCGTCTGTCTTCTTCAGAATGTCAAAGGCGGGGTACATGGTGGCACCTCTTTACAGCAAAGCGTGCAAACTGAGTTAGGCAAGACTCGATCCTTTTTCAGAATCCTCGGAGTCTGCCATCCAGTCATCTGTGTTCCGACAAGCGGAGGATCCTTGCACGCCGCTTCAATATCCTGCATTGAAGCGTAGTTGCTTTTGCACAAGCACGAGAATCACACAGCATTTATTCCGCGAGTCATTTGGCTAACGGGGATTTTTTTGTGGCTCTCGGGTGGTCGGCACAGACATGAGACGTGAACTCCTTGTCGCGCTGCTGTTCGAAGCGCATCTTCATCTCGTCAATTGATTTGCCAACGAGCGGCCCCGAAGGATTGAACACCCATGCGCATTCGGTGCATGCCCAACCCTGAAAATTCTGTCTTTGCACCCATACCAGTTTGCGACGCGTAGGCACCATGGCACCCCTCAAAATTTGCTTCGGTTAAGCTTCTTTGAATCGCGGCGTAGCATTGGTCTTCGACGGCACTGCGACAACAAAAGCCGCTATTCTCATTGCCCTGGGCGAATTTCTGCCCAAGTCGCCGCTTTTTGAACACACATCAAAACCGAATTGAATACACAAGGCCGGAACATTAGCGATAGATAGAGGTCGCTGTCTGTGGGGTATCCAACACTGACAAGAATGGCTATCTCAAGCCGAGGCCATCCTCGAACTCTTGGATGACAGCGTAACACTCACAGGCGGAGTTCTGGAGCTTCCTGCGGTTCACAACCTTCACTGCACCCCGGACGTATTCTATAATTCCCTTTTTTTGCAGGACTGCAGCTGCCAAGCTCACCGTGGATCGGTCCGTACCCATCATGGTCGCAATGAAATCGTGGGTGATCGGAAGTACTGCCAAATTCACCCTATCCTGGGTCATCAGCAGCCACCTCGAAAGACGCTGCTGTATATCGTGCAGCCGATTGCACGCCGCGGTCTGTGCCACTTGCATCCCTTGAAGTCCCGAATGCCTGCTCAAGATCTTATGCAACTGCGGAGCCGACCGCAGGATACGTTCTAGGGCATTTCCCCTGATTCGGAAGCCATCGCCAGCGACCTGGACTATTTCACGCACTGAACTTCTGGTCAAGCCAACTGCCAATCCTGCGCCAACATAGCCCTCGTTCCCCACGACACCCACTTCCACAGTTCGACCGTCGTTGGTCACGACAACCTGAGAAACCATTCCTCGGTTCGGAAAATAGACGAACTCGATGTTTTGAGTGGGCTCATGAAGGCTAAGACGGTCAGGCAGACCGACGTACTTCAAGTCAGGACGCATCAACTGGTATTCATTATCGGGCGTTGCCAACAGTACTTTGTTGCTTACTGGCTTTCCCTCAGTGTTGGTCCGTTCGCCCGCCCGGACGACTCGGAAGGTCTTTCGACTCATGGTAGTCCTGAACGGCATCAAAACACCTCGCATCCAGTAGCTGAAGCTTCAGGGGCTCTGAGATTCCATGTCAATTCAACCAAAAAAGGGGTCTAACGATCTGTGCGAAACGGCACACATCTCAAAACCAAGACGGAGCAAATCATACGGCGGATCGATGCGTGTCCCATGAACAGGACCAGTGCCTTCTCACGGAAGGAGTTGAATCTAGCCCTTGTTCCTGTCGATGCTCACATACCCAGAGCCACCGGGTCCGTTAGGTGGACCTACTGCATAAGTTCGTATTCTGTGCCACAATCCGGTTATGAACCCATTCAAATTCTCCCCTGACGACTCGGACCCATACGCAAACTCCGACAGGGCGCAGTGGCTCCCAAGACGGCAAAGAAGGTGGCAATGGCCCGCAGACTATCGAATATGCGTGGACTGGGTTTTCGCGCTCACAATCCCGACGAGCTTATTGAACATTGCGCGCGCTATTCTTTACTCTCATTCACGCACGCTTCTGCAAAACGCACTCGTCGGACCGATGTTCTATTCTGTATGGCCGCTATGAGTGGAATAGCCTTATGGGCTATCTGGAAGGATAAGTGCTGGGCCAAACGGTGGGCAGTCGCGGCAAGCTCTGTTTTTTTTCTGCAGTTCCCCTGACAATTCATTATTCCGGTGCGACCGGCCTGGGACCACTACCTAAGCTCACTGATGCTGGCAGTGACTGGAGTGGCTGCTTTCTCGTGGCGCGATAGACAAGGCGATTCAGTCAAGAATCCGAGTGAACCTGCGCATTCCGGGTCGAGTGGTCTAGGTCTCTGAACAATCTGGGCGTTCCTGCGGATCGTCGAAACGATCCCAAGTCCTGACTGAAAGATGCCATTTCGGGCAGCCAGGGGTGCTCCCCAAACTTGCGGTGGTTCGCGTGACGCCGACCGTAGAGCAGCGATCCCCAATTGGAGGACATCTCGACGCCGAACTGTGCCCATCGAAAACTGTCTCGCTAGAGGTGCACTCGGCTTGGGGACAAACATTGACGAATACTGTGCAAAACGGTGATGCATGACATAGGAAAATGCTAGACGAACCAACCACTTAGCGTTTTTGCTCTTGCCTTGGACACAAACAATTTACCACTAGAGCGGGCAACCACCGCCCCGTTCCCCTCACGCGCAGCGTCCGAGGCCCAGTGGCTTCGATCGAGTTAGGGTCTCGGACAAGTGGCTGACCGACCTCGCGGTCCAAACACAGCCTTCCAAGAGATCGGAGCCCGACAGCTCCCCGTGGCACCACATTTCCTCCAGCGGGACTACTGGCCCGCGATACTCTCCGGGTGCGCCATCCAGACTTCAGTCCCGAGAGCCCTTCTGATCTCCTTGCAAGAATGCCCTCCTGGGGCCAACAATCTCGTAATAGGACAACACCGGGCGAACAGGCGCGCGCCTTACGCAAACAGCTTAGCCTGACGCGATGTAATAGTCCGGTTTGAATCCAGCCTTCCACGTCCTGGGTGATCTCTTGCGGAGGTCGGTCGGTTTCATTAACGACGCAGAACAAAACAGCGAGAGCATGCCTCTTCTTCATTAGGCCTGTCCTCTACGAGCCAGAATAGTGCTGCGCCCCATCCTGTTTTGCATCTCGGTCGAAGACACTCTTCACAAACGATTCGCAGGTCGGGCCGGCGTTAAAGCGGCTGAGAATTATGGAGGAGAACTTAACCCGCCGTCCGAAACCGCTGTAAAAACGAGGCTAAATGCTGATTCTAAAAGGCCTCCCGAAATCGGCCCTAGAATTTCCCAGGCTTACTGGGATTTTGGTATGGCTCAAGAGGTAGTCGAAAACGCGGGTCTACGCAGTCGCACAAACCGGGGCAAAGTCGGGGACCATGCAAAGGAGAGCCGAAGCCAGTTGGCATGCCGATTTTCTCGAGCTCTATCTCGAACCTGTCCTCCGAAGTGTTCGCGGATGAGCGGATGGCAGTCGAACAGGAGTTCGCGTCATTCTACTCTCGGAAGATGCTCTCTCCGGCCAAATCGCTTCGACCCGAAAAGGAATCCATAGTAGGATATTTTCTTAAAGCGGAACATCTGAGATGAGTGAAGACGACAAGAAGCATGGGAATCGGTGGGAAATCTTCCTGCGACAGCACACAGGAGATTTGCAGAAACGTGAGGATCAGGTCTTTCTGGTGCTATCGCTGGTGATAGGTGCCTTAACGGGCTTAGCAGTCGTCGCGTTCATCTTGCTGACTGAACGACTGGGCATGCGGTTGTATCCCGTCGGCTCCTCCGCTTGGCGGCGAGTGCTCATCCCGGTGCTCGGGTCGCTGGGCATGGGCTATCTACTGTTCCGCTATTTTCCGGACGCGCGGGGCAGCGGCGTGCCGCAGACAAAGGCTGCGTTGTTCGCGCGCGATGGCGTGATCACGATACGCACAGTCCTCGGCAAATTCCTTTGCACTTCAGCCACGCTGGCCAGTGGAATCCCACTTGGGCGCGAGGGACCATCCGTCCAAGTCGGAGGTGGCATTGCTTCGGTGCTGGGGCGCCTCTTGGGACTTCGCTCAGAGCAGGTTCAGAAGCTGATCCCAGTTGGAGCGGCGGCGGCAATTGCAGCCGCGTTTAATACGCCTCTGGCAGCAGTGCTGTTTTCGCTTGAGGAGGTCATGGGCGACCTCAACGCACCGGTGATGGGCGCGGTGGTGCTGAGCTCGGCGACTTCTTGGGTGGTTCTACGCATGCTCCTCGGCAATAACCCCCTCTTCAAGGTTCCGCAATACAAGCTGGTCCACCCGCTGGAGTTTGCTATCTACGCAATGCTTGGCCTGGTGGGCGGTCTGGTTTCGGTGGCCTTCACCAAGCTCTTGCTGGTAACACGGGAGCGCTTCCTGCGGTTCCCGGTGAAGACGCTCTGGTTGCAACCCGTGGCGGGCGGGTTGCTGGTCGGCCTGATGGGTTGGTTTGTGCCACAGGTCTTGGGCGTGGGCTATGGGTATGTCGGCGAAGCACTAAACGGGAGGATGGCGCTTCAATTGATGGCCTTGCTCGTCGTCCTGAAACTTCTGGCAGTGACCACGAGTTATGGTTCGGGAAACGCTGGCGGCATTTTTGGCCCTAGTCTGTTCATCGGGGCAATGCTCGGAGGCACCATAGGCAGCATCGCGCACCACGTGTTGCCAGCCTATACCGCGACGCCCGGCGCCTACGCACTGGTCGGCATGGGTGCTATTTTCGCCGGCGTCGTGCGTGCGCCGATGACCTCGGTGGTTATGATCTTTGAAACGACACAAGACTATGCTGTCATCGTACCCCTGATGATTTCCAACCTGGTGAGCTTCTTCATCTCCTGGCGGCTTCAGCGGCAGCCGATCTACGAGGCTCTGGCGCTCCAGGATGGCATCCACCTGCCCAGCACCGAGACGCGTCACCAGCGCGGGCAGCGTCGGGTAATCCGGGTTATGCGCGCCGCGACCGAGCTTCTTCCAGCACAGATGACGGTCCGAGAGGCCTTGCAACGGATTAGCTCAAGTGAATTTCGGGCGTGGCCAGTAACTGATCAACGAGGCGTAGTGGGCGTTATTAGTCTACAGTCGCTCCAGCGCGAGTTCACGGAAAGTTCTGCCAAGCCGATAGCTCAGCTTGTGGATCCACTTACTTTCCCCCACGTTCACAAGGACCAGACGCTTGATCTGGCGCTTGATCGCATGGGTGCGGGAATGCTGGAGGTTCTGCCCGTAGTTAGCCGTGCTGACACACACAAGCTGGAAGGCATCGTAACGTTGCAGGACGTTTTAGATTCTTACGGCGTCGGTCTGCAAGGATCTGATCAGCGAACTCGGTGAGACGGATGAGGAGATTCTCTCCAACGTGCTCATGACCATTCTCACCCCGCCGCGCGGTTCGCGTCGGTTCATTTGGTGGACTCATCTCTCTTGATCTTTCGTTCCGCCTCAAGCCAGTCCTGAGCCGCGTGGCCATCGCGGCGGCCTCGCTGCTCGTAGAGTTCATAGGCCCGTGTAGCGATCCGTGGTGTAAGGTCGAGCGGCTTCTTGGCCAACAATGGGGCTTTAGTAGGATCGAAAACCTGATAGGCGAGCAGTTTCACGCGGTCATTCACGAGGAACCAAGCCAGTGCATAGCCCCAAACGAACAGAGCCCAACCCCAGCCCAGGGGTGTCATAAACAGGCCATAAACCGCTATCAACGTAGCCACGATTTGCGTGCCCAGCACAGCCGCCCATAAAATCCGCGCGGGGCGTATGGACCAGAACGGGCCGCGCGTGCGCGTCAGGAAAATCGTCAGATGTCCGGCCACGGACAGCTTTAGGTACATCAGCGTCTGGATGTGCGCATGGTCGAAGTGAAATACGCGCTCGCCAAGATAAAACAAGCCGAAGGCGGAGACGACCCCAATGACGCCCAGTACCGTGGCGATCCCCAGCACCAGACGCATGTTCCAGGCCTCGGGCTTATCCTTGAAATGAACGTTGTCATACGCGATGGACAGGATTGCTCCGTCGTTCAGCAACGCCAGCATCACGATCATCACTGCGGTCACCGGATAGAAGTTAAACACCAGGATTGCCAGCGTCATGAAGAACAGCACGCGTAGTGTTTCGGCGATGCGGTAGATAGCGTAGCTATTCATCCGCTGGAAGATGCGGCGGCTCTCCTTGATCGCGTCGATGATCACCGATAAACCGGATGCCAGCAGCACGATGGACGCCGCTGCGCGCGCCGCGTCTGTCGCGCCGGAAACGGCGATGCCGCAGTCTGCTTTCTTCAAAGCGGGGGCGTCATTCACCCCGTCGCCGGTCATACCGACGATGTGGCCGCGCTTTTGGAGGACATCTACGATGTGGAACTTATGTTCGGGGAATACCTGGGCGAAACCGTCCGCTTTATCGATGGACTCCGCCGACTGGGCCGTCTCGTGATGCTTCGTGTCGCCCAATCCGCTGGCATCAAGGATGTTCGTGCCCAGGCCCAGCTGTCGGGCAGTTTCTCGAGCGATGGCAATTTGATCGCCAGTAACCATCTTGACGTTCACGCCCATCTGTCGGGCGCTCGCGATGGTTGCTTTGGCCTGCTCGCGCGGTGGATCGAACAATGGCAACACGCCAACAAACTGCCACTTGCTTTCCTGATCTGCCCGAGCCACGCCCAATGAACGGAAGCCGCGCCCCGCAAATTCATTGACGGCTTTCTCGACGGCGGGCTTTGCTTCACCGGCGTTGGTCGACATTTCCAGAATCACCTGCGGCGCTCCCTTGGCCACAAAAAACTGTTTTCCATCCGGGCCTTTGACAGTGGCTTCGGTGCGCTTATGCACTGGGTCAAATGGCTGGAAATGCACCACCTGATAGCCCTTCAAGACTTGATCGTCCTTCACGCCACCGATCACGGCCAGGTCGATGGTGTCCTTGTCTTCCGCGCGCGAAGCAAGTGCGGCCCAGAGAATGACTTGGTCGGCAGGGATACCGTTCACGCTGAACGGATCACCCAACGTCAGCTTGTTCTGGGTTAGGGTGCCGGTCTTATCCGAGCAGAGTACGTCCACGCCGGCGAGTTCCTCGATAGCTGACAACCGGGTCACAATCGCTTCTTTTTTTGCCAGAAGACGTGCGCCGACTGCCATCGTCACGGACAGCACCGTGGGCATCGCCACGGGGATCGCGGCCACCAGAAGCACCAAGGCGAACTCCAACGTGTTGAGGATCGGGTCGCGACGGAAGAGCGCTACGGCCAATATCAACACGACCAGGCTCACCGCGAGGATGATCAGGTAATCGCCAATTTTCAGCACGGCACGCTGGAAATGACTGACAGTGTGCGCCTCTTGCACCAGTTGTGCTGTCTTGCCGAAGTAAGTGTTCTCGCCAGTGGCATATACCAGTGCGTCGATTTCGCCCTGGCGGATAATCGAACCCGAAAACACCGCCTCGCCAGGTTTGCGAGTGGCGGGCAAAGATTCGCCTGTCAATGCGGACTGGTCAACCTCCACCGAATTGCCATCCAACAAGCGCGCATCCGCCGGCACGATGTCGCCCAGGCGCACGCGGATGACGTCACCCGGCACCAATTCACGCGCCGCCGGGGTGCTCCACTTCCCATCACGTTTCACTTTGGCATTGATAGCCAGCTTGGCCTTAAGAGCGGCGATGGCGTTGCCCGCTTGGTGTTCTTCCCAGAATCCGACCACCGCGTTGGAAGCAAGCAGAAGGAGGATGATGAAGAAATCCAGCCAGTGCCGGACAAGCCCCGACAGAATTACCGCCGCTTCAATCATCCACGGGATGGGGCCCCAGAAATAGGTGAGGAACTTCAGGAGTGGATTGGTTTTCTTTTCTTGAATCTCATTAGGGCCGTATTGCGCCAGTCGTTTTTGCGCCTCGGCCTGACTGAGGCCGTCCGGCGACGAACCCAGTTCTTTTTCAACTTCCGGCAGAGAAAGAGATTTCAAATCGCCCTTCGCGTTGGGCTTCGATCCCGGCTTCGATTCCGACTTCGATTCGGGAGCCTTGTGCTGGTCGCCAACGGCTGTCATAACGGGTACTCCTTTCTGTCTTTGCTACGTTGCAGATTTCTTGAGTTTCGCGATACTAGTTGTCGTGTTCATTTCCTCTGTACCGCTGTCAACACTGATGCCGGGAGTAATTCCCGCATCGGTGATCACTTTGACAAAGGGAGTGCCATCTTTCTCTTGCTGGCGGATCGTCTCGTCGTACAGGATCACGCCAATAATACGCTCAGCGAGACCCGGCGTGGTCACAACAACTCGCGATAGGCGCGGCGGGCCTCCTCGGCTTGGGGAATCCCCACCCTGGCAAATCGTTTGTTACAGATTAGATCACTTTCGTCCATCGCCAGCAGGCCCTTGTTGGCGCCGCTTGCACAAGCGCCGTATTTTGAAGCCCGCGTCTTCATTTGTGATCTTCCATTGGTTGTAAAAGTTTATGAGTCTCCGCTATTTCCCGACGGCGCCTGAAAGCGGCTGGTGCGGTTGGGCGCGGGGTACCAACGCCAAGTCATCGCTCATGACATAGATAGTGATGGCCGCTAAGAATAAAAACACGCCGACCCAGAAACGCCAATCACGATGCGCACGTTTCCAGTAAGGACGATGTTCCTGTGGAATATGTTCGCCATCCGGCACTTCGTGACCGTGGTGATTGTGCTTACTTTCATCCATTGGTTCCCTGCCTTCTCGATCCCACACGAATGATCTAGGGCCTGTGTTCTTACTGCCCGGCTTTATGCCTTTCCAGTTACGAATGCCCGCCAAACCGTTTGTTGGAGGTTGGATCACTTTCGTCCATCGGCAGCAGGCCTTTGTCGCCGGCGACCATCTTGTTCGCGGTGTCTATAAGCGCTTGTCCATTCACTTGGGGTTGCTCCATTTCCAATTCCGGATTTCAGGCATGTCCTGGCCGTGCTTGTCGACGTATTGCTTGTGTTCGATGAGCTTGTCCCGCATCTGCTGCTTCAGATAGGCGCCTTTGGAACCCAGATGCGGTAGCCGATCGACCACGTCCTGCACCAAATGAAAGCGGTCCAGGTCGTTCTGCACCCTGAGGTCAAAGGGCGTCGTGATGGTGCCCTCTTCCTTGTAGCCCCGGACGTGGAGATAGCGGTTGGTCCGGCGATAGGTCAGCCGGTGGATTAGCCATGGGTATCCATGGAAGCCAAAGATGATGTGTTTATCTTTGGTGAAAAGCGAATCGTAATCCGTTTCGTTTAGCCCGTGCGGGTGCTCGCTCGCAGATTGCAACTTCATCAGATCGACGACATTAATCACCCGGATTTTCAGATCGGGCAGATTCTGTCGAAGGATGGAGACGGCCGCTAAGATCTCCAGTGTGGGCGTGTCACCGCAGCAGGCCATTACCACATCCGGCTCGGCGCCTTGGTCGTTGCTGGCCCATTGCCAGATGCCAATTCCTTCCGTGCAATGCACAACTGCGGCGTCCATGGTCAGCCATTGCGGGAGGGCGTGCTTGCCAGCGACTACCACGTTGACGTAATTCCGGCTGCGCAGGCAGTGATCAAAAACCGACAACAGGCAATTGGCGTCGGGCGGAAGGTAAACGCGCACGATATCGGCCTTCTTGTTGATGACATGGTCGAGGAAACCGGGATCCTGGTGCGTGAAGCCGTTGTGATCCTGCTGCCAGACGTGGGAGGCGAGCAGATAGTTCAGCGACGAAATCTTCCGGCGCCAGGGCAGTTCCAGGCATACCTTCAGCCACTTGGCGTGCTGGCTGAACATCGAGTCGACGATGCGAATGAAGGCCTCATAACTGTTAAACAGCCCGTGCCGTCCGGTCAGAAGATATCCTTCGAGCCAACCCTCGCACTGGTTCTCGCTGAGCATCGAATCCAGCACGCGTCCGGCGGGAGAGAGGAATTCATCATTCTTCAATGTTCGGGCGTCCCACTGGCGGCTGGTGACTTCAAAAACCGCGCCCAGTAGATTCGAGACTGTCTCATCGGGACCGAAGACACGGAAATTACGCTGATCCTGATTCAGTTTGGCCACATCACGCAGGAAATTACCCAACACGAGAGTATCTTGCCCGTTAACCGCGCCAGGCGAAGGCACATTCACCGCGTGGAGGTGGAAATCCGGCATGCGCAGGTCGCGCAGGAGAATGCCGCCATTTGCATGGGGATTGGCGCCCATCCGGCGGTCGCCCTTCGGGGCCAGTTCTGCCAATTCCGGCATGAGTCGCCCATTTTCATCGAACAACTCCTCGGCCTTGTAGCTCTTCATCCAGCTTTCCAGTTGCTTGACATGATCGGGATGCTCGGTATCCACCAGGAGCGGCACCTGGTGCGCTCGGAACGTGCCCTCGATTTGCAGACCATCGACTACTTTCGGTCCCGTCCAGCCCTTGGGTGACTTCAGGACGATCATTGGCCATCGCGCCCGAGTCGTGTCGTTCTTGGTCCTTGCATCGTTTTGGACTTGTCGGATGTCGTTGATGACATTTTCCAAGGTGGTGGCCATGAGTTCATGCATCTTTTCCGGCTCATCACCTTCCACAAAGTAGGGCGTCCAGCCGCAGCCTCGCAGAAATTGCTCCAATTCCTCATGCTCGATGCGGGCCAGGACGGTCGGATTGCTGATCTTGTAGCCATTGAGGTGCAGGATCGGCAGCACGGCTCCGTCGGTAATCGGGTCGAGAAACTTGTTGGACTGCCATGAGGTCGCCAAGGATCCCGTTTCCGCTTCACCATCACCGATGATGCAAGCAACGATCAAATCGGGATTGTCGAACGCGGCCCCGAAGGCATGGCTGAGCGAGTACCCCAGCTCGCCGCCTTCGTGAATTGACCCCGGCGTCGTCGGCGCAACATGGCTGGAAATCCCGCCGGGAAACGAGAACTGCTTGAACAACTCCTTGAGCCCAGCCTCGTCCTGGGTGACGTTCGGATAAATCTCGCTCCAGGTGCCTTCGAGATAAACGTTGCCCACAAGCGCCGGGCCACCGTGCCCGGGACCGGCAATATAGAACATATCCAGGTCATACTTTTTGATGACCCGGTTCAAGTGCACATAGATGAAGTTCTGGCCTGGCGTCGTGCCCCAGTGTCCGACCACCAGCGGCTTCACGTGCGACAGTTTCAGAGGCTGCTTCAGCAGCGGATTATCGTACAGATAAATCTGGCCGACCGACAGGTAGTTTGCGGCGCGCCAGTAGGCATCCATCTTGTGGAGCAGTTCCGTAGTGAGTGTGTTGGTTTTCATGGTTAACTCCTTTTTGTTCGCGGCATCGGGTTTCTTGTGGGGCAGTTCAGGCGTGAGTGTGTTAGGTTTCATGGTTCAATTCTCCTTTTTCAGCCAAAACCGAGAACGCGGCAAACCGTCTTGGCGATCATGCGTTCTTCGTCCGTACGAATGACACGGACCGCAACCCGACCGGCCGCCGCCGAAATCACGCCCTCATTCGTCGCGTTTCGCTTTTCTTCGAGTTCGATTCCAAGAAATCCCAGCCCATTGCAAATCCGGGCGCGGACGGTGGGCGCGTTCTCCCCGATGCCGCCAGCGAACACTAGCGTGTCCAGTCCGCCCAACGCCGCCGCGAATGCGCCGATCCATTTCTTGATCTGGTAGCAGAACAGCGCGATCGCTTCAGCCGCCCTCACGTCCCGCGTTTCACGGTCGAGTAAGTCATGCATGTCGGAACTGGTCTCGGATATCCCGAGCAGCCCGGACTGTAAATCGACCATCTCGTTGAATTGCTTCGCGCTCATTTTTTCAGTGCGCGCCAGATACCAAACCAGTCCGGGATCGAGATCACCTGAGCGGGTGCTCATCGGCACCCCGGCGGTTGGTGTGAAACTCATGCTGGTGTCCAGGGACTTGCCGTCACGCACTGCCGCCAGACTCGCGCCATTCCCGAGATGGCCGAGGATGACGCGGCCAGTGGTTGCTGCCGGGTCGCCTAGACGCGCGAGTTCTTCCACTAGAAACGCATACGAGAGTCCATGAAAACCGTACCGCCGAACACCCTGCGCCTCGTACCGGCGCGGGATCGGCAACAGCTGTGCGACGCGCGGCAGGTCATGGTGAAAAGCCGTGTCGAAACACGCCACTTGGGGCAGATCAGAAAATCGGCGATGAAACGCCTCGGTCAACAGGATCTCCTCCGGCAGATGGTCAGGATCGAATGGACTGAGGCGGTGCAGCTCCGCAACCATTTCCGCAGTGATTCGCTGCGGCTTGTAATACTTCGGCCCGCCATGCACCACGCGATGCCCCACTGCGGTCAATGCATCACGCCCACCGCGTTCCTCGATCCAATCCATCAGAACGCCCACCGCCACCGTATGATCCGGCGCTGTCACTAACCGCGAAAAATTGTCCACTTGGTTCACACCCTTCACCTGCAAGGTGGCCTCCGGCTGTCCAATCCGCTCCATCCCGCCTCCCAGAATCCTTTGGAGCGAGTCACCAACCTCGAAGAGCGCGAACTTGATGCTGGACGAGCCGCCGTTGATCGTCAGGATGCGTGGGTTAGCTGGTTTCATGGATGACTTTGTCGTCATTACTGCAATCCGAACGAAGCCAGTTTTGCGCAGGTGGACTTGTAATCCGTGTGAAGAATGCTTCGAAACCCCAAACCTTCCGCGATCTGGACAAACATTGGGGTGTCTTCGATATAAACCACCGCTCGGGGAGGCGCCTGGGCGATGTCCAGCGCAAGACGAAAGATGTCCGCGTCGGGTTTGCGGATATGGATGAAGCAGGAGGAAATAAAAGAATCCACAAACCCGTCCAGCTTGAACTTTCGAATCCGATACTCATTCAGTTCGCGCGCTTCGTTGCTGACGACGGCGATCTTCAGCCTATGCCGGACCTTGAGTTGAGCGGCCAGCTCGATCATCTCGGGGTAAGGCTTTGATTGCGCGAACATGAAACGCCGAAACTGAGCCCGGGTGAACGATCGCTTTTGGTAGAAGACCACCCGATCAAAATATTCCTCCAGCGTGATCTTTCCCTCCTCGTAGGTGGCAAAGTTCAGGTTATGCCGATCTTCCATCTCATCCCACTCCAGATTGAAGTTCTTCGCCGCCCGTTTGCGGGCATGATGATCCCATCCGTCGGTAAGCAAGACCCCGCCGATATCCAGAAACAGCGTTGTGACCGAGACCGGTCTTTTCATTTGATCTCCGCTCGCCGAGCAAGAAGAATTGCGCTGGATCGCGGGGGCAAGTGGTAAATGAGTGGGTCTTCCCAAAGCGGTTCATTGCCCCTCGCAAAAAGGCCTTGCGATGTTTCGTGAGAGGTGTCCACGGCGAGACGCCATCGAGCACCGGCTGGTACAGGAGGCAAACCGAAATCAACTGCATCGGCACTGGCATTGAACATTAAGCAAACGGCACACTGCCCATCTTCGTGGATCAAACAAGCAAACTGTTTTTCCTTCGGATCAGTCCAGTTGGGCAATCCTCCTTCCGGACCAAACCAGTGGATCTCGGCATCCGTGTAGAATTGTTCCTTGCTCAGCACCGAATGCGCACGACGAAAGGCGATCATGCCGTGGGCAAACCGGTAAATCTCCTGATGCTGTTCAAGTTTGTTCCAGTCAACCCAACTGGTTTCATTGTCCTGGCAGTAGGCATTGTTGTTGCCCCCCTGTGTGCGGCGAAATTCGTCGCCGCCGAGCAGCATCGGCACGCCGCGCGAGATCAGCAGGGTCAAAAGGAAGTTCTTGATCTGGCGTTTCCGAAACGTCTCGATCCCGACATCCGTCGTCTCGCCTTCGAAGCCGTAGTTCTCACTGAAGTTGGCGTCGGTTCCGTCATGGTTGTTTTCACCGTTGGCTTCGTTGTGCTTTGAGCGAAAGCTCACCAGGTCGTTCAGAGTGAAGCCGTCGTGGCAGGTCACGAAATTGATGCTGCCCTCGGGGCCTTTGCCGGACCTGGTATAGATGTCGGGACTGCCGCAGATGCGGCTGGCAAACAGACCGAGCATCCCATCATCGCCGCGCCAGAAACGCCGGACATCATCTCGGTACCGGCCGTTCCACTCCGCCCAGCGCCGCTCTGAAAAACTACCCACTTCGTACGCACCGGCGGCGTCCCACGCCTCGGCAATGATCTTCACATCCCTCAAGATCGCGTCCTCGGCGATCCGCTCGAGAAGCGGGGGATTGGACAGCAAGTTGCCGGAACGGCCCCGGCCGAGCACCGCGGCCAGGTCAAAACGAAATCCATCGACATGCATCTCTACCACCCAGTGGCGCAACGCGGACAAGATGTGATCCCGCACCACGGGATGGTTGGCATTGATGGTGTTGCCGGTGCCCGCGTAGTCCTTGTAGTAGCGTTTGTCGTCCGCTAGCGTGTAGAAGATCGCGTTATCCAGCCCACGGAAACAGAGCGTCGGACCCAGCTCGTTTCCCTCTGCCGTGTGATTGAAGACCACGTCCAGAATCACTTCGATCCCAGCCTTGTGAAAGGCCCGGACCATTTCCTTGAACTCCAGTTTCTGCTGGCCCAAACCTCCCGAACTGCTGTAGGAAGCTTTGGGCGCAAAGAAGGCCACGGGATCGTAGCCCCAGTAATTCCTGAGCGGTTGACTTGTCTCGGGATTCCTGCGCGAGACAGAAGTTTCATTGAACTCCTGCACAGGCATCAGTTCCACAGCGGTCACGCCCACGGTTTTGAGATAGGGAATCTTTTCCATCAGCCCCCGGTAAGTTCCCGGATGCTCCACGCCCGACTTGGGATGCCTCGTAAAGCCGCGAACATGCGTTTCGTAAATGATGGTGTTCGACCACGGATGTCGGGGTGGCTGATCTCCGTCCCACTCAAAGGGCTCGTTGACAAAGACACATTTCGGCATCGACCCGGAATTGTCCAGCTTCGAGATAGCCAGGTCTTGCTGCGGCGCCGACGGGTCGTATCCAAGTGCCGATGCGAAATCCCACGGGGTCAGCTGCGAAATTGCGGTAGCGAAGGGATCGAGGAGAAGCCTGTTGAAATTGAAACGATGTCCTTCGCTGGGCTCATAAGGTCCATCCACGCGGTAAGCATAGCGTTGACCGGGACCGATCCCCTTCACCCAAACATGCCATACGTCACCGGTGCGGTTGCGCGCCGGATCCAGATCAATTACTCGGGCGGCTCTGGCATCCTCGGGATGATCAAATAACTCCAGCCGGACGCGGCTGGCGTAACGGCTGAAAATTGCGAAATTAACCCCTCCTCCGGTTTCCTGGGTTCCGAAGGGCAGAGGAGATCCCGCGCGAACGTCAGCGCGGTCGGAGATCTCGGAGATGTAACCGTGCAATTCGCGTTCGGGCGTTTTCGTCATCGTGGCCATAGAATTCGAGTGGATTCCAACGGAACGGCCACCCCAGAGCGCTGAGGTATCACTCGCGGCGTGTAGTCGCTCGCCGGACGTGTAGTGGGCACTGTTGCGTGATAGACGCAGCGGCGGGATGCGTCAGGTAGCGGTCGCGCACTCTTCATTTCCTCCCGTATGGGATCACCGCCGCTAATTCCGTCCGCATAAAGTTCAACTCGCACCGCATTCGGGTCGAGACCATTGAGAAAGATCTGAACCTCAAATATGTGCTGCCCGTCACGAGTCTCAACCTTCACTTCGCCGAAATGTAGCGTGGCCCAATTCTGTTCCAGACTGCGCTGCCAATCGACCACTTGCCTGCCCACTACGCCTTTATTGGCAATGCGCAAATGGTAGGCGGTAGCAGCTGGGAGGTAGTGTTGCTCGGTGTATTCGCGCACCGTGCGGTCGGCGGAGAAGCGCGGTGTCAACTGCGCCATGCTCTCCCGCATTCGCTTTATCCATGCGATGGGAATGTCACTCTGATCTCGGGAATAAAACTCCGGGATCACCTCCCGTTCGAGCCGCTCATAAAGCGCTACTGCTTCGGCAGCGTCCCAGGCCGGATCGTCGCCATGCTCCTGGCCGTCTCCCACCGCCCAACCAACCTCTGGCGTATAGGCTTCCGCCCACCAGCCGTCCAACTCCGACAGATTGATGCCTCCATTGACGAGCACTTTCATCCCGCTCGTCCCGCAAGCCTCCCAGGGCCGGCGTGGTGTGTTGATCCAGACATCCACCCCCTGCACCAGGTGCTCGGTCAGGAGCATGTCGTAATCACTGAGGAAGATTACATGGGGGCGTGTCACGGGCCGTCGGATGAAATGAATCCATTCCTGAATCAGGTCCTGCCCCTCCTGGTCCGCAGGATGCGCCTTTCCGGCGATGATGAGTTGCACCGGGCGCTGGGAATTGCTCAATAGACGAAGCAGTCGCTCTGGGTCGTGCAAAAGCAAGTTCGGTCTCTTGTAGGCCGCGAATCGCCGCGCAAAGCCCAGGGTTAACGCGTTGGGATCAAGCAGGTGTTTCGCCTCGTCAATCGCTTCGGGTGACGCGCCGGAGGCAGCCAGTTGTCTGGACAATCGTTCGCGGGCGTATTCAACAAGAGACTTACTAGCGGCGATGCGAAATTGCCAAAGGCTATCGTCGGAGACACGGCGAATGTCCTGCCCCAGGTTTTCCGTCGTCCCCAGCCAACGCCCCTTGCCACAGGTGCCCGTCCACAAATCGTCGGCCGGAGCCGAGTCCCAGGTCGGCATGTGGACTCCGTTGGTCACGTGTCCGACGGGTACTTCGTCCGCTGGCCAACGCGGAAAAAGAGGCTCAAAGAGCTGCCGGCTGACTTTCCCATGCAATCGACTCACACCATTCACCGACCCGCTCCCCCGGATTGCCAGGTAGGCCATGTTGAAACTCTCCGAAGAATCGGTCGGATTCTGGCGGCCAAGAGCAAGCAAGTCATTGAGCTTAATGCCGAGCCGCTGCTGGGCGTATCCACCCAGGTATTCCTCGATGAGGGTAGGAGCGAAACGGTCAAAGCCCGCTGCCACCGCCGTATGGGTAGTGAAGAGATTGCCGACACGAGTCGCGGCCAGTGCCACTTCAAAGGGCTGGGCTGTCTCCTCCATGAAGCTCCGGGCGCGGTCCAACACGGCGAACGCCGCATGCCCTTCATTTAGGTGACAAACTTCTGGTCGGATGCCAAGCGCGCGGAGCAACCGCCAGCCGCCAATCCCGAGAAGCAGTTCTTGCACGAGGCGCAACTCCGGCCCGCCCCCATAGAGTTCGCTCGTAATCCCTCGATGAGCGGGAAAGTTCGCCGGGTCATTGCTATCCAGCAGGTAAAGCTTCACTCTCCCCACTTGGACCTGCCAGGCACGCAGCCAGACCGAGTAACCAGGTAAGGTGATCTCCAACCGCAACCACTCCCCATTCGGTTGGCGCAACGGCGTGATAGGCAACTGTCCGGGATCGTTGTACGGGTAAAGAGCCAGTTGCGCACCGTCCTTGCCGATCTCCTGGCGAAAATATCCTTGTTGGTAGAGCAGCCCCACTCCAACGACTGGCACGCCCAAATCGCTGGCGGCCTTGAGCTGATCGCCAGCCACATTGCCAAGCCCTCCCGAATAGATCGGGAGCGCTTCGCTCAACATGAATTCCATGCTGAAATAGGCGACGCAGGTTAAAGGAGCTTGCGGATGCTTTTGCTGAAACCACGCGGGCGTCTCCGCCGCGTGACGTTTGGCTCGCAGGTGGTCATCAACGTTCCTACGGAAGGCGGGATCAGCCAGCACGCGCTCGAGTTGGTCCCGCGAGACCGTCTGGAGAACAGCCCAAGGATTTTGCGTGAGCTCCCACAGGATGGGATCAAGCGTGCGCCACACGCCATCCGTGGCATGATTCCATGACCAGCGCATGTCCAGGGCCAGCTCTGCCAGGGAATCGAACCCCTCGACTTCCGTCGGTAGAAGGCTGTATATCGGGTGGCTAACACGGGTTTCTTTGCTCATGATTTGACGACTCCGTCTTTCTCAGACGACACCGCCGCCAAGGCATTGCTGACAATCGTCTGGGCTTCCTCCAGGATGCGGCGCAGATGATCCGCTCCCCGGAAGCTCTCCGCATAAATCTTGTAGATATTCTCGGTCCCTGAGGGACGCGCTGCGAACCATCCGCTCTCCGCCACCACTTTCAGACCGCCGATGGGCGCGCCGTTGCCCGGCGCCTGGCTGAGGACAGTCTGGATTTTTTCGTCTGCCAGCTCGGTGAACTTGACCTGCTGCGGTGAGAGTTTCGCCAACATTTCCTTTTGATCCGGGGTGGCTGACGCTTCAACGCGGTCATAGACAGGCTCACCGAACTCGCGTGTGAGATCGCAGTAGATTTCGCCGGGATCGCGGCGCATCTGGGCTGTGATCTCCGCCGCAAGCAAAGCCGGGACAATTCCATCCTTGTCCGTCGTCCAAACGGTGCCCTCCCGACGAGCAAAAGAGGCCCCTGCGCTTTCTTCGCCACCGAAGCCAAGCGATCCGTCGAGCAAGCCATCAACGAACCACTTGAAGCCAACCGGCACCTCGTAGAGCTTTCGGCCAAGCTTTGCGGTGACGCGATCGATCATCTGGCTGCTCACCACCGTCTTGCCAACCGCCGCTCCCTTGCGCCACTTCGGCCGGTGTTGGAAGAGGTAGAAGATGGCGACGGAAAGGTAGTGGTTGGGCGGCAGCAACCCCGCGCTCCGGGTGACGATTCCGTGCCGGTCATGGTCGGTATCGCATGCGAAGGCGATCTCGAAGCGATCCTTCAGGCCGATTAACCTCTGCATTGCATAGGGGGAGGATGGGTCCATGCGGATCTGGCCATCCCAATCCACGGTCATAAATCGGAAGGTCGGGTCGACGGCCTCGTTCACCACCGTGAGGCTCAACCCGTAGTGCTCGGCGATTCGTCCCCAATAATGGACCCCGGCACCGCCAAGGGGATCGACTCCCATGCTGAGCTTCGCGCCGCGAATCGCGTCCATGTCGAGCACGTTGGCGAGATCAGCGATGTAAGCCTTGAGGTAGTCGTGCCGGTGCGTTGTGGAGGAGCGAAGAGCTTTTTCGAAAGGAATCCGTTTCACGCCCTGCAGTCCGGCTTCGAGGAATTCATTTGCTTTCGCCTCAATCCAATCCGTGACCACGCCCTCCGCGGGCCCGCCGTTTGGGGGATTGTATTTGAACCCGCCATCATGTGGCGGATTGTGCGACGGCGTGATGACGATACCGTCGGCGAGTCCGGTCTTGCGTCCGCGGTTGTAAGTGAGAACCGCGTGGGAAATGGCCGGCGTAGGAGTATATTCGTCCCCTTCCGCAATCATGACTTCGACCTCGTTGGCTGCCAATACTTCAAGCGCGCTTGCCAGCGCCGGCACCGAGAGCGCATGCGTGTCCATGCCAAGAAACACCGGGCCATCAATCTGGCGCTGCTTTCGGTAGAGGCAAATCGACTGACTGATGGCGAGGATATGCCACTCATTAAAGGCCTTCTCGAATGCGGAACCACGATGTCCTGAGGTGCCGAAGACTACCCTTTGTTCTGGCACTGAGGGGTCAGGCGTCTCCGTATAGTAGGCCGTGACGAGTCTCGGCACGTTCACCAGCATCGATGCTTCGGCCGGTTTCCCAGCAAGCGGACTTATCTTCATGACGCTCTCGCCAGATGCGGTGATGACCTTTGCGCCAAGGTCTCCATCAGCTTGTCGAACGGCTGGTTGAATTTGTCGACTCCTTCGTCCTCAAGTTTCCGCGTCACAGTATCGATGCTGATTCCCAGTTCCGGCAGCCGTTCCAACACCCAGCGGGCTTCGTTGACATCTTCTTCGAGCCGGGCTCTCGGCTCTCCATGGTCACGGTAGGCATCAAGGGTTTCCAGCGGGGCTGTGTTGACCGTGTCTGGTCCGATGAGGGCCTCGACGTATTTCACGTCACTGTAGTCCGGGTTCTTGGTGCTGGTGCTGGCCCAGAGCAGCCGCTGGACACGAGCGCCCTGAGCAGCCAGCTTCCTAAACCGATCGCTGCCGAAGATCTCTTTGTAGATTTGATAAGCCATTTTCGCGCTGGCGATGGCAACTTGCCCGCGCACCTTTTTCGCGAGGTCAGCCTCCTTGCCGCCTTGTGCAATGAGCTTTTCCAGCAGCGGATCCACCAGCGCGTCAATGCGGCTTACAAAGAAGCTGGCCACCGAGGCTATATGCTTCACGGCCTTCCCATGGGCCACGCGCGCTTCGAGGCCGGCGATGTAAGCCTCCACGACTTGCCGATAACGAGGCAAGCCAAAGAGTAGCGTCACGTTGACGCTGATTCCTTCGCTGATGAGTTGCTGGATGGCGGGCAGCCCATTGGCCGTCGCCGGGACCTTGATCAAGACATTGGGCCGGTCGAGCGCGGCCCACAACCGGCGTGCTTCCGCCATCGTCCCGTCGGTATCGTGGGCCAGGTGGGGATTGACCTCCAGGCTGACGTATCCGTCTTGGCCGTCAGTCCTGTTGTAGAGAGGCCGGAACTCGTCGGCGGCGCTCTCGACGTCGCGCTGGCTTAGGGTTTCGTAGATTGCCGCAGCGCCTTTTCCCTTAAGCGCCATGGCCCGAATGTCCTCGTTGTAATCGTGGCTGTCCGCAATCGCCTTCTCAAAGATGGATGGATTCGAGGTCATCCCCCGCAGTCCATCTTCCTCGATCAGACGCCGGAGCCCGCCGCTGGCGATCAGGTCGCGTCGGATGTAATCCAGCCAGATGGACTGCCCGAGCGTTCCCAATTGTTTCAAAGGATTGTTTTTCATTCTCTTGCCTCCCCGCTCTCCAGTCCCGCGACTTTAGCCAGACGACGCCGGTTACGCTCGGCGCGGCTGAATTGTGCTTGGAGAAAGGTTTTGACCAACGCCCAAGCGAACGTATTCGCAACCACATGGTCTCCCAGGCAGATCACGTTCATGTCGTCGTCCTCGACCCCCTGGTGCGCTGAAAAACTCTCATGGATTAGGCGCGCGCGCACGCCCGGCACCTTGTTGGCCGCAATGCACGTACCCACTCCGCTACCGCAGATGGCTACACCGCGATCCACCTCGCCGCGAACAACTGCACGGGCCAAGGGCGCTACAAAATCCGGATAATCATCCTCCGGGTTCGGCTGGCTGTCGCCAAAGTCGGCCACTTCAAAGTGAGCCTCACGCAACATCCCGACCAGATACTCCATCGACTCAAATCCTCCATGATCGGCGGCAACACCAGTGCGTTTGGGCATCTTTGGAAGCACTCTCCGCGACTCAGGCATTGTTCTTTTCCCGCAAGGCCTACTCCAGGGGGAAGGCCTCACGAGACAGCCTTGCTCAAACAACTCGTAGGGAAGTTAAACTGCTGCCGCTGCTGCCGTTTCGCCTGTGTGCAGCGAGAATTGGGCGGGATGCGTCGTTTCGATGATGTCCTTCGCCTTCGCGACCTCTGCGGCCGTTCCGTGAACGATCAGTAGGAATTGATCCGTCTTGAGTGCCGTTTCGTATCTCACAATGCTGTCCTTGGGAATTCCCATGCTGTAGAGACCTGCTCCTAGTGCGCTCACCCCTCCTACCACCGCCGCGCCTTCCAACGCTGCCACGATCC
>Ga0326727_10009156_pt1 | contig 24569 bp, 14 predicted proteins | sample MB2enrmetagenome_FD_207643 | JGI IMG/M metagenome (GOLD analysis project Ga0326727, IMG submission 207643) | Lab enriched peat soil microbial communities from McLean, Ithaca, NY, United States - MB29MY | ecosystem: Environmental > Terrestrial > Soil > Wetlands > Peat | place: USA: New York... | reverse complement strand
TGGCTGGATTTGAAGAACCCGAAGATCGATCTGATCTTTGCGCCTTATGAGACCTATCTGGATGGCGTCCTTGGGGTGAAGACCTCGTATGGCGGCGCGATCCTGATCCGCAACGAGGCGGAGAGCCGCAAACTGGCGATGTATCAGCAGCACATAGCTGCCATGCAGCAGGCACTGCCGGTCCCCGCGGAGGACAGGCCTTCCAAGGAAGGGCAGGCAACCCCGATGGAAGTCGTCGACGCTCCGCTGCGCGCCGGCGATCTGCACTATGGATACCAGGCGGTGGCGGACAATCTGCCCAACGACCCGCGCATCCATGCTGAAAAGGGATCGAAGAAGATATTCTTCAAGAACTTCATGGACGCGCGCGTGGAATACGTGGTTCTGCCGGTGGCGCAAAAAATGTTGACTCCAGCTCAGATTGAAGACGTGAGCGGCGAGGGCTATCTGACCGGCGTGATTCTGCATGAGATCTCACACGGTCTTGGGCCCGCGTATGCGCATGTGGACGGCAAGCAGGTTGCTATCAACGAGGCGATTGGCCCGGCGTACAGCGGCCTGGAGGAGGCCAAGGCCGATGTTACCGGCATCTACCTAGCAAAGTGGCTGGTGGACCAGAAGCTGCTGCCTGAAAGTGAACTAAATGGCATATATGCTTCGTATGTTGCGGGAGTCTTTCGTACCCTACGCTTCGGTACGGCGGAGGCTCATGGTCGCGCGGAGCTGATGGAGTTCAACTATCTGCTGGAACATGGCGCGCTGGCGCGGGGTGGCGATGGCAGGTACAGCATCGACTATGGGGTGATGCCGGCTGCGGTGGCTTCGCTTACCAAGCAGCTTCTCACGTTTGAGGCCCACGGCGATCGCGCCGGGGTGGAGGCATGGTTCGCCAAGTACGATGTGATGCCACCGGCGCTGACCCAGGCCCTCGCATCCACCCGCGACATTCCCGTCGACATTACACCCGAATTTGAACTGGCCCACGGGGTGCGCCCATGAAAACCATCTTCGTCAGCTTGCTCGCTCTCTCTACCTCCCTTGTGGTTGCCCCTGCTATTGGCCAGCAGAAGCTCACGCTGCACCACCATGATGCTGCGCACCAGGTGCCAGGCACGATCGTTGTGCCGGCATCGGATTTCTTTACGGATTTTCCTGCGGGCGACAGTAGCGGCGGTGGTTTCGGCCGAGGTCAGGCGGCCACTGCCTGGGAGTTCAATAACAACTCGCTGACCCTGGGGGTTGCCGCAGATGTCACGGCTAAGATTCCCGTGAAGGAAGGTGGCACATACCACCTGTTTGTGCGCGGCAGCGGCACTGCCACCAGCGCCTTCCATATCGCCATCGACGGCAAGCAGGACCCAGCCACTTTCGGTCAGGGTGCAATGCAGATGCAGCGCGGGGGTGACTTCACGCTGAAGCCTGGGACAGTGGAGATCAAGCTCACTTCGATTCAGCCCCGGCCGGTATTCAACGTGCTTGTGCTCACCAAGAGGGCAAGCTTCACGGAAGATGACCTAAAGCCGCTGGAGTTGCCAGCCGAGGTGAAACTGCTGCACGAGTACACCATCGCGCCATCCAACATCGTCAAGTTTGGCGATGTCGATGGTTCGGGAAAGTACGCGATCCTGGACATATTGAACAACTACTCCTCCATCATGTATGCCAACGACGGCCACATCCTTTGGCGATGGGATGCTCCGCCGACGACCCAGGGCGATCCGCGAGGTAATGAGGCGGCGGGTATTCTATGGGACTTTCATCACACCGGCAAAGATGAACTGGCGCAATGGCGCGAGACACCCGATGGAAAGGAGTGGCTGGTGTTGGCGGAGGGGCTTACCGGCAAGGTCATTAAACAAGTGCCTTGGCCCGCGCCTGCATTGCCGCATGTGGATAACAACTACCGCATGGCGGTGGCAAAGTTCCATAAAGATTCCGATGGGCCGGACACGCTGCTGGTGTTCGCGGATACCGGTGGATGGATCGGGCTTACTGCGTATGACAAGGACCTCAACCAGCTATGGCAGCACGCGGAGCACCGGTTGAAGGATTACTTCGGCCACTATATCTATCCCTGGGACGTCAACGGCGACGGCATCGATGAGGTGATGATCAGCCATCTGTGCCTGGACGCGAACGGCCATGAGATATGGAACGACGCCAAGTACTTCGAGGACAACCACGACCACATGGACGCGATGGAGTTCTTCGACATGAACGGCGATGGCAAACCCGAGCTTCTGGTTGGCCAGTCCGACGCGGGGACCATGGAGTACAACGCGCAGAATGGAAAGATCCTTTGGCAGAATAATTCCGACCACTCGCAGCAGGTGACGGCGGGCTACATCCTGGGCGATTCGAAGACGCCTCAGGTGGTCACCAACGGAAGGACCTATACCAACGGTCTCAGTGCGCAGCTTTACTGGTTCGACAATCAAGGACGGCTGCTGGAAAAATGGCCTGCACAACCGCTGGGCGGTAACCCCAACTTCGTGCGCGGCGATTGGTACGGCACGGGCAAGCGGACGTATTTCTGGTACCGCTTCAAGCTGGAACCGGATGGCAATGCGACGCTGTACTTCAAGGGCGAGGCGTATCACATGTTCGACTTCGAGCATACGGGCGCTGACCAGGTAATCACGCTGGAGGGTGGCGGCGGTGGACCTGGCGGGGGTGGTACTCAAACCCTGCGGGTCTACGGCTACGCCGGCATTACACCCCACCCAAAGCCGTGCAACGCCGAGTGCCGCAAGCTCATCGCCAACCACACGCATTACTGAGGAACGACTAACAGATAATGGGCCCAAAGACCCACGCCGGGTGAAGCTGCCATGGGATTGAAGGGCAGCTCACCCGCTTTATCACCACGAGGCATCATGTCCAGTTTGACTCGTCTCACCCGCCGCAGATTTATCGCTCTGAGCGGTGCGATCGCGGCCCAAGCAGCCGTCCCTGCATCTACGCTCCATGCTGTTTCCACACCTTCCACTCCGGCGCGCGCCGGGACCCTGTCGCTGGCTGGGCAGTGGCACTGCGCTTTGGACCGCGCAGACGCTGGTGTTAAAGAGGGCTGGTTTTCCCGCGATCTTCCGACCAGCAGCAGGATCGATCTTCCCGGAATCCTTCAGACACAGGGTTATGGCGACGACATTACCGCTGACACGCAGTTTGTAGCAGCTCTACCCCGCGATATGGCCTGGTACAAGCTGCCGCAATACGCTGCTTATACCAAACCGGGCCATGTCGAGGTGCCCTATCTCTCGCAGCCGGTGAAGCACTATCTCGGCGTGGCGTGGTATCAGCGCGAGATCGAAGTCCCAGCGGGGTGGCGCGACAAGCGGGTTGGCCTAACGCTGGAACGCACGCGTTGGCAGACGACGGTCTACCTCGACGAGAAAGAGATTGGAAGCTGCCACTCGCTGGTGGCGCCGCATGAGTACGACCTCGGCGTTCTCGCGCCGGGTAGCCACCGGCTCTCCATCCGCATCGACAACCGCATGATTCTGGTCTACCGGCCCGATGGCCACTCAGTCTCGGACGGTGAGGGCGGTACGTGGAACGGCATTGTGGGTCGCATCGAGCTTGCCGCAACCAGCCCGGTGTGGATCGAAGACGCGCAGGTCTTTCCCAACGTAAGCGACAAGACGGCGCAGATCAAAGTGCGCATTGGCAATGCGACCGGCAGCGCTGGCTCGGGCAAGCTCACGGCTGGTACAACCACCGCGCCCGTAAGCTGGGACGCAACCGGCGGCGACGCAACGATGGATGTTCCTCTGCCCGCCGCAAAACCATGGAGCGAGTTCACACCCGTGCTGCAGCACCTGACGTTGAAGCTAAGTGGGCCTTCGGCAGACGACCACCGCGATTTGACCTTCGGCCTGCGCGAGATCAAAGCCGATGGCAAGCACATCCTGCTCAACGGAGAGCTGTTCAACTTCCGCGCCACGCACGACGGCGGCGGATTTCCGCTCACCGGCTACCCCGCCACGGACGTTGTTACATGGAAGCGCATCATCGGAATCTGCAAAACCTGGGGTCTGAACGGCATGCGCTTCCACTCCTGGTGCCCGCCGGAGGCTGCGTTCACGGCGGCGGACGAACTAGGCTTCTACCTGCAGCCGGAGTGCGGCATGTGGAACTCCTTCGATGCGGACGGAAAGATGCTTGCGGTGCTCAACGACGAGACCGCGCGCTTGCTGAAGGCCTATGGCAACCATCCGTCGTTGGTACTGCTGAACGCGACCAACGAACCGGCGGGTCATTATCCAGAGCAGCTTCCGACGTGGGACAAGAAGTGGCACGATGCCGATCCGCGCCGATTGTATTCCGACGGCACGGGCCGTTTCGCACCGCCTCCAGGAGGCCCCGGAACGCCCTATGCGGCGGATTTCCTGGTGACTCCGGGAGCACGCGGCCCGCGTGGCTGGTTCGGCGCCGACTATGAGAACTCCCCCGTCGGCGCGCCCGCGCTCACCCTGCACAGCCTGCCGCTGCCTGCCGTCGGGCACGAGGTTGGGCAGTGGTGCGCCTACCCCGACTTCGACGTCATCAAGAAGTTCAGCGGCCAGGCAACCACCTTCGCCGGCGCCCCAGAACAGGTAAAAGAACCCTACATGATTCCCGGCAACTACCGAATCTGGCGCGACTCCGCGGAGGCGCATGGGTTAGTAGCGAAGAACAAGGAGCTCGCCCACGCCTCGGGCCGGTTCCAGGTTGCCTGCTACAAGGAGGAGATCGAAGCCAGCCTGCGCACCCCCAGCTACAGCGGCTACGAGCTGCTGGACCTGCACGATTACCTGGGCCAGGGCGGCGCGCTGATCGGGTTGGTGGATGCTTTCTGGGAGCCGAAGAGCTACGTTGGGCCGGATGAGTTCCGCCAATATTGCAACACAACGGTCCCGCTGGCTCGGCTCAAAGACCGTGTCTTCACAACCGCGGACACGTTGAAGGCCGATGTGGAAGTCGCGCACTTTGGGTCTGCTCCGCTGATCGGAGCAAAACCGCAGTGGCAGATCGTCAGCGCCTCTGGCAAGATTGTCGCTAACGGCAGTTGGCCCGCGCGGGCGATACCGCGTGGCAAGAACATTCCACTCGGCACTATTTCGGCCGATCTATCCAAACTAGCTGCGCCAGCGCGATACACGCTGGTCGTCGAGTTGCACGGAGCATCCACCTTCCGCAACGAATGGAAGTTCTGGCTCTATCCCGCGAAGGTGGACTACTCCATTCCTGGCGATGTCGTCGTCACCACTTCGTGGTCTCAGGCAGAGACCCACCTGGCAACCGGCGGAAAAGTGCTGTTCCATCCACTGGCCGCCGATCTTGACTCTACCAATCCCAAACTCTCCACGGTGCCCATCTTCTGGAACCATCTGATGAATCCCAACGGGACGACGTTCCTTGGGTTGTGGAATGATGCGAAGCACCCTGCGCTGGCTGGGTTCCCGACGGATGCGAACTGCGATTGGCAGTGGATCGATGTGATAGGGGATGCACGTGCGCTGAACCTCGACGCACTGCCGAGTGCTCTCGAGCCCATCGTGCAGCCGATAGACGACTGGAACCGCAACTTCAAACTTGGCCTGCTGTACGAGTGCAGAGTTGGGCCCGGCAGGCTCATGGTTATGGGTATCAACCCGCTGCTTACGTTTCCTGGGCCGGTCGGCGCACCATCGCTAAACCGGTCGATTCTGGATTACATGGCAAGCGAGGCGTTTCATCCCAAGGTTGAGATTGCTGCCGCCGACCTGCGCAAGCAATGGGTGAGCCAGCGTCCAGGTACCGTGGATCCCGGCGCCAACCATCCGGTGCAACCGACGTCGCCCGACCTGGTCGATCCGGGTCAGATACGCCGCACGCCTGTCTCTCAGTGATACTTGCGAAGGATAGAGTTCGGGGAATACGAGTACCTCCATCCTGCTCCGGCGCAGGTTGTATCCTGTAGCCATGCCTCAGTCTGCTGTCGATCCGCATGCAGCAACGACCGCGACCCCCGTGTTCGAGTCATGGGGCCGGTATCCCAAATACGAAGCAAAGATCGTTCCCCTGAACTGGCAGAGCGATTTTCCCGGTGTGCTGGCCGGGCTGCGCGGTGTCGCATTGCCGGTGGGGCTGGGCCGCAGCTACGGCGATGTGTGCCTGCTGAAGGACGGCAATCTGCTGCAGACGACTGGGATGGATCGCCTGCTCGACTTCGACCCAGAGACCGGCATTCTGACTGCGGAGGCTGGTGTGTCGCTGGCCAAGGTTCTGGACTTCGCGGTGCCGCGCGGCTTCTTTCTTCCGGTGACTCCAGGGACGAAGTATGTCACGCTGGGCGGCGCAATCGCCAACGACATCCATGGCAAGAACCACGAGGTTGCGGGATCGTTTGGCAACCACGTTCCCAGCTTCGAGTTGGTGCGCTCTGACGGAAGCCGAAGGCTCTGCTCGCCCACCGAAAATCCGGATTGGTACTCGGCGACGATCGGCGGAATGGGCCTGACCGGCGTTATCACATGGGCGCAGTTGAAGCTGCGACCGATCGTATCGCGCAAGATCGACTATAAGGGCATCCAGTTCCATGGCATCGACGAGTTTCTCGACCTGAAGCAGCGGTACCAGAGCGTGGAGTACACGGTGAGCTGGGTTGACTGCGCCTCGACGGGAAAGAACTTTGCGCGCGGCATCTTTATGCTGGGTGAGCATAGCAAGGAACCCGGAGAGCTGAAGCCATCGCCGGAGCCAAAGCTGGTGTTTCCCTTCGACCTGCCCGGCTTTGCGCTGAACCACACCACGGTCAGCCTCTTCAACTCTGTCTTCTTCCATAAGCAAGGGAAGCCGCATGTGAGGAAGACGCTGGACTACGAGCCGTTCTTCTATCCGCTGGATGCGGTACTGCACTGGAACCGGATGTATGGCAAGCGCGGGCTGGTGCAGTTCCAGTATGCGATTCCGTGGCAGCACGCCAAGGAGGGGACGATCGCCATCCTGCGCGAAATCGCCAAGTCCGGGCTGGCCAGCTTCCTGGCGGTGCTGAAGGCCTTCGGCGAAATTCCTTCGCTGGGGACGATGAGCTTTCCCCAGGCCGGCATCATGCTGGCGCTGGACTTTCCCATCAAGCCCGATCTGACCTTTCCGCTGCTGCAACGGCTGGGAGATATGACGCTGGAGTTCGGCGGACGGCTGTATGCCGCCAAGGACGCGGCGATGACTCCGGCGCAGTTCCAGGCCTTCTATCCGCAGTGGCAGCGATTTGCGATGTTTCGCGATCCAAAGTTGAACTCCAGTTTCTGGGAGCGTGTTACGGGAGGAGAATGACCCTATGAGCACACTTGTAACGCGGCCTTTGGATGCGGCAATTGCAGCTAGCACCGACTCAGTAATCGCGAAGAAGATCCTGGTGCTGGGCGCGACCTCTGGCATCGCCGAGGCAACCTGCCGCATCTGGGCGGCCGAGGGCGCGCAACTGTTTCTGGTGGCGCGCAACGCGGAGAAGCTGGCCGCCGTGGCCGCCGACCTCAAACTGCGCGGCGCGTCGTACGTTGGCACCGCGGTGGCCGACCTGGACGACACGGAGAAGCACACTGAGCTGCTGACCCACGCTGTGAACTCGCTGACCGGCATGGACATTGCCTATCTGGCGCACGGCATACTGGGCGACCAGGCGCGCGGCGAGCAGGAGTTCCAGCACGCGGCGCAGATCATCTATACCAACTTTCTGGCGCCGGTCTCGCTGCTGACCTGGCTGGCCAACTACTGCGTGCAGCGCCATGCGGGGGTGATCGCAGTGCTGTCGTCGGTGGCGGGCGAACGCGGGCGCAAGTCGAACTACATCTATGCCTCCTCGAAGGCCGGACTGACCGCGTTCCTGAGCGGGCTGCGCAACCGCGTCGACCGCGAGGGCGTGACCGTGATGACGATCAAGCCGGGGCCGGTGAACACCTCGATGACGGCGCACATGAAGATCAGGAAAGCCGATGTGCACAAGGTGGCCGCGGCGATTGTCAAGGCGATCGACAAGCGCGTGGATGTACTCTATGTCCCCGCGATATTCCTGCCCATCATGTTCGTCGTTCGCCACATACCGGAGCGGATTTTCAAGAAGTTGAACCTGTAACTGGCGGCTGGTTTGCGGTGTGCGCAGGAGTGCGGCAGTTTCAGCGAGGCCCTTCGCGCCGACGCGAAACGAACAAAGCGCATCCAACCCCATAGCACATGCGCATCTTTCGTTCGACTCGTCTCTCGCTGGCCACTCTCCTGCTCGTTCTGCTTACGATCCCGCAGCCCACCCACGCCTACTCCGTGCTCACCCACGAGCAGATCATCGACCTCACGTGGTCCGACTCCATCCGGCCACTTTTGCTTCGCCGTTACCCCAACCTCACCCCGGCCCAGCTCCGCGAGGCACGCGCCTACGCCTACGGCGGATGCGTCATTCAGGACCTGGGTTACTATCCCATGGGCAAACCTCTTTTCTCCGACCTGCTGCACTACGTGCGCACCGGAGACTTTATCCGCGCCCTCTTCCGCGACGCCAAGAGCCCAGACGATGTTGCCTTCGCCATTGGCGCGCTCTCGCACTACATGGGCGACACCATCGGCCACGCCGAGGCCATCAATCTGGCGGTTGGCACCGAGTTTCCCGCGCTGGCCGTGAAGTTCGGCCCCAACGTCAACTACGCCGAGGGCCCGCACCAGCATGTCCGCGCCGAATTCGCCTTCGACATCAACGAGATTGCCAAACACCGCCTGGCTCCCGAGGGTTACCTGAACCACATCGGCTTTGCCATCCCCGTGCCGCTGCTGACACGCGCCTACTATGACACCTACGGGCTGGACATTGCGGGCGTCCTGGGACACCATCGCCCCACGCTGCGCGGTTATCGCTACTCTGTGCGCACCCTGCTGCCGCGCGTGGCCTACGCCGAGACACTGCTCCACGGCAAACACATGCCGGCCGATACACCCAGCCCTATGCTCGACCAGCTCAACCAGGAGATTGCGACCCTGGCCGTGCAAGACCACTGGGACAGCTACCGCGGCCATGCCGGGCTGGGGACCCACCTGCTGGCGGGCTTTATCTTCATCCTGCCCAAGGTTGGCCCACTCTCCGACCTATCGTTGCGCGGCCCCACGGTGCAGAGCGAACAGGACTACGTCAATTCGCTGGATCACACTGTCGATGCCCTGCGCCAGATGCTGGCCCATGCCTTCGACCCCACCACCGGCCTGGCAAACCAGGACCTCGACACCGGGGACGCGATCCGTCCCGGAACCTACCGTCTGTGCGACGAGACCTACGCCGACCTGCTGCACCAGGTGGCCAGCGCACCCTCCACCCCTATTCCTTTCGGCATCAAGCGCGATCTGCTGGCCTACTTCGCCGACCCGGAGAAGGCGATCTACCTGAAGCGCGAGCCGGAAAAGTTCGCCCGCATGAAGGCCGAACTGCCCATCCTCACCACCATCTCCACCCACGCGGAGTACCCCGACACCGCCTTCCTGCCAGAACCCGACGAAGACGCCGCACCGAACCCTCAGCCCGGAAGTTCAACGCCAGCCACAACACCTGCACCACCCACAAGTCCTACGCCAACCAACCCGTAATCTAGAGGGCGAATGTGAGCAATGTGGCTGCGGCAATCTGATATTGCTACGGCTGGTACTTCCAGAGGTCGTTCAGGTATACACCCAAGGTTGGACCAGCACCGACGCCTCCGAAGAGCCATAGGTTTCCGCTGTTGTCAGTCCAACTCACGGAAGAAGCGCGTCCACTGGGGACGTTACCGGCAGCGGCAACGCCAAGTGTGCCGTTAACACCCAGCGCACCTCCCTGCGAACTGACCGAATCCGTTCCATTCACCCACGTCCATTCTTTGGCGGCAGGATCGAACTTCCATAGATCATTTATCAGTCCCACATAACCAGCTGGACCATATTCAACTCCGCCGAAGAGCCAAAGCTTGCCGCTGCTGTCAATCCAACTGACCGCGCCCACTCGAGAGCCGGGCATATTGCCGGCAGCGGCAACGCCAAGCGTTCCGTAAACACCAGATACGCCCACAGTTGAGTTTGGCAGATACGAACCCACAGGATTTATCCCGCCCTGCCAGGTCCATTCTTTGCTAACAGTATCGAACTCCCAGAGGTCGTTTGGGTCTTCATAATTCCCGCCGTAATAATATTCTTCGCCTCCGAAGAGCCACAACTTACCGCTGCTGTCGACCCAGCCGACGGCTTCGTCTCGCCCCCCGGGCACATTGCCAGCAGCGGCGACTCCAAGCGTGCCGTAAACTCCTGGCTGGCCTTGACCCCCGGTGGTACCTACAAACTGACTCCCACTCTGCCAGATCCATTCATCGGTAGCCGGATTGAACTCCCAAAGATCGTTTAAATCTCCTTTCAAACCCGATGCATCATATCCCCAACCACCGAAGAGCCATAGGTTGCCGCTCCTGTCGACCCAGCTAACGGCTCCGGCTCGCCCCCCGGGCATATTGCTGGCGGCGGCGATACCGAGAGTGCCGTAAAAATTTGTATATGGATCCGGTAATGTCGAATTCGACCCACTCACCCACGTCCATTGTTTGCTTGCAGGACTGAACTCCCAGAGATCGTTTAGGTATCCCGGAATCCCATAGTTTGAACCGTATCCAATGCCGCCGAAGAGCCATAGGTTGCCGCTGCTGTCTATCCAGCTAACGGCATTGGAGCGGCTTCCAGGAACGTTGCCTGCGGCAGCGCCGTAAACGCCGGCATGGCCATTCAGATTCGACCCGCTTACCCATGTCCATTCTTTGCTGGACAGATTGAACTCCCAGAGGTCATTGAGAAGTCCCGACGTCCCGGTTGAATCATTACCGTCGCCACCGAAGAGCCAAAGATTGCCGCTGCTGTCTGTCCAACTAACCGCGCCGGCTCGGCCTCCGGGAACGTTGCCGGCAGCGGCGACGCCAAGAGTGCCGTATACACCGGGTTGAGCACTGGTCTGCGTACTCGCTGTATTGCTTCCGCTTTCCCACGTCCATTGGTTGGTCGTGCTCGGTGGAGGAGTGGTTGTGCTGGTGCCATTGCTCGATGATCCGCATCCAGTCATTGTGATCAGGATTGCGAGGACCAATGACGAAACAATCGTTCTATTGAAACGCATTATGGCCAACCTTTATAGCCCAAAGGATGACGTCTGAGCTTGTGCGTACCCACTGTACCGCAGAGTGCGCAGACGAATGAAATTAAATATGGTGGGTCAGTTTGCCGATTGAGATCCCCTCCGGGGGCTAAAGCCCCGGTTGATGATTCACTCCTTGCGGCGGGGCTGAAGTCCCGCCCTATCAAAACGCGGCAGAAGACGCGCCCAAAAAGCCCGGGGCTAAAGCCCTTTGAATTCATCGAACTTATTCAGGGGGCTGAAGCCCCCTGCTCCCTCCGTAAGGCAAAGCGGATTCTTCGCCGTGTTTAAAGCGTTTTCGGAATGGGTGTAGACCGAAGCCAAGGCATTCAAGTGGCTTTTCCCTTAAGAAAAAGCCACCTTGCACACTCTCGAAAAGTCTACGAGTATTCCGAAAACGCTCCAGAATGACAAGTATTCAGCATCACGATTCCTCCACTCCTACTGCTGCTGGGCCATCTGCTGCTGGCGCGTGGGGGGTGGGGGAAGGTCGGGGAGGGCCTGGGCTTTTTCGACGAGGATGGACCACTCCTCGGGGACGGGGAGTTCCTGGTCGAGCGGGGGCGTGCCTTCGCTGGGAGTGACGCGGACGGCGACGGTAAGCTCGCTGGAGGCGCGGCCGCGAAAGATGCCGTGGGTGGGTGGGACGGCGGAGTAGTCGCAGCCGATGGCGGTGCGGATGTGGCGATCGCCGGCGACCAGGTGATTGGTGGGATCGAAGCCGACCCAGCCGAGTTCGGGCAGGAAGGCCTCGACCCAGGCGTGGGTGGCCGAGGTGACCGAGCGGTCGTTGTCGCTGTGGCCGTGGAAGAGGTATCCGCTGACGTAGCGGCAGGGGATGCGCAGCTTGGAGCGGACGAGCGCGATCATGATGTGGGCGAAGTCCTGGCAGACGCCGGCATGGGTGAGCAGGGCGAGGTCGATGGGGGAATCGACTTTGGTGGATTTGGGGACGTACTCGAAGTGGTGGTACATCTGCTCATTCAACTGGTGGAGGACGCTGAGCGGGTCGTCGCGGCGGTGGACATCGAGGAGCTCGGCGAAGGCTTCGAGCGCGGGAGTAGGGGCGGTGAACTCGCTGGGCAGAAGCATCTCCCAGAAGTCTACCTGCTGGACCAGGGTGTCGAGGTCGGCCCAGGCGGAGGGCGCGAGGGCGGCGGGGACGGGCGTGGCGGGCTGCACCTCGACCAGCGATTCGGCGACGATGACCAGTTGGCCGTGCTGGCCGGGGATGTCGAAGTGATGGACCTGGTTGGCGAGGTGGTCGCGGTAGCTGAAGACGCGGCAGCGCGGGCTGACGGAGAGATGGAAGGTGAGGCAGCGCTGGTTCTGGTCGCTGCGCGGGTGCATGCGCGTCTCCATCATGCTCTCGCTCACAGGGTTGGAGTAGAGGAACTTGGTCAGATGCCGGATCGAGTAGTACATGCTCCTCCTGGGTCGCGGGCGGGGTTCAATGGGAAAGCCAGTGGATGATCGCAAGCCACGGACGATTTGTTTAGGGACGGTCGATGGTTCCCGTTCAGAAAAAAACATCAAAAAAAGCGTAAAGTATTCAAAATATGTATGTTAAGTCTGGACTTCGTCGTATCTTCCTGCAAAGTATTGATTCCAGGATTGTTATTTTATAAAGTCTCTGGAATCAGTTTGTTACGGAGGCGCATTGGTGCATAAACAGACAACAGCGAAGACAGAAGCAGATTCCTTACGGGAATGACAAACACAAGTACTGAAATGGCCCCCGAATTAATTGTAGCTGGTTGGGGATGGGAGATTGTGTTTTTTACTCCTTTGCAATCAATTCTTTGCGCGAAAAAACTTGACAGCTTTTTATTGAACAAAAAGACCCAGGGCTAAAGCCCCATGATTCCATTGACTTTATTCAGGGTGCTGAAGCCCCCCGCTCCCTCCGAAAGGGGAGGACGGAAGACCTGGAACTAGAGCTCATCGCTTTCAAAACAAAAACGCATTCAGCATTTATAACAACGAAGACGGGTTATCCGGCGAGGGCGGCCTGGACGGAGTAGTCGATGTAGAGGTTGTAGATGGCCTCGTGGATGGCGCGGCACTCGATCTGGATACCGCGCAGGTAGGCGACGACATCGCCGGTAAGGATCTCGTCGACGCTGGAGTAGCTGAGCATGGCCTGGAGGCGGCCGGAGAGACGGCGGAGATGCTCGGCGCGGCTGCGTCCGCTCTCGCCTTCGATGGTCTCAAGGGCGTGCTGCAGGTTGTCGATGGCGAAGCGCAGGGAGTGGGGGAACTCGGCGTCGAGCAGAAGGAACTCGAGGATGCGATCAGGGGTGAGGTCGGCGGTGTAGACCTTGCAGTAGGCTTCGAAGGCGGTGGCGGAGCGGAGCAGGCCCATCCATTCGAGGTACTCGTTGCCCTCGGGGATGCGCTCGGGCTGGCTCCAGAGGTCGGCGTGGTAGGCCTCGAGGAGGAGTGCGGTGGCGGTGGCGCGCTCGATGTAGCGGCCGACCTGGATGAACTGCCAACCCTCGCCGTGGCTCATGGTGGAGTCGGTGACACCCTGGAACTGGTGGACCCCCTCCATGACCTGCTGGAGGAACTCGGTGGGCTGCTCGGAGTCGGTGGGCGCGGCGATTTGCAGCTCGGGCCGTGTGACCTGGAGGAAGAGGCTGTTGATGCGGTGCCACTGCTCGGTGGAGATCTGCTCGCGGACGTGGCGGGAGTTCTCGCGGGCGGAGATGATGCAGGAGAGGATGGAGGCCGCGTTGGATGTGTCGAAGATGAGCTGCCGGGTGAGGGCGTAGGGGTCGCCGGCCCAGAGCAGGGACTTTGGATTGCCGAGGGCATGCAACATGCGCTGCCAACGGCGGTCGGCGCTGGTGGCGGATTCGTCGAGCATGAGGTTGAGGTTGACGTCGAGCAGGCGCGTGGTGTGCTCGGCGCGCTCGATGTAGCGGCTCATCCAGTAGAGACTGTCGGCGACGCGGCTGAGCATTTGGTCTTCCTCCGGCTCGGTTCGTGTTGGTTATTGACTGAGGACCCAGGTGTCTTTGCTGCCGCCGCCCTGACTGGAGTTGACGACCAGGGAGCCCTGCTTGAGGGCGACGCGGGTGAGGCCTCCGGGGACGACGTTGATCTTTTCGCCGTAGAGGATGTATGGGCGGAGATCGACGTGGCGGGGCTCGAGCTGGTCGCCGATGAGGCAGGGCGCGCGGGAGAAGGAGATGGTGGGCTGGGCGATGTAGTTGCGCGGGTCGGCCTGGATGCGGCGGGCGAAGTCCTCGCGCTCGGCGGCGGTGGACTGCGGGCCGATCAACATGCCGTATCCGCCGCTCTCGCCGACGGCCTTGACGACCAGCTTGTCCAGGTTCGCAAGGACGTACTGGCGGGACTTGGGATCGGTGAGGAGGTAGGTTTTGACGTTGGGAAGGATGGGTTCTTCGCTGAGGTAGTAGTGGATGATGTCGGGAACGTAGGCGTAGAGGGCCTTGTCGTCGGCGACGCCGGTGCCGAAGGCGTTGGCCAGAGTGACGTTGCCTGCGCGATAGGCGTTGAAGAGGCCTGCGACGCCCAGGATGGAGTCGGGGCGGAAGGCCATGGGGTCGATGAAGTCGTCGTCGACGCGGCGGTAGATGACATCGACGCGACGCAGACCGCTGGTGGTGCGCATGTAGATGACATTGTTGTGGGTGACCAGGTCGCGGCCTTCCACCAGCTCGATTCCCATCTGGCGGGCGAGGTAGGCGTGCTCGAAGTAGGCGGAGTTGAAGACGCCGGGCGAGAGCAGAACGATGTTGGGCTCGGGACGGCCCTCGGGGGCGAGGGAACGCAGGGTGCCGAGCAGGAGCTGGGTGTACTGCTCGATGGGGCGGACGTTGTAGCTGCGGAAGAGCTGGGGGAAGATGCGCTTCATGACGCGCCGGTTGGTGAGCATGTAGCTGACGCCGGAGGGTACGCGGAGGTTGTCTTCGAGAACGACGAACTCGCCGTCTGCCATGCGGATGAGGTCGGTGCCGCAGACCGCGACGTAGACGTTGCGCGGAACCTGCAGACCGACCATCTGGCGGCGGAAGTGCTTGCAGCTATAAACGATCTCACGAGGAACGACGCCATCCTTGAGGATGCGGCCCTCGTTGTAGATGTCCTTGAGGAAGAGGTTGAGGGCGGTGATGCGCTGGGCGAGGCCGCGCTCGACGGTGGCCCACTCGGAGGCGGTGACGATGCGCGGAACGGGGTCGTAGGGGAAGATGCGTTCGGTGCCCTCGTCACGGCCGTAGACGGTGAAGGTGATGCCCTGGTTGAGGAAGCTGAGGTCGGCGGCCTGCTTGCGGCGGCGCAGCTCGTCGGTGGGCAGCGAGGAGAAGTGCTCCAGCAAGGGCTGGTAGTGGGGGTGCAGCACGCCGGGGGCGGAGAACATCTCGTCGTAGGCGCGGTCCAGCAGATAGTTCTTCAGTGCCGTGCGCTCGAACTGTGTGGTCTGGGCTGGGAGCATGGGAGCTTAGAGTATAGCGGAGCGCGGCGTTGCCACAAAGACGGCGGGCTCGGTAGTGGGTGAGGTTTGAAGTTCGGGAGGAACGAAGTACGCTATACATCGTTTGCGGGCATGTCAGCCAAGTAGCAGACCGTGTCGTAGAGATCGAAGAGGAATGATCTGGGTTACGCGCACAAGTTCTGGGAGGCATGGAACCATTAGAGCGGAACCAGGGTAAAGCCTACGCGAAGAGCATAGACGGTTGCTTGTTCTTGAGGAAAAAACAAATCGGAGGGATTGCCACCTGGGTATACCTACGCTGGTCCCGCTCCAGCATTTCGACCTAGAGCGCAACGCGGCACTTGCAAATACCCTCGGAAGCGGTACAATTCTCGCGATTCAACACTGCAAGCTGAGATAAGAGTCAGACAACATAAGCCCCTTCATCACAATGTTAGTTATGAAAGGTTGGCGTCATGACCAAAGCAAGGTTTCTCTACTTCTCCACGTTTCTTTCCCTGGCAGTTTTCCTGACATACGGCGCAGTGGCGCAGCAGGCAGCCAAGATGCAGCCTGCCTCTCAAGCGAAGCCTACCGCTGCCGGCCCAGTTCAGAAGGCCGGTGCTGTGTTGCCGAAGGTTGCCAAGGTCACGGTCAACGATCCCGTTACGCTAACCGACAACGGCGACACCTGGACCATGGACAACGGGATTGTCAAGGCTACCATCGTCAAGAAGAACGGCAGTTTGCTGCAGGTCAATTATCACGGCATCGAAACGTTGAGCCCTTCGATCTCGCGCGGGTCGGATAATCTGCACTCGCCGCCGACTCCCGCCGGCAGCCCGATCCCGTCCTGGGAACAGATGCCGTCGGGCACGGTGACCCCCTCGGTGACCATCGACCCGGCGAAGAACGGCGGCGCACGCGCGGAGGTCGCGGTTAGAGGCATCAATCCCGGCGGCGGCGGCGCTCCCGGTGGCGGCGCTCCCGGTGGCGGCGCTCCAGGTGCATTCAGTGGCGGCGGTGGCGGTCGTGGCGGAGGCATGGATATTGAGACGCGCTACACCATGGAACGCGGCGTGAGCGGCATCTACGCCTACGCCGAGTTCTCCCACCCGGCCTCGTATCCCGCCGCGCACGTGGGCGAGAGCCAGTTCATCCTTCAGCTCGATCCGAGCTTCAACTGGTTCTCCGTGGACGCCGATCGCAACATGCTGACGCCGGCCACGGAAGATATGCGCGCCGGCATCATGGTCCACGCGCCGGAGCAGACGATTCTGAAGAGTGGTCTCTACAAGAACTCCGTGGAGCACAAATACACTTACAGCGGCGTCATGTACCAGCATCCTGCGTGGGGCTTCTCCAGCCCCAAAGAGCACATTGGCGTATATGTGATTAACCCAAGCACCGAATATATTGGGGGCGGCGCGGAAAAGCTGGATTTGAACGGTCCATACGCGTGGGGCTCGAATAACACCATTCAGATTTACTGGACCTCCGGCCACTACGGAGGTGGAGCGAACACCGACATCGCGGCAGGTCAGGACTGGAACCGGGTGGTAGGCCCGATCTTTGTTTACTTCAATTCGATCGACAATCCCAAGGACCCGACGCAGGCCGACCTGGACAAGGTCACCGCAAGCTACGGCAGCGGCACCCTGGCTGTGCCCAAGGAGTGGCATGACAACGCTCTCGCACTATGGAATGACGCGCTTGTCAAGGCGAAGACCGTCAAGGCCGCATGGCCCTATAGCTGGGTTGAGGGCATGGATTACCCGCACAAGGCGGAACGCGGCACGGTCACCGGGCAACTCGTCTTGGACGACCCGCAGGCTGCTTCCAAGAGCCTTCCCAATCTAACCGTGGGCCTCACGCACGCAAACTACACGGGAAGCGGAACCGGGTTCCAACTGCGGCCTGGGAACGGCAACATCGTAACCTGGGCGCACGACGGGAACTACTACGAGTTCTGGGTCGACGGCTCGGCGGATGGCAGATTCACCATCCCCAATGTGCGGCCCGGCACGTATGTTCTGCGCGCCTTTGCCAAGGGAGTGTTGGGCGAATACGACCGCACCGCGAAGGTGACGGTGGAAGCGGGCAAGAAGATCGATCTGGGTAAACTCGATTGGAAGCCCGTTCGCTATGGCAAGCAGATCTGGGAGATTGGCTACCCTGACCGTACCGCCGATAAATTCTTCAAGGGCGACGGCACCAACTACTGGATATGGGGATGGCCGCTGCGTTATGCCGGTCTGTTCCCGAACGACGTTACCTACACCATCGGCAAGAGCAACCCGGCGAAGGACTGGTTCTTCGAGGAGGTGCCGCACTCCACCACCACAGCATGGATGAACCCCGCCGCCAAGGACCCCTACAACCAGCGCTTCGGCTGGGTAGCTATACCGCCCACCAACGCGGACCCATGGCCGCAATGGGGCCGCGGACGGGCCACCACCTGGACGGTGAAGTTCAATATGGCAAAGGCCTCGCAGGGAACCGCAATCCTGCGTATCGCACTGGCTGGCGCTGACGGCACAACGCTGGCTATCGGGGTCAACGGACAGACGGTTGGAACGATTCGCCCCGTTGCCACCAATGCGCTGCGTTACAACACGAACAAGGGCGTGTGGAACCAGTACATTCAGAAGTTCGACGCCTCGCTGATGAAGGCGGGCGAGAATGAGATGACGTTCACCGTTCCAGCGGGGGACGTCACCACCGGAGTTGTATGGGATTACCTCCGCCTGGAACTGAACGACGGAAGCAGGACCTATCCGACTCCGCCCGACACACCAAGGCCGGACATGCCGACTCTCGAATAGGTTGCCATCCTGTAGAGAGTCACCTCAAGGAAGAGAGGACGCAGGACCGCATTCGCGATCAAACTGCCTGTAGTCTTCTCTGATTGGAAACAACAATCAGAGCCTTGCAATTGACCCAGTACGGTGAATACTGCGCAAAGAGCGCGGCATGGATGGGGCGCGCGGATACGGCATCGAGAGAATCGATCTCGCCCTATTCGGGGCGGAAGGAGGTGACCTGGTCGTCGACAAAGGTGACGGCCATGGGCTTGCCGAGATTGTCGTAGATCACCGTGCGGTTGCCGTAGTCCTGGCTGGTATTGCGGGCGACCTGGCCAAGCGAGAGCGAAACCTGGCGCTCGTTCATGCCCAGAATGACCTGATGGGCATCGACCGCCTGCCAGACCTTGGGGCCCCAGTGCTTGAAGAGCTGATGGGGGTCGTCGTAGAAGAAGATGTCGTCGGACATGAAGGTGTAGTCGCCGCCCTTTCGGTAGCCGACGGGCACGGCGTAGAGCTTGTCGGAACCGGGCAGGGTGAAGGCGAGCAGGACATGCCTGTCTCCGCCGGGGATGCGGAAGGTGGCTGAGGCGGGCGCGACCTGCTCGAAGACGTCCTTGATGGCGAGCGGCTGGGCACCGAGCAGAGTACCGGCGGAGTGGGCGTAGTCGGCGTGGTGGCCCGTGGCGGCGTAGTAGTCGAGCTGGCCTCCGGCGGAGACCCAGACGGTTTTACCGATCAACTGCTTCTCGTCGGCCAACGAGGAGGGGCGCTGCCTCTTCAGGAAGACCAGCTCGTCGGGGTCGGTTTTGGCCGCCTGCGGAGCCGGCCCCGCCTGATTGCGCTCGTGGTAGATGAGCGCCACGCGAACCGCCAGCGCCAACAACAGAGCTAGGGTTATACCGATCGACAGCTTCTTGCCTAAAGTCATGCGGTCTCCGCCTTCTAGTTTTTTTGCAGCCTGTAAAGCCAAGTTGATGATATGTCCCACGCGGCGGGACTGAAGGCCCGCCCTATCAAAGCGAAATATGTCATAGAGTCCCGATATTAATCCATGGGCTCCTTGACGCTCTGTTGCAAATTGGTCTGCATCAGCGACTCCGCCGAGAGAGTATCGGCCTTGCGCAGGGTGGGAAAAAGTCCGCAGGCCAGAGCGGTGACGATCAGCGACCCGATGCCTCCGACGACCACGGCGCGGACCGCTCCCCACCACTGCGCGGTGACTCCGCTCTCGAAACCGCCAAACTCATTGGAGGCCCCGACAAAGAGCCCGTTGACGGCGCTGACCCTTCCGCGCATCTCGGGCGGGGTGGCCAGTTGCAGCATACTGGCGCGGATGACGACGCTGACCATGTCGCTTGCGCCCACAACGACCAGGGCAAGCAGGCTCAACCACATGGTGTGGGAGAGGCCGAAGACTACCGTGGCCGCGCCGAAGATGGCGACGCAGAAGAGCATGAGCTTGCCGGAATCGTGGCGGATGGGCCTCACGGTCATGCAGAGCGAGACCACCATGGCGCCGAGGAAGGGCATGGCGCGCAACAGTCCCAGGGCGCGCGGCCCGGCGTGGAGAATGTCCACGGCAAAGATGGGCAGCAGCGCTGTGGCTCCTCCCAAAAACACGGCAAAGAAGTCCAGCGAGATGGAACCAAGCAGCAGCCTGGCCTGCAACACATACTTGAAACCGGCGAGCATGGTGTCGAGATTGAAGGCGTTCTTGACCATGGTCACCGGCTTGGTACGCATCATTCCCACCAGCAGGAGGAAGGCGAGCAGCGTCATCAGGGTGAAGGCGTAAACCGCCGCTCCGCCGTTCCAGCGCGCCAGATAACCGGGCAGGCTGACGGTAAAGAGCAGGCCGCCGACCGCCGGGCCGGCGATATTGGCAATCTGAAAGACGATGGAGCCCCAGGTGACCGCGTTGACGAAGTGGTTCCTGGAGACCAGGCTGGGCAAAAAAGCGGCGGAGGCTGGACCGCTGAAAGCACGGCCTGTCCCAATGCCGAAGAGCACGGCGAAGATTGGCCAGACGCGGCCCGTGGGATGCAGGGCAAACTGCATGAGCGCGAGAGTGCAGAGGGCCTGCGATGCGTAACAGACAAGGATCACCGAGCGGCGGTCGTAACGGTCTGCCACGTGTCCCGCGGCCAGCATAAAGAAGAAACCGGGAGCAAAGAGGGTGAGCCCGGTGAGGCCGAGATAGAGCGGCGAATGGGTGATCTGGTAGACCTGCCAGGCGACGGCGAGCGCCTGCGCTTCGGCGCCCAGGATGACCAGCAGGCGTGCCGTCTGATAGAGGCGGAAGTCGCGCGAGAGAAACACGGAGGCTGCGCCAGCTTGTGTTCCTGCCTCCGCCACCCCCATCCAGCCCTCTGCCATATTGTCTATGGTTTCATATTTTCGGCAGCGAAGGCAGGAGAGATTTTATCGGCCGAGGTATTGGTTGTACTGGGATTCTTCGACGCCGGTGTCGAGGGCGAGGGTGAGCTTGGCCTGATTGAACTGGAACTCAGTGGCGACGAGGCGGCTTTGGGCGGCGGCGAGCGCAGCCTGGGCCTCGACCACGGGGAGGTTGTCCGTGACTCCGGAACTGAAGCGGTCGCGTGTGTCGGAGAGTGCCTGAGTGGCCAGATCGACGTTGCTGCGCGCGACCTTGACCAGCTCGGAGGAGGATTCGACGTCCATGCGGCTGGAGCGAATCTGGGCGTCGATGGTGATCTTGAGCGAATCGATCTGCTGCTGGAGGGCGATCTGCTGGGCAGCGGTCACCTGGCTCTCGCCGCGGAAGCGGGCCTCCTCGAAGAGGGGAATCTTCAGCGAACCCTGGGCGGTAAAGACCCCGTGGTAGTTGCCGTGGGTGACTCCGATAACGCCGTAGTCGCTGTTGAAGGAGATCGACGGGAGGCGTTCGAACCTGGCGGCCTTCTGCGCTCGGCGAATGACTTCGAGCTCAGCTTGCAGGCCGAGCAGGTCCTTGCGCCTCTGATAGGCCAGTGAGCGGGCCTGGTCGAGGGGCATCTCGGCCAACTCGGCGTAGGGCACCGCGTCGGTGAGGGTCAGCTCCTGCTCGGCGGGCAGGCCGATGAGCCGGTTGAGCGCGATCTTGTCCTTGGCGAAGGTGTTCTGAGCGCGCAGCAGCGCCTGCTGCTCGGACTGGAGTTGCACGTGTGCGCGCAGCACATCGAGGTTGGCACCGACGCCGACATCGTGGGCGAGCGTGGCCTGGCGCAGCACCTCCTGAGCGACGGTGACGAGAGCCTGGGTGTTGGCGATCTGCGCCTCATCGGCCAGCGCCGCCAGATACTGGGTGGCGACCGCATCGACCACGCCTCCGCGCACATTGAGCGTGTTCATGGCGACCACGCCGCCCGCCTTCTGCGCGGCCTTGTAGAGATAAAAGTCGGGCAGGTTGAAGAGCACCTGGTCCGCGTCGAACTGCGCGCTGGTGGTATCCACCTTGACGATCTCGTGGACGGTGCCAGGCGGGAAACCGAGGGCAGACAGCGAGGAGGGTTTAAATCCCATGGCTGCCAGGTTGAGTTCGAGCGCATTGGTGTAGGCGGAGGCCCGCATGTTGGGCAGAAGGGCAAAGTAGACGCCGAGAATCTGTCCATGGACGGAGTGTTCGGTCTGGGTGGCAAGCTGGACTTGCAGGTTGTGCTTCAGGCCGCGGCCGATGGCGTCGTCGAGCGAGAGGGGCAAAGCTCCCGGCGTGGCCTGCTGCAGGGGAAAGCGAATCCCCGATGTTGGCAGCGGCTGACCCGCGACAGACAGACGGGTAAAGGGGCGGTTTGCGAAGGCCAGATCGGCGAGCTGCCGGCCAGGCGCGCGGTCCACGGAGCCGACTGGCAGCGAGGCCAACAGCGCACCGGGGGCCATGGGAAGAGGAGCATTCTGCTGGGCCAGTGCCCGGCCACCAGGCACGGCACATGCAATCATCAGCAGAATTCCGCGCACAACACCCTTGCGCCACCGCAATCGCGCCCGTTCGCCTAAAAGAGTCGACTGAAAGAGATTTGCCACGGTCTCTCTCAGTTTAGAGCTTTTCGGTTGCACGTGGTGAACCAAACTCGCCTTGACGCGACGACGAATAACAATTGTGCTGTAAAGATAGCTGGTATATGCTCGCCTTGTTTGCAGGTAAATTCTCACGCTGAGGATACAGCCTTGCTATTATTCGACACTTTTCGCTTTACATACGTTCTAGCGTTTGCTGTCTTCTGGATATTCCTGATATGGGTGCTGTGGAAGATTGTTCAATGTCTGAAGTGCGCCGCCACCAGCCTCAAGGAGATTGCAGAGAGCCTGAAGAACAAGGGCTGAAGAGGAGTTATTTGCGCCGCCGGCGGGCCAGAGGCACTGCAAGGATCAGCGAATCTGCACCAGCCCCCCATCGGCCCCCGAGCTGGCGCCGTGCGCGCCGCCGGGAGTCACGTGGGAGATTTGCGGCGCGCGCCAGTGGTCGATGTAGCTGACCTGGTGGACACAACTGATAGTGCAGTTGGGAGCGCAACTCTTCTCCGAGAGGAACTCGCGGCGCAGGTCCGCCTTGCCGTACTGGGCCAGCGGCAGGCCTGGATATCCGCGCTGCTGCGAGCAGTAGTGCACCAACCCGAACTCGCAGATGTAGAGATAGCGCGCGCCGGCGCGGCAACGCCAGCGGTTGGGCTGGCCGTTGGCGATGGCCTCCTGAAAATGGTTGAAGCGGGAGTAATTGCGGCGGGTGAGACGGCGCACCTTGTCCCACACCGTGCGCTCGGCCTCTGCCAGCGGCTTCAACTGACCGCTGCCATCGTGAATGATGCCGATGGTGGAGGAAAAACCCAGGGCCAGCGCCCGCTCACTGACGGTGAGCGCGTCGGTGGGATTGGCGATGCCGCCGCCCACCACGGAGTTGATATTGACGTGGAAGTGGGCGTGCTCGGCCAACATGCGCAGCTTGGCGTCGAGGACCTTCAGGCTCTTCTTGGAGACGGCGTCGGGCAGGACGTTGTCGATGGATATCTGCATGTGGTCGAGGCCGGCGCGGTTAAGGCGCTGGATGCGGTCGGGCATCAGCAGATAGCCATTGGTGATCATTCCGGCGATGGCGCCGGTGCGGCGGATGCGCGCGACGATGCGATCCAGCTCGGGATGCAGCAGCGGCTCGCCGCCGGAGATGGTGATGACGGAGGTGCCGAGGCGGCCCAGTTGGTCGATGCGCCGCTCCATCTCCGCGATGGGCACAGGATCGGAGACGTCGTCGAACTCGTTGCAGTAGGTGCAGGAGAGGTTGCAGCGGCGCATGGGGACGATGTGCGCCATGTAGGGATGGCCGGTGTCGATGAGCGCCGATGCGATCGAGCCCAGCTCGCGCAGCTTACGCGAGGCGGCCTTCCATCGGCGGAGAGCGGATCTGGGAGGTTGCGAGTCTGTATTCCCTAGGGCCATGGTTGATCGATTCAATGCATAAACGCTAGATTCATTGAATCACACCCCAGGCGGGCAGAGCGACCCGTCCATGAAGGCAGGCGGGCACACTCCAGGAGGCGCACAGCGCTTTTTTAGCAGTCACCGGAGAGACCGCGGATGCAGTAGCATGGCAGACGAGGGCCCATAGCTCAATTGGTCAGAGCAGCGGACTCATAATCCGTTGGTTCAAGGTTCAAGTCCTTGTGGGCCCACCATAAACATTCTGTGTTGTGCAACTTGCGAAACGCACTATTTCCCTGATCGCTAACACACTACTTACACACTATAAAGTGCTGAATGGGTTGCAGCCTTGCTGCGCTCAGCACGTGATTTTGAGCCTCTTGTCGCACACTATCATCGTTGTCTTTTGCATCTGCCGCCGTGAGAATGGGGCATCGCCAGAACGCCTCAAGACGACGCACTGCTGCTGGTCCGACAGCGTGTTGTGTACAGGCGCAAGTGCAGCAAGGCGCCCAAGCGACCCTTCTGCTATTGCTTCCTGCAATGCCGTGTAGAAATATTGATACCCTGTTTTGGTTGCAATCGATTAGTCTGGCGCGAACTCACACCGAAATCCGTTCGCGGGCATCGTATCGTACGCGTTATCCGACAGTTACTGGAGCAGCTTCAAGACGGACTGTTCAACCTGGTTGGACTGCGACAGGGCCGCCATACCGGTCTGCTCGAGGACGTTGTACTGCGTCATCTTCGCCACCGTCGTCCC
>Ga0326727_10009155_pt1 | contig 24572 bp, 24 predicted proteins | sample MB2enrmetagenome_FD_207643 | JGI IMG/M metagenome (GOLD analysis project Ga0326727, IMG submission 207643) | Lab enriched peat soil microbial communities from McLean, Ithaca, NY, United States - MB29MY | ecosystem: Environmental > Terrestrial > Soil > Wetlands > Peat | place: USA: New York... | reverse complement strand
GAACAACGCGCGGGAGAGGCATGTAAGGGAACGGACTGCTCTTTTGAACCAATTACAGCAATTGGTCTTTCTGTTATTTCCCGAGTTCAAGAAAGTGATGAAAGACATAAAATGTCATACCCCGCTCTACCTGCTCAAGCAATATCCGACGCCGGAAGCCATCAGCGTTTTAGACAAGAATACCCTTGGCGAAGCAATGAGGAAGCAAAGCAGAGGCAAATTTAGGGATCGGCATGCGGACATGCTGATCAGCTTTGCTAAAAATACCGTTGGCATCAAAGAAGGCGTTTTGGGTCTTTCTATGGACATAAGACATATTCTCACTCAATTAGAGATGCTCCATACCCTTATTGCCGAGATAGAAAGCGAGATGGAGACGGCCCTCGGGAGGATACCCTATAGTTCAAAGTTGCTTTCGATAAAAGGGCTTGGGGTAGTGTCCGTGGCAGGCATCATCGGAGAAATCGGGGATTTTAAGAAATTCCAGACACGTGGAGAAATCATGAAGCTTGCCGGTCTGGACCTCTACGAGATCAGCTCTGGGAAAAGGAAAGGGCAACGGCGCATTTCCAAAAGAGGAAGGAGTCTGCTTCGGAAGATACTCTATTATGCGGCGATCCAGACCATCAGAAAGAACGGCATCCTGCATGATTATTATACAAGACTGACCGGATCGGGGCATGAAACGGATGATGGCCCTCGTGGCGGTCTCCAGGAAGCTTCTGGGGATCATCTATGCGATCGTACGGGATGACAGCGAATATTTGGTCCACTTTGAGTCCATGAAAAGGCAGGTGATAAAAAAGGCTGCTTATGCTTAAGGTATGATTCCATAGGCGGGAAGATTATCGTTTTCTTCCATTGAGGCGCTGTTGCGACCTCCCATTACAGAATACATAACTCCCCGTCCACATCCTAACCTCAATGAAGCAAGGTAAAAGCGTTTTATACGACTTTCTAATCACAAGGGTTGGGTAGGATGTAGTCCAAATGACGGGGACAACCGCCTATAAGAAATACCTGCAACACAAAAAATACTTATGAAAATATCTTGACTGGAATAAACAAGGAAGAACTCGTTCGCCTTAACATAGCCCTAAAATTTCAAAATGCCTTATCGGCAAAATTGCGGACTCCTCCATGCGAGTCCTTGACACAACTATGGTATTCAAAGTAACAATTACTGATAGAAATGGTTTAATAATTCCTCCCACCACTGACAATTTTTTATGTGATATAATTGAAGAGCGCTCATCATAAATGTGATATATAGTACATTGTGTAGGTGACTAAGATTAATTTACAGGGTTGCAAGCTATGAAGGAACGCAGACTCGCTACTCGGATAAAAACTCTCATTGAAGTTTACTATGAGGAGTTGTTTAAGACCGATACATTGGGAAAGGCCCAAAAAGCGACGATTGTTGATCTTTCATTGGGTGGTTGCTCTTTGTTAGTTTCCAAGAAAGACACATTTAATATCAATAGTAAAATTAAATTATCATTTATGTTAGATGACGATAAGCGCACCAAGATTGAGAGGGTAGCATCGGTTTGCGGTGTTAGAGGGAATTATATAAGTTGCATATTTGTTCCACAAATCCATGGCTCTGAACCTGATTTTATATCCTATATTAACGCTCATCAGTTACAAAATACGGGAGAAAAATAAAGGATAAGGAAGTTAAAGAGGGGAAAGAGTAATTTGCGGTAGTCAGTATTTGTGTTGACAGTTTGCCTTCCGATTATTGCATGATATTTTACACTGCCACCCCTGTCTCGTCCACTAAATCGTAAACATATTTTTGATATAACTCGCGGCCATCGAACAACGTCTGCATTGGTGTCCTACCTTGGCAGTAACGGCCCTGATTGGTTCTCTGGGTGTTGTAATACATCACAAACTCATCAAGGTCTACTTGAATCTCCCCCACGGAACGATAAAGCTTTTTCCGGAACGCAACCGAATAGAACTCGTCCTGGATGGTCTGATTGAGCCGTTCTAGGGATCCATTGGTCTGTGGCCGCCGGATCCGTGTACGGGTATGCTCTATCCCGTTCAGATGCAGGAAGAGCTCATAAGGATGAACCTCTTGCCGTCCACAATATTCCACGCCATTATCAGTCAAAATCCGCAGAACTCGCATCCCCTGTTCATCAAAGAACGGGAGCACTTTGTCGTTTAAGAAATCGGCAGCGGTTAGTGTCGTCCGCTCGGTGTAGAGCTTGGCAAAGCCGATGTTACTGTGAGTATCGATGCCTGTCTGCTGGTAAATACGGCCTAACCCCCTTGATCGTACCGATATAGCAGGTATCCTGGGCAACGAGAAAGGCCGGATGGGAGCTCTCGACTTCCCCATAGACTTCCTGTTCTTCGTTAGCTTCTTCCAGCGCCTTGACCTGAGACTCAGTCAGTATGCTCGTGTTCTCGGCTGCCCAGGCTTCCAGCCTTTTCAGGCGCAGACTCCTTATGTGCAGGTTATGCCGCAGCCAGAGGCTCCGTACACCGCTGGCGCTGATCACAACCCCTTGCAGTTTCAGTTCGTTCGCCGTTCGCGTCTGCCCGTGGGTAGGATACTGGAGGAAATAGTCCAGTACCCTCTGTTCAATCTCTATGGGAACGCGATTACCGATCCGGGGGGACCGTCGAGACTGCTCCAGAAGACCATCGAGACCTTCATGTGGTTTCACAGTGCCATAGGGAAAGAGGATTCCCGGATGTTGCTGTTGAAGCTCGGCCATGTAGTCGTTATGAATTCTTGCCACCTCCATTACTGGCGTGCCCAGCACTTCGTTGATAAAGGTGAGGATCATGGGCGTATGAAGCATTCGGTGCGTGATGCCGGCCTCAGCGCATACCCGCATCTGTTTTTCAATGTCGATAAATTCATCACTTTGAGTGTGCGAAATCCCTCGCCAACGAAATACTACTTGGGACCCCGAAAATTCAATTACTCCAGCATTAATTAGTGCCTCGGCCCAAAGAGGGACGACGATATGTGTTTGGACATCGACAATTATACGTTTCTTCATTATGCATCCTCCCTATTAAAGCTGATTTTTTATGCCGTTATGTTATGTCTCATTACTGGTATGTTCCGCTAACCAACGCAAGATTTGTTGGTCAATCTGGTCACGCAAATTTCTGAACTTCTGCAATTTCTCTTCATCTGAACCGACAAATGTTGCCGGGTCTTCAAAAGACCAGTGTAACCGATGGCTAATCCCGGGGAAAGTTGATGGACATTTTTCTTCTGCATCAGAGCAAACTGTGATCAAATATCCAAAATTGAGTTTACCCATGTATTCACGGAAGTGTTTTGCGTATTGACCTTCAAGGGTGATGCCAATTTCCTGCATGACTTCCCTGGTATATGGGTTGATATCTTTAGGTTCAAGACCCGCACTGTAGACATCATATTTGTCTCCTGCATACTTCCTAAGCAGCGCCTCTGCCATCTGGCTTCGTGCGGAATTACCGGTACACATAAACAATACCTTAGTCTTATTCATCTCTATATTACCATATCCTCTCTTTATATTTTCATGCTACCGCTTCACAACAAGGACCGGCTTCTCGGCCTTGCTGACCACTTTTTCCGAAACAGACCACAATAGCATTTCTTTTACATCACTTGTTCCGTGAGAACCAATAACTATTAATGAGACGTCCTCCTCTTTTTCCACCCGTAATATCTCTTTGAAAGATATCCCCTTTTCAATTCTGGAAATAGTTTTGATCCCCGCATCCTTCAATTTCTTAGCTATTTTATTCACTTTACTTTTTGCTGAAATTGCTTGCTTTTCTCCCAACAAAGATAGGTCCTTCATGGCATATATCTCAGGTATATGTGAGATTCGTGTATTTACAACGTGTAGGATCACCACTTCCACGGTTCCAGCATCTTTAAGCTGTATTATATAATTAATAGCTATTTTCGACCCATCGGAGAAATCTGTCGGGTATAAGATGCTATGCCGCTACCTCTTCCACCCCTAGATCAGATGATTGACTACAAATCTTCAGTCTCCTATATTGACTATCAAATAAGAGGAACCAAAATGGCAACTTTTGAAATCCACTGTGAACTGTGCGAAAAAGAATTAGGTGAAGCTTTTCCCGAAGTGCATCTGTGGCTTGATGCCTTTTTTGGCCAAGAGCCGTATGGAACACGTCACCGGTATTTAAGGCATCACCGGCAGGGTATAGAAGAAGTGAGAAAAATGTGGGGCGACCAAGCCGCAAAAGCTGCTGAAATTCACATCCGGCAGGATTTGGAATTAGAAGGCTGGCCACCGGATAAACCGATTCCAGAGGATGGTCAATCTTACCGTAAGGCAGGGCTTTGGTTGAGTGCATATAGTGGCTTCCTTATATGCTGCGAGCTAAAAGTGCCCCCCCCCCCGGATGTCACGGCTAGCGCAAAAAAACCGGTTTTGAGCATATTTTTTGCCTTTTTGATGCAATCAGGGCCAAATGCTACTGCTTGGAAAAACCGGCACCTGAGGATCTTATAAATTGTTATGACCGATATTTGAATTGACAGAAGGTGTCAAATTAAGTCCTGACCAGATTCTCGACTACACCCAAAGACGAACTTTTTTAGGCATTGACAAGTATAGAAGACTATAAACACAAAAATTTATTACCCGTATATTTATCAACTCCAAAAAGACAATTGGATAAAAACCGAGGCCATAGTATCCTGTCTATGCCAATAGATATATTACTTATGGGATATATTTCCATAAATCATTGAAATAAACTAAAGTATTAGAATCATTCCAGTAGCCTCCACCGAAAAGCCAGAGGTTTCCAGCAGAATCCATCCACGATACAGCACCATATCTTGCCCCTGGAACATTCGAGGAACCAGGTGTGCCTAGGGTGCCATAACTGCCTAATTGATTTAGGCCGCTGCTTCCAGATACCCAGGTCCAGTTGGCCCCATCATATTTCCATAGGTCATTGAGAGACACTAGATAACTACTGACTGAGTAATCATAAAATGCACCCCCGAAGAGCCAGAAATTACCCGCAGAATCTATCCACGATACAGCACCTTCTCTTGCACCTGGTATGTTTGACGAAGAGGGTGTGCCTTGATTTCCGTAATTACCTAATTGACTTGCTGTACTACTACCGGATACCCAAGTCCATGTATTGTTTGTCCCATCATATTTCCACAGGTCATTGAGACAACCCCCACTACCGGCCGAATCATAACCAAACCCCCCGAATAGCCAGAGATTATCATGGGAATCAATCCACGATACAGCACCATACCTTGCCCCTGGAATATTCGACGAAGAGGGTGTACCCTGATTACCGTAATTACCTAATTGACTTGCTGTACTACTACCGGATACCCAAGTCCATGTATTGTTTGTCACATCATACTTCCACAGGTCATTAAGTAAACCTTGAGTACCTACTGAATCCACGCCACTACCTCCGAAGAGCCAGAGGTTTCCTTGTGAATCAATCCAAGAACCTGACTCACCTGCAAATCTTGCCCCTGGAACATTCGAGGAAGCAGCTGTACCCTGTTTGCCGTAATGACCTATCTGCAATATAGTATTGCTGCCAGATACCCAGGTCCAGGTGTTGTTTTTTACATCATACTTCCACAAGTCATTAAGATAGCCGTCATTGCCAGTCGAATCATATCCAATTCCTCCGAAGAGCCAGAGGTTACCACCAGCATCTATCCAGGATAAAGATTCACCCCTTGCCCCTGGAACATTCGAGGAAGCGGGTGTGCCCAGTTTACCATAATTGCCCGTCTGATCTTTAGTATTACTACCAGAGATCCATGTCCAATTGGTCCCATCATATTCCCATAGGTCGTTGAGACAACCTTCACCACTGGTTGAATCATATATAAATCCCCCAAAGAGCCAGAAGTTGCCTTGGGAATCAGTCCAAGATACAGCCCATTCTCTTGCCCCTGGAACATTCGAGGAAGCGGATATGCCCTGTTTACCGTAATTACCTGTCTGCAATACAATATTACTGCCAGATACCCAAGTCCACATTTTTGCCCCTAATGCACTTGGCGTAACAGGAGTGCTTCTTGCACTACTTCCACAGCCGTTTGCAGTTAATGCAATGGCAATTATCGAAACAACTACAAACACTGGCCATAATTTAGCTTTCATTGTATCCCCCTGATGATCAGTGTTAAAATAAACGGTTCAGGAGTTTACGAGTTCACAAAAAATATTTCTGACTGTGGCACTAACCACTGCTTAGTTAGCTTCAAGTGGTGATTTCAAGGTGAATAATTAAAACTCCAAATTACTTGAAAAGCAAGGAATATGATTTCCTAAAATTACTTAAAGGATTTGTTGACAACTATTTATCAGAAGACATTTTCAATATTGATTTACAATTGTAATGTCACATGACCGGCCTGATTTTGAAAAACAACATAGGCAGGAAGAAATTAATACAAGACTTGACACTTACTGTCAGGTCAAGTTCTGTTTAGGGCATATAAATGTCCTGGCTCCTATGGTCGACTCAATCCGTACTATTCATATCCCTTCTTCGTGCAGCTATTAGCTTCCTTACGGCCATCGCTAATCCACTACCAATTTTTCCTAAGTGTTATACTAGTTCCTGATTCTGTTTTCGGTATCTTTTTAATTTGGCTGGGATGACTTAATTTATAGTCAATATTTCCCTTTGACCCTTTTTTATATTCTTTCACCCTGGCCTTAAATTCAATCTCGTCTCCCTTCGATAGATTAAGTTCCTGTAAACCCTTCGTATAGTTAAGCCATGTATGATCTGTTATGAATTTACCTTTTTTATTCTTAACGTTCACTATAAGTACAGTCATTGTTGAAGCATGGCCCTTGTAACCAGGTTTATATCCAATACGCTTAAACGTTCCAGAAAAGGTACATCTTTTTTCTTCCATCTCTTTTAACTTACGCCTCATACGCCTACCTCCTTCTAAATTCGTTTACTGTATAAACGATTTCTGATTCACGACAGGTGGGCTAATTATAAAGGTATGGCTGGGGATGAGCTGGAACGGCTTTGTTAATTTTTAGACGTTCAGGGGAATCTTCAATTTTTCACTTGATGGGACAGATGAGCCACCCTATTGAAATACGAGGTGGCTAGGAAAGTGTATCCGGATATTCATAACAAGGATGGTCATTGGAGAGTTTTAATATGAGATGGGTATTTCTTGATACGCCAATTGTAGTCCATTTTTCTTAACCCTCACAGTTACGTCAAACGGCGGTCCCGTTCGCCTCAACGGTGCACAGTTAGGGGCATTCTGTGAGGGATTTTGGTTTTACCGTATTAAACTACCAGTAAGATAAAAATCACGAAAAAACAGGCTTAGAAAGGAGATTTAATACGTCCAAATGGTATACTGAACGGATTAAGAATAAAGGTAACAAGTTGGTGAAGATTCGATGATGCTGAAGGTCAAAGTATACGTTTCAGGCTTTGCAAATATCTGGTCACGTTGTGTGTGCACTCTGGCATTAGCTGTCCTGACCTATTCTTGAGTTGACAGACAGTGTCAAATGAAGTCCTGACTAAATTCTCGACTACACTTACTACTCTTCATATTGCGTCAATGTTGATGTCAAACATTAATAGTTCAAATGCATAAAAAAGCAGGGCCATTTCTGACCCTGCTTACATTGCTTTTACTTATAGGATAAAAAGTTGCCAGTACATACTTTCGTATCAAACCAAGCTGTCAGCTTCCTGATTCACTGAACTTTCTGCATGGGCGGAACTTTCCAACTACCATCCAAAACTGATTCCTTAGGCAAATACAGGCGCAACACCGTCATGAATGGCCCTTTCGGTGCGGGCAACCAGTTGGACTCCTTTTCTGCGCCAGGGGATTCATTCTGGATGTACAAGGTTATTCCCCAATCCGCATCACGCTTGAGGGCGGGGAGCATTGGCGAGTTAATGAGGTACCGATTTATAGGATTGGCCACCAATAGCTTCGAGGGCAACTCATACATTGTCAGTGACCAAAAAGCATTGACCGGTGGCAATTGATTCGGCGCGAAACGGATGGTGTAGCGGTTATTTGAAGTGTCTAGATTATGCCCATCGGCATCCGCTAGGTAGAGGGGATACATTGCTTCCTGCTTTGAGTTGCCGTAAATGCCAATCACGGCCCCTGCAAATCGATAGAGATAGTTGTTCTTCAGGTACTCTCGGGTGCCAAACACGTCGCCACTGGTCACCTTGCCCGAGGCCATACTCATCTTCAGGAATTCCGCAAATTCTTTCCATCCATCCGCCATCCCCCCAGCAATGGCCCCTTTCATTTCCGGGGAAAGTTTTGCCACATCAAACTTCTTCCCTGCACCCACTCCGATTTTGGAAAACCGTGCCATCAGCTTCTTTTCTGACGGATGGGTTGGACAGAACTGGAGGACAAAGTTCAAAATGTTGAAAAACTCCAGAGAAGTCTTCTCGTCTTCTGTGCTCAATGGCTGAATGAAATGGGTTTTCGTCGCGGCCTTGGGTGAAGCTTCGCCTAGAAATGCGGAAAGCGGTTCTGCTTTGTAACCAGACTGGATCTTTTTGACATTATCGAGGTCATCGGGATTGAAAAGCTGCGTTCGGTAAAGCGCGAGAGCAATATTCGTTTCCGAATGGATTACCTTTTTGATTCCTTTTGGTACCTTACCTTTCCAGCCCGGCCCGGCGACGAGGAAACTGCCGCCGTCGTTGCCCGTGGTGCGGGTGCCTATGTAATCAAAGTTGAAAGTATACATATCAATCAGCTGGATGGAAAAGTAGCGGTCTTTCTCTATTGCCGGTACGGTAAGAACGATGGGCTCGGCGCGCAAGTCCATCCCCACAAAAGAATAGGGCGTGTCGGAATTTGGAGTCTGAATAGCCTTGTCTTCGGGTGTGTACACGCAGGGGGTGTTAAATAGCTGATTGAATGGTGCTTTGTACTCGGGGCTGCTGGGATTGAGGGAATAGGCGCACATAATGCGATAGCTGTCCACAAGCGGGAAGCCATATATATACGCTTCTTTGGCGATCGTTCTTGTCTCCTGTACATTCCGATGAAACGCTTGCTTGGCCATGGCCGGTACCGTAAGTAATGTGAGCGAAAGGATAACTGCTATAATAAATACCAATGACTGTTTTGCCCTGAAATTTTCCATGCGATAATGCATCATGTGTCCTCCTTTTCTCTTTTTCTGTACCGCCATCAGATACATAACAAATATACAATCAGAATCCAACTGCCATATTTGTTTCTACTTGAAGCTAGCATAGATGGATGAATCTCATCATAGACAATTACAGGAATAAGTTAATACAAGACTTGACACTTGCTGTCAGTTCAAGCCCTGTTCAGGGCACATTAGCAAACTTTATTGGAATTCTGCAAATGCACCAAATAGTGATTCCCTTTCACTTTGGACTACTAAAAGCGCAACGTTCAGCCTTAAAGAATAAATCCAGCACTCATCACCATCACACCTAAGGGCAGACATTAGTACTAAAAAAATCATAAGTAGGTGGGCGGTATCCTATTTCAGTAGAAGCAGTAAATTATGGATTAGTAAGCAGGATACACATAGTTGTTCTGGCCATTCTTTATGTCTGAAAATTTTAAGCCCAAGCCCTGAACGCAAGCTCCAGTCTCTTTCTTCATATCTTTAATCTAAAATCTGAGACTTTAACTTAAATCCGGGACTTCACCAAGTCTCTGGGGAAAGTCTGCTAAAGGAGAGCCCATTTCAAATGAATCTCGGAAAGTTTATATCCCCCCAAAAAAAGGATGGAAAAACTAAGGACAGACAATAAACAAAAAGTTACTCACCCATAGTTGTGGTGAAGAATGTGCCTTATTTTGATCAAAAACCATGATTCCGACTATTTCCTATGGGAGATGGATGCATAAAACGCATATTTTACGTTTTGCAAAAAATCAATAAAGTTTGGATCTCAATTCAACATTATTGATGGATTTATTTTGCTACATCCTTTACCTCAACGTATCTTTTCCACCACGCTCTTTTTTCCTTCGAACAAAATTTTTTGATCTTCATTTCGGGACTACGTATATTTGCTTTCTTCGCAGCCTCTCCTATCAATTCTTGAGGTATCTTCTTTCCTGTTATAATGCCATCATGTTCATTCTTGTACACAGGTATATTATTTCCACTGCAGACGATGGTTAGGTTATGTATAAAACAAGCTTCCTGTCCCTGCAGTATGAAAGCTGCCAATCTTCTTTTACATTTATTTATGCCTCGTTTTGATTCAATGCGTTCATCGTTACCCAATTTGTCATAGAGTTGGATATTGCCTTCTTTTGTTTTCCGTATGCCGTAGTCTTTGAAATGCATGCCGCATGCGTTTTTCCAGTATATAAAATCACCGTGCTGGTAGTAATAGCGTCTATCTTTGCTTTCATAAACATAATCTCGCCATTCTTCGGTCACCTTTGTCAGCTCACTCAAGACCTTAGTAAACGACCGAAAAGCCTTCTCTGTCTTCTTTAAATCTCCTTCAAAATGGTCTTCCAGCTCATTATATATTGTTCCGTGCCGACTATCCGCTACGGCCCCAAAAACTAGCGCATAAAAACAGTCCTTCCATAAATCTACAGGTATTCCTATTTCTTTTGCGAGTTCCTTTTTCATATCAGGATTCTCAACATATTTTTTTAGCCAGGGGCATGGAAAGCCACACTTTTCTAACTCCTCTATCAATATGGCTGCCTGAGAATTCTTTAAGTCGTAGTTGTATATATTGGGAACATGACGACAAAATTTATGTTTAAAGTATTGACATGCATTTTGGAAACCGCCATTGATCTCGCTAATCCGGCCACTACTTTGAATGGAATAGGCCGCCTTATATTTATAAAGGGGGCCCCCGTCAGTACTTTTCCTGTTTTTTAACTTTTTTGGCTTTTGACTGAGAATCGTCTGTAGACTGAGTTGATCGTTAAGATATCTGCCAAATGCCCTGCGATAATCTTTTTCTGCAGCCCCGTATTCATCACTGCCTTCCGCGAATTGTTTCTTGATTTTTTTGAACTTAATACGTTCGTACTTGTATTTCTTGCGAAGCTTTTCTACCCATCCGTGGATGTATTGGGGGTTAAAAGGACATGGTTTCAATGATTTAATGCTCTTTTTGATCAATTTGGGGAGGTTTGCGTAATCAATATTACCACCCTTTTTACTGAATTCAGACCTTTGGCGTTGTTTATGGAGTCTGCCTGTCATCAAATTTACCAGGTCATAAGCCTTCTTTGCTTTTTTCTTTTTACATAACAAGTTGTCAGAGCACTTATATAAGCTATCAAATTCAATCTTCATGGCCGTGTTAAAAATTTTATCAGTCAGTCTGAACTCTCTGGATTTTCCAGTTAGTTGATTAGGCATATTGCTTTCTATAATATCGGCATCCCTGAGCTTCATTTTGTCGAACTCTCTGCCAAACTCACATTCAATTAAACGACTATATATTGGAACATACCCGTTACGGCCTTGAAAAGTATCCAGATCTCGTACTTGCGTTCTCATATTTACGTAAATATGGGCTATAAAGCGATGATACATTTCCCTTTCTTCTCGCACTTCCTTAGGCTTACCTTTCAGTCCTATATCTTCTGTCAACGACCATAAATATTTGAATAGTATCCTCGGAGCCGGGAAATTACTCTGAATATAGCCTGCCCCAGAATATTTCTTAGGTAATTTTCTTTTTCCTTTGGACATTGAATTATCTTCCCAGAGATGAGTGCTCATCTCTTTGTTGAATTGATTTATATGGTATTTCCTTGGGATACTTTTCCATTACCCAAGACTCTTACAGGCCTCATCCAAATCGTCAAGCATAGTCTATACTAATTATTGTTTATAGAATCCCGAACCAGATGATCTTTTTCTTCTATCAAAAATATCCTTGCTACGGTGATTGAATCTATCATTTATAGAACCCGAATATTTCATATCTAGGGCCTGCTCAGCGATCAAGTGATTTAGTTCATTATTTCGTATCTGTTCCGTATTTTGTCTTTTTCCCTTATGTTGCCTCTTCCACTTCTTTCTTCTTCTGCTCATATATTACCTCTTAATTTTGTGTGAGAGTTGTGTGAGAAAACATTTCTAAAATCTACCAAATCATGTAAAATCAGCTAAAACTTGCAAAATAAAAATGTAGTAAATTCTAAATGTTACATAATATTGAGGAGGTTGGGAGGCTCGGAAATTCTGATAGAGTATCCGTGTGTCTGGCACTGTGCTAAATTTGTGCTAGCATTAATATGATGTCTTTTCATTCGGCCTCGAATAGAATACGATTAAAGCAAATTTCAGATTAAGCCAACCAAGTACTCAATTGTTAGGAAAAACAGGACGCTTTTCTTGGAGCAGCTTTGTACCGATTCCCTAAAGAAGAGCTTCGCAGGCTGTAACCGCTTGATAAAATGTCATTCAAGTTTAATGATTATGGAACAAAGAGAATCATTTAATGATGCAGCAGCATTATATGATGAGGCAAGACCGTCATATCCAGATGAAGTCATAGATTGGGTCATCAGTAGAACAAAGATATCAAAAGACAAGACATTGCTGGAGATTGGAGCAGGCACAGGACAAGCAACCATTAAGTTTGCCGAGAGGGGATATAGGATCCATTGTATTGAAATGGGAAGAAACCTTGCTGACATATTAAAACAAAAAGTTAAACTTTACGATGTTACAGTGGATGTGAGTTCATTTGAAGCATGGGAACCTGAAAATCCATTTCAAACATTGTTTATATTTTGTGCAACAGCATTTCATTGGATAGACCACAATGTTCGATATAAAAAATGCCATGACTTGTTAGAAGCGGATGGATACCTGGTTTTATTGTGGCATGTTCTGCCGGAGATAGAGATGCCAGCGGTGAAAAAAGCTTTTGATCTATTATGGGAATACTACCCTAAAGAAAGGAAAGTACAAGAAGCAAAAGTTGATATCAAGAATGAAAGAAAATTAGAGATCATGGATGGTGGCTTATTTACTTTAGAACATTATTTGGATTATAAGTGGAATCTCCCGCCACAAACAAGAGAGACCATTACCAAAACCTTTTTTTCTCAATCCGCATATTTATCCCTGGAAAAGGAGAAACGGGAGGTCCTATCCACTAAAGTGGAAGAGCTATTTAAAAACTTGGATGATGTAGTTGAAACAGAACTTTATACGACTGTTTACGTTGCCAAGAAGAAATAACGGAGCAATGGTAAACCTAACTGTCTTGACCTATCCTTGACTTGACAAAGAGCGTTCCATTAACCCTTGTCTCATTATTTCGCCTCAAACAGAACTTGACATAACAGTGAGCAGACCGGACTTTAAGTGAACTTTTGTATTCGGCATAAAAATATAAAGGGCCGTTCCTGACCCTGCTAGTTAATGATCCATTTGCCCCCACGCCCGAACATCACGGTGTGACGGCGCATCTGTACAATGCATCACGGAACCCCTTTACTCCGTATGCGGGAGCACAGGTTCACAACATTTATGAAGCATCTGCTGCTTCTGCCGCTGCGTTTCGCGGATCTTTGCTCCGAACAATGGACCGCTCAAAACCGCGCTAACATAGCAAAGGTCGAATGCCCCGGCGCTCAAGGGAAGCACACTCCACGCCATGGAGATCACGCCAAGGGGGTGATCCCGGAACAAATAACCAGCGACAAGAAATCCCATGCCGGCTATCAGGCGAAAAACCCGACCAGCCATGCTATTGATGAATCTCGAAAACCACGATTGATTGAAAGCTTCAGCAATGTTCATATCGTACCTCCTTGCGTGCCATACAGCCATTCTATAAAAGTTTCCTCTTAATATAGGAACCGGACGGTGGGGTGTCGATGACGCCTCGGCAGGTGTTATGTAGATCTTGTTATTGTATGTTGTCAGGCTCGCCAAAAGGAATGGTGAGATTATAGACACCGTGTTCCATAACGGCCCTGATGGGCAGATTTGCCTTTTCATAGACGGCAAGCATCGCCTTGTTGTCCGCGAGCACCTGTGCCTGAAATCCCTCGATGCCCTTCTCCTGGGCGATCCCGATAAGCATCTGAAGAAGGAAGGTGGCAATGCCGTGACCCTGGTAATGTTCGTCCACCACAAAGGCCGTATCGGCGTAAGGCCGATCGTGAAGTCGAACGTAGCGGCCCTCGGCGATGATCCTCTCGATACCGGTTTCAATGACCGTCCCGACGATGGACATGGTCCGGCGGTAATCGACATTCACGTATTCCTGCATTTTCCTGTGCGGCATAGCCTTGATGGGACTGAAGTACCTGTAATAAACCGTCTGGTCGGAAAATCGGTAGAACAAGCGGCGCATTTCCTCTTCGTCGGAGGGTTTGATCGCCCTGAACACCACAGTAAGGTCCTTGTTAAATACGTGTGTGCAGGTCAGGTGATCGGGATAGAGGTGGCCCGATTCTGCAATGTAGATCTGATCCTTATACAGGATATGCATTTCCTTTGCTTTACGGACAAGTTCAAGCCTGTCGTCAGGATGCGCAATATCAATCAGGGCCTGGGCCCGCTCGCGCACGGTCCGTCCTTTCATGGAGGCAACCCCGAACTCCGTCACAATGAGATCCAGGGTCTCGTTGTTGGTGAACAGGTTCGGCAACCCCTCCACGGAGGTAAGGATGTTCGACTCGCTCTTCAGGTTCCTGCTGGCCATGGCAAACATCTTGCGCCCCCCGCGGGAATGGTTGACCGCGTCAAAAAATTCCTGTGCCTGGCCCGCACTGGCCGTGACATTGCCCTTGCCGGCATGAAGGGCCACGTTCCCGCTGAGATCGATTTTTCGCGCCGGAAGAATGCCGATCACCCTGTCGTTCATGCCGATGCGTAAATGGTCGGAAACAATGTTGATGGGCTGAAACTCTACGAGGGGGTTCCGGTGCAGCCACGTCATCAGCTCCTCCGTCCCCTGGGCATATGCGGTCAGGGATTTCCCCTGAAAATAGCCTTTTTCCCTGTTTGTCACGGCCCCGCACCGGACCAAATCCATTAATGCGTCGGTAAAGAAAAACGTATGGATGCCCAGATGCCGCTTACGCACAAGGTGACGACCCAGCGCATCAAAAAAAACGCCGGGAAAAAAGAAAAGGCAGCTGCCGTCCTCGATCATCGATGCGACATTTTCTGCCACCTTGTCCGTGACGGGATCGATGGGAAGGCGCGGGAAATAGAGCGGCCTCTCGGTAGCTTCCACAAAATAATGGAAGTCGTCCACGTGTACATACGTGGCGCCCATGGTTTCGGGAACCCATGGATTGATTTCCCCAACAACCAGGGAGGCCTTTTCCATGGCGTATTTGGCCGCGTCTACGGCAACACCGAGACTGCAGAAACCCACCGGATCCGGAGGCGTGATCTGAATAAAGGCAACATCCACATGGATGACGCCCGAATCGACAAGCTCCGGCAGGTGTGAAAACCTGCTGGGGATCAGATCCACGTTTCCGGATGTGATTGCCTCGCTTGCGATCCACCCGGAAAAGAAGGTCTTCAGCCGGTACTTCGGGGATTCTTCCGGCTTTATCGAACTGATGGCATCCCCGAGGCTTACGAACTGTATCAGTTCCAGATCGGTCAGGTTACCGAGGGTGGATGCCTTCAGATGCTTCACCAGTGTCCTCGGCTCTGCCACGCCGGTCCCGAGGAATATGCTCATCCCCGGCTCGATCTTCAACAGCACCTGATCAGGCGCAATAACCCTGTCTTTCCATGAATCGCGGGGATTTTCCTGCATGCCCCATCCTTTCCGGGAAATAAAACATCACAAACCTGTATCTGATATCATTTACGGTCCTTAATTTTTTAATCAAGTTTCAAAAGCCTTGCTGCTGAATGCAAACAGGACAATACCCAGCCCGAGTATCACGAGGGTAACCGGACAGGGCAGCGGCCATCCGAACAGGGGATTAGGCCTGCCTGTTGCCATCAGACCTGCGTCAATAATCAAAAGACCGCCCCCTATCATGAGAAGAAGTTTTGCAAGCTTAAGCATTTTTCACCTCCAGTATTTTAGTACCATCGGGTTTCAATGATCATCCATGACAAGCCCAATTCCAACCGGGAGACCGGTCAGGGAACCTTGATGAGCGGCGACACGAAGTTTACATTGGCAACGCGTAAATGATCAACAATCCTCGTCTCCATTTCATCAAAATTGAATTCCCCTTTTCTGGGCCATGAGCATCAGCTGTTCGGCACCGGTTGCCGGGGGTATTCGGTATTGTCCTTCGGCCTTTCTGGCAAGCACCAGGGCCCCGGTGGGACATGTCCTGATGCACAGCCCGCAGCCGATGCAGCGGTCGGAAAGGACCTTGACCACATGATCGTCATCTATTTTAAGAGCATCCATCTGGCAGCGCTCCATGCATGCCTCGCATCCTGTGCACTTCTCTTGCTCAACGGAAGCAAAGTAATTGGTGAAGACGTACTCCGCCGGATGGGGCATTTCCTTGATCGACTTCAAAAGACCACAACAGTCCCCGCAGCAGTTGCACATCCCCATTGGGTTCTGTGCCGTTGCCGGCTGTGTCACCAGGCCCGCATCCTGGCATTGTTCAAGGATCTTGATCGCCTCTTCCGCTGTGACCTGCCGGCCCATGCCGTAATCGAGATAATACTGACCTATGCTGCCCAACAGGAAGCAAGCCTCCAGTGGCTTGCCGCATCCCTTGCCCATCAGACTCTTCTCTTTCCGGCATATGCAGTCCGTCACGACAATGGTCTTCGCAGTTCTCAGAATTTCCCGTGCGTCTTCAAAAGGCGCGACTCGCTGCCCGGCTTCCACGGCCTCCTGTACCGGAATGGTCCGGAGGAAATATTCCGCATTCTTGGCGGTGGCCCGGCTGAATCCCGCAGTGGAATACCGTTCGAGAAGCTCGACCAGTTCCCGGTCCAATCGCTTGACCTGGTACTCCATGATGCCCGGCAGGAACGGGATGGCGCCGTATTTTACCGTCTCCCCTTTTTTGAGGCGGAAGAGAAGTCCACGGCCGGCCATGTCCTCCAGATGAGCGGACACCTCGCTGAGCGGTTTACCTGTGCGCTGGGCGACGGACCCGGGAAGTTCCAGCATGGGCGAAAGTTCCATAAACAGGATGGCATCGTCCTCGGAGAACAACCTTCTTAGAATCTCCAGCTCAATCCCGGACTCCGTGGCGGGGAATCCGACGGCATACATATCCAGACGTTCCTGCAGTTTGCGAAAGACGTCTTGCCCCATAATGTTCCTCCTGAAACGTGATGCTTGCGGTTTATCAAAGATAGAGCCCGATCAGTATACAGGTTATCCGCTCTCAAGCCGAGCGTTAATGCCCGCGGGGTGAAACAATTCTTTTATAGCAGGATCGCTGGCATCGCTAACAAAATTGTGTCCGAAGTTTCATGTGGTTTTGCGACGGTGCAATCAAATGTGCAACGTGATCATATATTCTCAACAATATTATATTTATAGGATATCAAATATCAAGTAAAAGATCACAATAAAAGACCCCACAAAAAGAGCCTAAAGAGTGTCCTTCCTAGCCAAGCCGGCTGCGAAAAACTGCGTATCGATGTCATAAGCATCCGACGTAACGCAGAGCAACGTACTTTCAATGATCGGCCCGATTTCAGGGTTATCCTGAACAACGGAGGTTCACTTCAAAATTAAATAATAAATACGGACTATTTATAACCCTATCAGACAAATCACTACAAGCATTAACTGGAATTCCCACATAACATTCGGACGCCCTCCGATATTAATATCCCCGATTCGGGCACATAATACCGCTCCAGAAAGGCACAGGGATGAGTGAATGATGCCACACATCCAAAACGAGCGCAGAAAATCAGAATGACCGTTTTAGGACGTAGAACCGATTTGTTATAAATAAAGCAGAAGGAGGCACATCATGGCTGGCATCAATGAACAGGATTTCTATGACAAGGTTTTTCCGGTTCCAGACAGGGTAAGAGAAAAATCATATATCAAAAGCAGAGCGGAATATGAGAAGCTCTACAAAGAGTCGATCGACAACCCCGATGCCTTCTGGGCAAAGCAGGCAGAGAAGCGGCTGAGCTGGTTCAAGCCGTTTGACAATAAAAAGGTATCTGACTGGTCATTCGGCGATGACCTCCACGTCAAATGGTTTGCGGGAGGGAAGCTGAATGTAAGTTACAACTGCCTTGACAGGCACCTCGAGAAAAAAAAGACGAAGGCAGCCATAATTTTCGAGGGAAATAACCCCGACGACTGGAAGGTCTACATGTACATGGACATGTACCGTGATGTCAACAAGTTTGCCAATGTGATGAAGCAACTCGGCATCAAAAATGGACATCTTTGAAGAGGAGTCCCCCGCAATGATGTTAATGAGCCCGTTGCCCTTTGGCACGGGCTTTTTTTATTTACCAATTTTTTCGGGATGCATTTGTTGTCGAAGCAAATCTATTACGAAAGGACCGGGGAACCATATGAACCGGATATCCGTATTTGAACCGGAAGCATCTATCCCGAAAGATTGCAGGGGTTGGGCATTGGACTATACAGGGCGCTACGACGACCCACATCCGGGAAACAGGCGTCTGTCTCCTTTTTGGCAGATCGGAAATTTTCTGTTCAAAAATTTGGGTGCATCCATTAAAGTGGAGAATAGTGTGGTTAAATTCTCTGACACACGGAGGTTCTTATGCTCGGTGCCATTGCAGGAGACATCATTGGATCTGAATACGAGGCTCATCCCATCAAGACGACCCGGTTCCCGCTCTTTTCGCCGAGATGTAGGTTCACCGACGACACCGTCCTGACCGTCGCCCTTGCCGATGCGATTCTTCATGACAAGGACTATGCAACCCTCATGAAGGAATATTACTCCCTTTACCCGAAAGCGGGCTACGGATCATTTTTCCACGGATGGGCGAGGTCGGCTGTGCACAACCCGTACGGGAGCTTTGGGAACGGCGCCGCCATGAGGATCAGCCCTGCGGGATGGGCATACGATACGCTCGAGGAGGTCTTACAAAGAGCGAAGGGATTTACGGAGGTTACACATAACCATCCAGAAGGGATTAAAGGTGCACAGGCGACAGCCGCAGCGGTCTTCCTTGCGAGGAGCGGAACCCCGAAAGGTGAAATCAGACAATATGTGATGAAGGAATTCGGGTACGATCTTTCAAGGCCCCTGGATGAGATCAGGCCGGCATATCGCTTTGACGTAACCTGCCAGGGGACCGTACCACAGGCCATCACGGCTTTTATAGAATCGGTGGATTTCGAGGACGCGATTCGCAAGGCCGTCTCTTTAGGCGGTGATAGCGACACGCTTGCCTGCATCACAGGGGGAATGGCGGAGGCCTATTACGGGGATGTGCCTGACCACATCGCAGCAAATGTGTACGACATACTGGATGAAAGACTCTCGACGGTGACGAGAGCATTTCGCAAGACCTTTCTAAAGAAGTAAGAGCTGATGGTCATTGAATTCGCCCCATCAGGGATGTTGGTTACCAGGGTCTTTGAAAACACGGTGCATGTTTTCGCTCTCACCCCCCCCTTTTAAAATATTAAAAGAGCCTTTGTATGTGAAACATGCTATGCTACTAGAGAAGAACCCGGAGCTCCCAGCCGGTATCCTGGAACACGAAGCGCAGTTATTTGCCGACACACTGAATCGGAAGGAACCGCCATTCACTGTGGGGAAATACACCGTCAAAACCGAGGTATGTCGCTTGCGAAAATAGGTATCACTATACGGACACCGATATTAAATTGACTTCTATGTAAATCAATAGAAAGGTTCCTATGCCTGTTTACTCGCACAGCAAACTGGCCACCTACGAGAACTGCCCGCGGCAGTACAAGCTGAGACACATCGATAAGATAGAAATCCCTGAGGCCCCGGAGGGAATCGAAGCCTTTCTGGGCAGCCGGGTACATGAAACCCTCGAGAAACTTTACAAGGAACTGATCCTGTCAAAGCTGAACAGCCTCGAGGATCTGCTCCTCTACTACAATCAACAGTGGGACAAGAACTGGCACGAAAACATACTGATCGCCAAGAAGGAATACACGAAGGACAACTACTGGAACGCTGGCAGGGAGTCAATAACCAGCTACTACAACTGCTACCAGCCGTTCAACCAATCGAAGACACTCGCAACGGAACATCTGCTGACTTTCAAAATAGGCGAATACAGCATCAGGGGTTTCATAGACCGACTTGGATACCAGGGAAACGGCACCTATGAAATCCACGATTACAAGACCTCCGGCTATCTTCCCACTCAAGATGAAATGGACAGCGACAGGCAGCTTGCGCTTTACCAGATCGGGATCAAAGAGCGCTTCAAGGATGCCGCGGACATCCGGCTGATCTGGCACTACCTGCTCTTTGACCGGGAGATCACCTCGACAAGGACCGATGTACAGCTCGAGGGCCTCAAGAAGGAAATCATCGCCCTCATCAAGTCAATTGAAAAAGACACGGCATTCGAGCCCAGAGAAAGCAGGCTCTGCAACTGGTGCGAATATCCGGCATTCTGCCCCGCGAAAAGGCATGAGCTGAAGATCAAGGACCTGCCGTCAAATGACTATTTGAATGAGCCGGGAGTATCCCTTGTAAACAAATTTGCCTCCGTAAGGGCAAAATTAAAAGAACTGAAAGACCAGGAAGCAGAGCTCGAGGCACAGCTTAATCTCATTAAAGAGGCGGCCATTCAATATGCCAGGGGAAATAATATCACGAACATCTCGGGAAGTCATTTCTTATTGAAAGTAATGGTAGAAAAAACCCTGGTTTTTCCCCATTCAGGTGAGGATAAAAGAATGGAGCTTGAGAACTTCATAAAGAAGGCCGGTATATGGGATGAAGTGTCGGGACTTAGTCTAACAAAATTAGCTAAACTAATCGGTAATGAGGGATTTGATAAGAAGATTGGTGATCAAGTAAAAAAATTTGCCGAGGAAGTGGATGAGGTTAGTGTGAAGCTGCTAGAAAAGAAGAACGAGGAAGACCGTTAGGTTTGCACCTATTATATAAATAGGTGGGTAAAAGGGATGAACATTCATGATAAAGGACTCAAAAACATTTATTTAAAGAAACCATCTATAAAGAAGCACCCAACGCAAAAACGGAGAATACTGGAGTTTTGATGAATTTAAGTGCCCTAAACAGAACTTAACCTGACAGCAAGTATCATGACATGTATTAACCTCTTCCCGAAAATGTTGTTTTTGTCACTTTGCAAGTTCATACAACCTTTCAAACAGTAAGCGTCATCTCATAAGACAAAAAAGGCAGAGCCATTTCTGGCTCTGCCTTTCGATTATGCTCACTAGTTGCTGGCGTCTTTAGACAAGCTTCACGTTTCCCGCTGCTGGCCCTTTCTGGCCACACACGACATCAAAACTTACACGCTGGCCTTCAGCAAGTGACTTGTAGCCTTCCATCTGGATAGCGCTGTGATGCACGAATATATCACCGCCTTCATCCGTCTCAATGAATCCAAAGCCTTTGCGTTCGTTGAACCACTTGACTTTACCTTCTGACATAGCTGACACTCTCCTTTCTCTTTTATTTTCGCAGTCGGAGTGGCACTATGGCAGAAAGAAAAAAGCCACCATGACCCTAAAGTGCATGGTGGCCAACCTTTGCGCTTCAAATGTCTTTATCCAACTTTACTGTGCCTGGATGATTAATATATCAATCAGTGACAGGCTCAATATGAATTGTTCATTTATTAATATGATCCTTATATCAAGTCAAGGCTTATTATAGAAAAGTAATCATAAAATGTTGTTAGAAAACAGGTTTGGTCAATGATATCTTCTTCCTGAAGCATTTCCTTGATAAAAATTAACAAATGTGCAAGCGTTAAACAGTCACTGCTTCATCTTTTCGAGTTATATCCCATGTGGCTTATTTATGATTCAATGGAACTGGCAACATATTGACAATCTCAAACTGAGAAGATGAGGATCAACTGGAAAAGGAGGAAGGCCATGGGAGACAAGGGGAAAAAGGACAAGGAAAAGAGTCAGAAACACAAAGCCGAAAAACAGCAGCAAAAGTTAAAAAAGAATCTAGATAAGCAACCAAAAAGAACCCCCTGACAGATGGGCGATGGGGTCCCCGCTATACTCAACTTTACATTTAAGGGGGTCGTCATGGCCACTGTAATAACTATCGCAATAGCTTGTGTAGTCACATTATCGGCTATTAATAAACAATACGCGAGGGTAATATGGCACAATTAAAAACCCACGGTCATTGTCAGTATTTTAGTTATCAAAAATGCCCTCATTTAAGCGATGAAATCATGAGGAAGGCAACATATTATAAAACACATGCAACACGAACCTATGGGGGTAAACCCATAAAATTAACATTCTCGCTTCCATCTGATGAAGAAATAGATAAAATCTGTGATAAGTGTGACATGTTTTCCCCCAAAAAATAGATACCGCGAAGGCATTGCGATCCATAAAGTAATGGGGCTTGTAAGGCAATGGTTACAATGCATTTTGGTGGAATGTTTTAATAGCCTAAAATTTGATGGAAGGAGAAAAGCTTTATTTAAGATCAAAAAACAATAGGTTTTCAATCACCCATGATCTTCTCGAGTTTTTCGAGCTTACTTTTACAGCCAATGCAATTGGTCGTCATAGGTCGTGCAAGGAGCCTTTTTCTGATATCTGCTCCCCGCAGTTTTCACATATACTGAAGGTTTTATCGTCAATTCTCTTAATCGCCCCTTAGAGCTTCCCAATCAATTTACGCTCCCTGTCACGGATTCTCAATTCAAAGTTACGGTCCGACTCATGGGTTGCCCGGTCACTCGGATCCGGGAAGTTGCCTTTATCGTTATTCATTTCGCCGATGGTTCTCTCTGTATCATCCAGCAATTCGTTGATTTTCTGCTGAAGCATGTATCGGAAAAACATGAGCTTATCGGGTGTCAAAGTCATCCTCTCTCTTTTTGTGTTCCTGTATAAAAAATATAGGGTTTTCCTCATACATGAAGCCATTCTTTTTGCAAAGATAAAAGGGGCAGGTTAAATGGAGGATTGGATTCATCCGGATGTTAAATAAATTTTAAAATGTTTACAATATACGGAATCTAAATTAGAATTTAGATTCTTTAATTTTCCCTTTGAACCTCTTCGCGAATTAGAAGTTTCGTATATGGTGTGATGTCATCTTTTTTAAGATCATACTTAATAACTATTTCCCGACCTACGTAATACCTCTTGCTGCCAATCTCAACATACAGTTTCTTCATAGTATCCTCCATAAAATTCATAAAAAATAAGGTTGCTTGCCATGGCCTGGATTATTTCCTTTCCATACACTTTGGCAATCTATGACTCCGTTAGTCCGTTTTCTCCATAAATGGCCCCGCAAGTTGTCCTTATATTATTCCTGTTTGTATCCACGTCAGCAACTTCTTCATGAAATGTTATTGCTTGTTCTCATTTAGCCTGTTTATTCAGCATTTCAAACCGTAACGAATAATAAATTGAAGAACTCTAATTTAACATGTAGATTAGATAACATCCGCAATGGTTAATTCCCGCACATCTTCAATAACTATCTTGGTATAAAAACCCTTTTTTGTATGTTTAGTAATCATTTCAATGGGTCCATTAATAGTAAGGCATAATCGAGTTCCGACAGGACTGTTTTTATATTTTTCATACATATCATACGGATCATAAGGAACTTTTTTCCCATCACTATTGAAGCAGAACTTGGGGTAAAAATATTTTCTTTGCTTGTTCATTTTCGTTTCATCCTCATCCAGGTAGGAAAAAAACATTCAAATAAAAAGCCCCGTCTTATGTAAAAGACAGGGCTGGGTACCTCAGGTTCCGCTTCCCTCTATTGGGAAGTGAGAAATATTCAGTTTTTCAATACAGTCAATTACTTTACGTTCAAAGGATACGCCTATACCTTCTGAAGTCAAGGGGTATTATTCCAAAATGGAACAGCATGGTTTTTATTGGAAATCATCATATTAGAGTCAATATTTCTATAAAGGCTTAGTAAGAGACATCTGCAATTTTACCGATAAAGAATTTTAAAATTCAAGACCGTATTAAGGTGCATATTTCTTCCCGAAGTCAATGATTGACTGATTTAGAAAATCATGAAAGAGTACAAACGGTAATGCTTGAAACAATGATGCACCGCCAGGAAGTTCAGCGATAAATAGAGAAAACAAATGTCAACCTATGGTATCTGCAGAAGCCGGTCTGCTCGACTCAAGTATGGTCGAGTCTGTGAAAGTCATGGTAAAATCCCTCAAAAAATGAAAGGAGGTCAGTCATGTCGAATTTATATCCAGTAATCATACTGATTGTTCTGGTTATCATGTTCCTATCGTCAGCCATTCGGATCCTCAACGAGTATCAACGGGCCGTCATCTTCCGTCTGGGGAGAATCATCGCCACAAAGGGACCGGGGCTCATCATCCTGATACCGGTCATCGACAAGATGGTCAGGATCGACATGCGGACGA
>Ga0326727_10009153_pt1 | contig 24575 bp, 19 predicted proteins | sample MB2enrmetagenome_FD_207643 | JGI IMG/M metagenome (GOLD analysis project Ga0326727, IMG submission 207643) | Lab enriched peat soil microbial communities from McLean, Ithaca, NY, United States - MB29MY | ecosystem: Environmental > Terrestrial > Soil > Wetlands > Peat | place: USA: New York... | reverse complement strand
AGAGGATCGATCTGAAAATCGTAACCGCAATTGCCCCGGAGGACCTTACGCCGGACCTTCCGCCAAACATTGTCAACCTGCCCTTCGTCTATCAGTTTAACCTGCCCTACTATGAAAGATACGTCCTGAAACTCCCTTCGCTGCTTGCCTCGCTGAAACAGATGTATACCCTCGCACCGGATCGCATCTTCATCTCCACGCCGGGCCCGTTGGGATTGATGGGGCTGATTGTCGCCAGGCTCTTGCACGTCCCCTGCATCGGCGTGTATCATACGGATTTTACCCTTGAGTCCAGAGAGATCATCGATGACGCAGCGGTTGCCCAGATCCTGGAATCGTACACCCGGTGGTTTTACAACCGGATGGATGAAATACGGGTGCCCACGGCCGTCTATCGGGACATGCTGGAACAGCGTGGGCTGGCAGCCTCGAAGATGACAATCTTCAGACGCGGGATCAATTCGGCGTTTTTTTCACCCAGGGTCTCCGATAGGCGGGTACTCGAAGAGCAGTGCGGCATCCGTGACGGTATCTCGTTGCTTTATGCCGGACGAATTTCACAGGATAAGAGCCTCGAGTTCCTTGCCCGTCTCTACCTCCGGCTCTGTGAGGAAAGGTCTGATCTGAATCTCATTATCGCCGGTGACGGCCCGTATCTCGATGAGATGCGCCGGATGTTGTCCGGTACCAGGGCGGTTTTCACGGGCAGAGTCGGCCAGGAAACGCTTCCTGCGCTCTACGGCGCATCGGAGCTCTTTCTCTTTCCAAGCGGTACGGACACCTTCGGCAAGGCGGTCCTGGAAGCGCAGTCGTGCGGACTGCCCGCAATCGTATCAAACATGGGGGGGCCGCAGGAAATCGTGGCTCATGGAAAAACAGGTTATGTTGCCGAAGCAGGCTCCTTCACCGACTGGGAGGCCAAAATCCGCCTCATCCTCGACATGATCGAGAGCCACCCGGAAGCCTACCGGCAGATGAAAAAGGAGGCCCGCGTGCGCGTGCTGGACAACTTCCACTGGGACAGCGCTTTTGTGGATATCACCAGCGACGGACGGGTTCTCGACGAGAGAGAAGAAAAGAAAATCGCATAACGAAGAAAACGCCCGAACCGTCTCCCCTTACCAAGAGAATACTCACCCGCTTTCCTCGCAGGTTTTCTCTCCGCGGCCTCATCTCTCAAGTCGTGCGAAGCGCAACGGGAAGCGGCTGAACAACAATCTCGAATTTTTGTCCGATGACCGGACACGGCCTGGGACTGCCGTTACGACGCTCGTCTCTCTGGCTCCCTCTGGTTGTGATACGTCAGATATGAAGCGGCCTCGGCTCGCCCCATGAGGCGTTCGAGGATCTTCGGCTCGCATTTGGTCAGGTCAACCATGACGAGGCCGTCCAGGCCGTTCGCGAAGGATCGATCGACATTGAAGCCCATCAGCCTTCCCCCCATCCGTATGTACTGCCTGAGGAGGACGGGAACGCCTTTCCGGTCTACCTCCAGGTCGGAGACGAAGGCGGACAGCTCTTCTATATCGGTGATCAGCTCGGGGTCCAGGCGCAGCTTGACGGAGCGCTTGTCCCCCGGACGCATCGCCATTCTCGGTTTTACCATCCGGGCAAGGTGCGGTGCATAAGTCTTCCCCTTGAGGAAGGCGACGATGAGCTGCCGGGAGGCGGGACTGTACATTTCGCTGATGGTTACGGCCCCGAAGAGGGTCCTGTACTGCGGATTGAGTCCGATGAAACGTGCGATCCCTCTCCAGAGCAACAAAAGCGGGGAATACGATTTCTGGTACTCCAGGCGGACGAAAGAACGGCCGAGTTCCACGGCGTCGCGCATGTGCTCGAAGAAGGTCTCTTTGTAGGTGAAAAGAGTGCTCGTATAGAGACCCTTTGTGCCAAAGCGTTCAATGACGCGGTCAACCGGGGCAAGACGGTAGGAGCCGACCAGTTCGCTCTTTTCTTTGTGCCAGAGAAAGAGGTGAGTGTAGTAAAGGTCGAAGCGGTCCAGGTCGACGGACCGACCGGTCCCCTCGCCCACTCTCCTAAAGGTAAGCTCTCTCAATCTTCCTATCTCGTACAGGAGGTTGGGTATCTGCTGCGCGCTTGCATACATTACCGAGTACTGGTCTGTTTCCCAGAGAACCTGTTGGGCCGGGAGCAGATCGATCTCCCCGCGAATGACATTTGTGTGTGGCCCGTCGATCACCCTTTGCGGCTGCTTCACTCTTTCCCCCGATGAGTGCATGACATCCCCCCTTCTTTTCGCTGCGGGCAACCGGTGGTGGAGCATGTAGGTACGGGCCCGCAAGTAAGCCATCAATTGACCGTCGCCTTCAAAACCCTTGATCCTCTCCGCAGAGACGAGGTTCCCTATGTCGAGGCGCACCTCCGTGGAGTTTTTGTTGAGTAGCTCGTGCGGCAGGAGCACTGTGCGAAGGAGCGGGTGGACCAGCCCGGCCAGTTGGAACAGGGCGCTGTTCCTTCCGTGGAAGAACACGGGGAGGACGGGCGCGGCCGACTTCCTGATTATGCGGCCGACCACTTTGCTCCACGCCGGATCGACAACCTGTTTCTTCGTCAGTTGAAGGTGCGAGACCTGTCCGGCCGGGAACACGGCCAGGACCCCGCCATTTCCTACCCAGGTGAGCGCATCTTTCAGGGGCTTTAAGTTTCGCCAGGCCGAGCCGCCACCGCCGAAGGGATCGACGGGAATGATGAGAGGGCGCATTTCCGGTATCCGTTCCAGCAGGTAGTTGGCCATAATCTTGACATCCGGCCGGACCGCCTGAAGCACGGCAGCCAATATCAGTCCCTCGACACCGCCGAAGGGATGGTTTGCAACGACAACCAGAGGACCATGCGCGGGGATCCGCCCCATGTCTTCCGGCTCGACGTGATAACCGATCTTGAGAGCGGCCAGCGCCCGTCCCACAAAGTCGCCGGTCTCGTCCCATTTGGGGATTTCCGCGTAGATGTCGTTCAACCGGTCCAACAGGAGAAGACGTTCGAGGAGCCCGGTCAACCTGGGAAAAATGCGGCTGCGCACGGGGTCGGAAAACTTGATGTCCAGTGCAAAAATGTGACCGTTCCGGCTGTTCATCTGCGGGAGAAACCTCCTGTTATGATGGAATAATGGCAGATAGTGCAACTGGCTGAAGGTCGTATGCACGTGTGTGGATCGAGATGGAAGAGTTTTTCCATAACCTCACGCCAATTTTAGAGGATGAATGTTAGGAGGGTATGAACCATTTGTGAAAAGAGCGTTAATTCGTGCGGCCGCAGATTACGTGGAACCCGAGCTTTTCTTAGGGTTAACAAATTATTCACTATCTATTCACCATTCCTTAACAAAAGACAGATATACTGATTACCAAGACGTTAAGGTGAATGAGCGGATAAGCGAAAAATAGGCAGCCGGGGGAAGGCGGGCCATTCGCCCTGCGCACTTAAGAAATGTCCGTGTTGCCGGGAGGCTTCGATGCTGACGAGCAAGCAAATCGTTGTCGTTGAGGATGAGATCGATATTCTTGATCTCATCTCCCTGCATCTTAAGAAAGAGAGATTTAACGTGCGGGGATTTCTGAACGGGTACAGCTTCATGAAATATCTGGAGACGGAGAAGCCCTCTCTTCTTGTTCTGGACCTCATGCTGCCCGATGTGGATGGTTTTGAGATCTGCAAGCAGCTTAGAGCGAGACCCGACTGTGCATCAATCCCTATCATTATCATCACCGCCCGCTCCGCCGAAACCGACAAGGTCCTCGGCCTCGGGCTCGGGGCTGATGATTACATGGTGAAGCCCTTTTCACCGAGAGAGCTGGTTGCACGGGTGAAGGCGGTGCTGAGACGCACCATGAGGCAGGAGACGGAGAAGGAAGAGGAGAAAATTGAGATTGGCGATATCCTGAGTATCGATATGCAGAAATATGAGGTCATCGTGGAGGGGGCAAGAATAGACGTGACGACCACCGAATTCCGCATCCTGCAGCTCCTTGCTTCCAAGAACGGTTGGGTCTTCTCGAGGGAGAAGATACTTAACCACCTGTGGGGGAGTGATAAGATGGTTCTCGATAGAACGGTGGACGTCCATATCAAACACCTCCGGGAGAAGATGGGGAAGGCCGGCGCCCTCATTAAAAATATGCGGGGGATCGGGTACAAGCTTGCAATGTGAACAAGAAAGAGCAGGTCGGAGTTGCGGACAGGTGAGAAGAAACGTCTTAGGGGATTTAAAAAAGCAATTACAGGAGGTCTGATATGAAGTGGTTGCTACGGGTTGTTTTGGTTCTTGCGGTCGTCGGCGGATTCGTCGCGTCCGCCCTTGCTGTGGAGCGGGAATTAATAGGAGCAGGCGCCACCTTTCCCTACCCGCTCTATTCAAAGATGTTTGACGTCTATGCGAAGGAATACAACGTGAAGGTCAACTACCAGGCCATAGGGTCGGGCGGTGGTATACGCCAGCTTATCAGCAAGACCGTCGACTTCGGTGCGTCCGACGCAATCCTGACCGATGAAGACGCAAAGGCAGCGGGGGCTGCCGTTCTCCATATCCCGACTTGCGCGGGGGCGGTCGTCATCACGTACAACCTTCCCAATAGTCCGGAGATCAGGTTCACCCCCGATGTCGTGGCCGATATTTTTCTTGGAAAGATAAAAAAGTGGGACGACCGGCGCATTCTCGCCGCCAATCCCGGGATTGCCCTTCCTGCGGTAGATATTACCGTGGTGCACCGGTCGGACGGGAGCGGGACTACAAATATCTTCAGCGATTATCTGAGCAAAGTAAGCAAGGACTGGAAAGAGAAAGTGGGCATGGGCACGGCGCTCAACTGGCCGGTCGGCCTTGGGGCCAAAGGAAACCCCGGTGTGGCCGGGCTGGTGCAACAGACGCCGGGCAGTGTCGGCTACGTGGAGCTTATCTATGCGCTGCAGAACAAGATGCCCTACGGGAACCTCCAGAATAAGAAAGGAAAATTTATAAGACCGAGCCTTGCCACCGCGAGCGCAGCCGCCAATACCAGCCTTCCTGATGATATGAGGGTAAGCTTGACCGACAGCTCGGCCCCCGACGGCTATCCCATCAGCGGCTTTACCTGGATCATTCTCTATAAGGAGCAGAAGTACGGGGACAAGACGGAAGAAAAGGCAAGAACAGCGGTACGGCTTGTCTGGTGGATGACCCACGAGGGGCAGAAGTACGCTGAGCCGATGCAGTATGCCCCGCTCTCCAGGGCCGCGCGGGAGAAGGCGGAGAAAATTATCAAGTCTGTTACCTACGGCGGCAAGGGCATAATGAAATAAATCCAGTCGGGCGCAGACGCGGGGGTCACCCCGCGTCTGCCGCAATTATTTTTGCAAAAAGCTTTAATTTTCCAGATTTACCAGGTTGTCAAGAAGCTCCTCGATCTCTGCGAATTGGCGGTCTGTTATCCGGCCGTACGACGCGTACCGTATCATGCCTCGCCTGTCTATAAGGACTACATTGCTCTCGTTGTCTTTCATTTGATAGTCCCGGCCCATCAGGCCGTCCCAGTCCCCGTATAGGGTCATTCCCACCCTTTTCGAATGCTTTCTCAGACTCTCCTTCCACACGAGGCTGATCGGCCAGAATACCCGGGAGCAATTGAAAACAGGCACGCGGATGATGGACTGCTTTGTCTTTTCATCCTGCCGGTCGTAAAGATCGTTCAAGCGATCCTTCGCGTCGCTGTTTCTCCTGCTCGCCTCTTTCGTCTCGTAAAAAATCACCGTAACTCTCCCCTTCACCATGTCAAGGGTAAGTCTTCTGCCGTCCCCGGATTCAACGGTAAAAAAGGGTGCGGACTTCCCGAGAAGTGCCTGTGGCGATTGGGCGGAACAAAGAAGAGCAGCCGCCCCAACCAGCGCCGCAATGATCGGTAGTTTCATCAAACCGCCATGATTATAGCCAATCTTTGTTAATTCTGAAGGAAGACTCGGTGTGGTTTTGGTAAAGACAGATATTCGGGAGGACTCCTATGCGGCGAAAAGGCAACGCCGATCCTTCATGAATAATTAACCCGTAACCGTAACTACGGTTAACATTTCCGTGGTTAAAGTAACTACAATGGGAAGAAGAGAGCAAAAGGGAGGAGAGATGACGCGACAAAGCGCAGTACGTTTCATGTTGACGAAGAAAGGGCAGGACCCGGCGCCCGGAACGAAAACGCTCCGGGACCTTCTCTCATCAGGGGATCAGGATCATACTCTCTTTGTCTTCTCGCCCGATGATACGACCGCAGGCTCGGAAACCGAGTTGCAGGCCGCGGTGGGCGGCAGCAAAGCCGATGTGGATCTTGCCCTCAGCATAGAAAAGTCGAACTATTTAGCCAACATCATGCGCCGGACGGCCGCGGGCGATACCCCGCGAAAGATAGGCGCGGAGCTGAACAGATTTCTCAACGACAGCAACCGGAATATATGGGAGAATAGTTGGGTGAGGTTCCCGAAAGCGGCCCTCAACGCATGCGCGCTCGCTACCCTGCGCCATGACCTGCTGGCTGATAAAGCGAGCGCGGCGGGAGGGCTTAGATCGGATGCCGAGAAGTTCACCTATCGGCTGGACGGCTCTGATTTCCTGCGCGTGCCCATCAGCTATCTTGTCAAGCTGTCCCTCGCCGACATCCTGGGCAGCCCTCACGTTCACGCCCTCGTGCGCCGGACAGGTGTACGACTCCTCGATCATTTCCTGAGTGACAATACATCGCCTGAAACCCATTCTTTTCACCTCGTAACAGGCTCCTTGCGAGAGGGGCCGGGAAGGGGCCTCGCCCGCGAGACGGCTAAGCGCTTCCTCCTTACGCAACTCCTCGTCATGTACGCGAACGGGAAATTCGAGCTGGGCAGAAATGGTCAGAAGGCCATGCTTTATTTCTCGCCCCATCCTCCCGTCCGGCAGAAGAAACTGAATGACTGTATATCCGATTTCTTCTACCGCGAGCTTTTCATGAGTCCTTGTCTGTCGGGATGGGACAGGGGTGAGGCAAAGCAGGGTTATATGCACCTGTGCCATGAGGTGCTGAGCCGGAGTCAACTGAATGCGGTTGCCAAGCTCCGCGATGCAGGGATCATCACGAGCAACCTGGTTGTGCTTCCCACTACCTCGAACATAAGTCTGGCCAACAACGGGACCCATGTGAGTCTGGGCAGCACGACGCTCACCCGCCTGCGTGAGAACGGCTCATCGGGATTCGGCCTGGGCCGGGAGAAACATGTAGGCGATCTCGTCATAAAGGTGGCCGAACACTTTCTCCCTCTATTCGTGAAGACCTACAGCGCTGCTCCTTATCGTCTCGATTTTGCAGATTTCCACCCCGAGAGGGTGCTCGGCTTTCTCCCCCACGAACTCGATTATACCCACCTTCGCATGCTGTGGCGACGTTGGAAAGCCAAGGCGGATATCAGCTTCTGCCGGCAACCCATCACACCTTTCGGTCCTCCTCTGCTGGACGCTGCAATAAGCAGGCTCCTTCATCTGAAGGGCGATTTTATCCCTGATTTCAGGCTGATCGACTACCTCGTCGGTCTTTTGAGCACGGAAAAGAGTCCCGGCCTCAATGGTGTTCCCGGCAATAGCGAAGCCCTCAAAAAAGATCTCTCCGATCTCGGTGTATTCGACAGCCGTATGTCCCTCTACCTCCCTTTCAAGCTGAGGGAGTTCGACAGGGTCGGTTTTTGCGGTTTTGAAGGAAGACAGTACAGCCTGTTCCCAAGCATCATGAGGGATATGCCTCCTGCGGTGGACCTCCAGAACCTCATCACCGCACTTGCCTTCAGATACGCACTCGTTGGAGATGTTACCCATGATCATATCCCTGATAGCCCGTTTATCGAGAGCGAGCGCAGGCAGATATTCTTCGCAACCGCAATCGGCATACCCACGTTCTTTATCCGCCACGATACAGGGAACCGGTTTCTGAAGGCTATCGTAGAGAGAACGGCCAACGTACGCAGCAGCAGAAGATACCCCGGGTACCTCCGCGTGCATAACGTCGCATATTGCCAGGCGCTGATTCGTCTGCTTAAAGACGACGCTGCCGACCTCGTCGAGCTTTTCGGAATGGACGACGCAATCAGGGATCTTGAAAAACGGCTCGCGGAACCCCGAAGTCACTCGGCTGCGGAGAGGCTCACGGACGGCATACTTGAACACCTTGGCGTCCGCTCGCCTCTCAAAGTGAGCGCCGATGAATTCAACGGCGCTGCGGAAGATTACTACCGGAATTCCCTCCGCTCGCAGCACATAGCGGAAGGTCTCGACGTTCTGGAAGACGATTTTCGCACGCTTGCCTCACCGTTGTCGCGCCATCACACTACTATCGGAAGGCTCCTTTACGGGCTGATCCCCTTAGGAGAGGTCTTCCGCTACATCCATGATATCCGGGAATCCATCATACATGAAACAGCCTCGATCGAAGAGTTGAGGCACCTCATTTCCGCGGTTCTCCTCACGATAAGTGCGGATATGCCGTCCACGGAGGACCTGGAGCCTGTCTTCAAGGAAACCGGCACATGATGCCGCACCAGTATATTGAGCGCGATACGTATGACCTCCGTACGGAACACCTCTACCGGGACAGGGTCGTCTGTTTCATCTATTCAAGGCTGCGCGAGGATGCGCCTTTTCTGTTCCGTCTCCTCACTTCCAGACGGGCGTCCTCCCTGATCGCGTTCCTCAATTATGATCTCTTCCTTTCCCGGCGCATCAGTGGCGTCGTGCCGTTTCTCAATCTCTCCGCCATCGACAGGGGCGAGTGGCTTGACCCTCCTCGGATGCTCGATACGCCGAAAAAGATCTTCGAGCGCAAGATACGGTATTGGCAGTGCCGACCAATGCCGGATCGCAAAAACAGTATCGTCTCGCCTGCCGATTCCCGCATGCTAGTGGGGTCTCTCGAAAATGGCTCCACCCTGTTCCTCAAGGACAAGTTTTTCGACCTGGAGGACCTGGTTGCCAAGAGCGTCTGGGTCGAGGCGTTTCAACGGGCTGATTTTGCCGTTTTCCGCCTTACGCCGGAGCAGTACCATTACAATCACATGCCCGTCTCCGGCAGGGTCATCGATTTCTACGAAATCCCCGGCGTCTACCACTCCTGTAACCCCGGCGCTATTGTGGTCCTGGTAACCCCTTATTCGAAGAACGCGCGGGTTGTCACGATAATCGATAGCGATGTGCCTGGGGGAAGCCGGGTCGGGCTCGTAGCCATGATAGAGGTCGTGGCCCTCATGATCGGCAAGGTTCGCCAACAGTACAGCGAGTATGAGTACAAAGAGCCGAGACCGGTCGAGATCGGTATGTTTCTCGAAAAGGGCTGTCCCAAAAGCCTTTACGAACCGGGAAGCAGCACCGATATCCTTCTTTTTCAGGCGGGCAGGATCGGATTCGATGCTCAGCTTGTCCTCAACATGGAAAGGCCCCTCGCGTCGAGCCGTTTTAGCGAGGCCTTTGGAAAACCGCTTCTCGAAACGGAGGTGAGAGTGCGGTCCCAGATCGGTGTTGCTCGCCCGCGGTCTTAGAGTCTTTTGCAAGTGTCGTCTTCTACGCCGTTTGCCACCTAGCCCAATGCGTGCGGAGGCTGGCGCGACCCGGCACGCGGCGGCCCGGCAACGTACTATGGAGCCGGGCACCCCGCCGGTCGCCTGTGGGCCTATATACGGCTTTGATCAACGATGCTTGAGCCCATCCGGGTACCCGTGGGCCTTCTCCACGGGCGTGAACGCATTTCCAAGACCCGCCGATGAGCTGCGTTACCAGAGTGGGCTATTTACCAAGTTCTGCACGTTGACGGTGCCGATTCCCGTGGCGAAGTCCCAGCCGGTGGTTGCGCCATACGCTTTCGAGTAGGAACTGCCGGAGGTGGAAAGCACGCCGTTTTTGCCGGAAGGCAGGTAGCAGTTGCGGGAGCCCGTGCAGTTCACGTCCATGTCGCCCTGGGTCACGTCATAGAAAATGCAAGAGCCGGCCGCTCCGCTCTTATTTGTGGAGTTGCAGGAGGTGGAGCCGGTCGTGCCATATTCGCTGCCGGCTATCTTGTAATAGACGGGATTCGGATTGCCCTGGCGGCTCCCGGTGCGCTGGTTGACCAGCGCCTGGATGCCGGCCATGATGGGCGACGAGAACGACGTTCCGCCCGCGCCGGCCCAACTGCTGGGAGCGCCGGTGCAGGGAGCCCCGCCATTGCGTATGTTAGACCAGCAAAATAGGTAGTAGTGGCCCCAGAGGCCGTTCGCGGCGAAGAGCGAGATGTCCGGAATGTCGCGCACGCCGTCGTTCTGGACGCCGACAACACCTGACTGCCACGAGGGTTTGGGGTATCCCTTGCAGGTCCCGCTGACGACGCCTGCGGCGGACGGCACTCCGCTCGCGCAGCCGCTCGGGCCCCCACTGCCGGAAACAACACCCAGGTATTCACGGCCGGCGGGACTATTGCAAAAGCCGCTTGGCCCATAGACTATGCCGGAGCCGCTGACGTAGCTCGCGATCAGCACACTGGCGCAGGAGTCGTTCCAGGGGATTTCGGGTATGTAAGATCTTGCCGAACCATAGGTAGAGGTGTTGGCTGTGGTCCAGTAGGTGCTGGTGGTGCCGGCGTACGTATCGCCGAAGTCCGTGCCGCCCACCGCCACGTTGTACGGAGTGGAGGCGAAGCCGCTGACGCCGACGCCATGAGTTGCAGACATGGCGCCTGCATCGCAACTGGCCGCGCCTTCATCGCCCGCGGCAACGAAAACGGAGACCCCCTCTGCCGCAGCCTGCTGATACGCGGCGTTGTATGCCGCGTTGGCCGATGCGCCGTTTGCCGCCTCACACTCCCCGTAACTGATGCTCATGATGGCGGGTGGCGTCCCATTGTTCACGAGGTTCACGAGGGCAATCAGACCGCCGAAGGTGGTGCGCGTACTCGCGCAGGATGCCAGCTCGATGGCTGCGCTCGGCGCGGCGGCGCTGGCCCACTCCGCGTCGAGGGTCGCCTCGCCGTCGTCGCTGTTGACGCCGGGATTGATACAGTTGTTGGCGCCGCTGGGAGGCGACGGATTGACCTGCGTGAAGGTGCCCGAGGCGTAGCCCGAAAGGCCGAAGGTCTTACGGAACGTAGTCCAGTCCGAAGTGCTGTAGACGTTGCTGTCTTCTATCACCACGATGGTCTGCCCCTGGCCGGAGATACCCGTGCTAAAGAGTGGATTTATATTGTAGATGGTGGCCAGGTCCGCAGGCACCACCGCCTGATAGGTCCCTCCATGGGAAGTAATGGTGTAATTACCATGCAGCTTGTGCATCGGGCGAGGCACGAAGTCGTGCAGGGAGACGATGCCCGCCACCGCCGGTGCGAGCGCAGCCGGAATCTGAGGGTTGCTCATATTGGCGATGTGCTCCACACCATTTACTTCAAGGTGGTGAATCTCAGTCCTGAAAGCCTCGCGCACCTGGCCCGCGGAGCCGGAGAAATCAATCACCATGCCGCCGGGATAGACCACGTTGACCTGAAAGCCGTGTTTCTGAAGCCAGGTAGTGATCGCGTTGAGGTCTTCCTCCGCCACACCGAACATCTCTCCGAATTCTTGTGCGGTGAGCCATCGGTGGAAGTTCGATGAGGCAGGGTTGTGGAGCTGATCAATAAAGTCCTTGACTGCCTGCTCCTTATCGGCGGAGCGCTGCAACTGGAGGAGCATGTGCTCCATCTGAAACGCGTCGGCCGCCAGGCCGCGATCGTTCATCGCGCTCGCTTCGGGACGCACGTTGCCCTTGAGCGTGACCCGCTGGTTCTCGTCAAGCTCCTGCCTGATGAGGGGCTGCTTTGGTGTAGCAGCAGCTTGTAGATAGGATGCAAGGCTGAGGGTGAAAACAAAGGCGAGCAAAGCGGCTGAAAAAGACGCGAATCCAACCCGTGGAACCATGGGATTCCCTTTGTCGCGGTGGTTTATGCGCCCTATCATACCGGTACCTCCCTTGTGTAGTAAGAACAGATGATTATCTTCATGTAGCCGCATTGCCTCCCGTTCTCCCAGATATTATCGGAAGCGCCCCCTGAAAGAATAAGGGCTTGAGTAATTACGCCGGTTTTTTTTACCATTCCGTTGTTGCCACGTCTCTTAATGACGGTGCGTGGACAGCATGCAAAATCTTCTTATCACATGCAGAAGCGTATTGTCAACCAGCCGGCGGGACGGGAAAAGTGATTATGGGCCGCGTCGATAGGCTGCCGCGACGTGCGCGCGAAAGGATCGGTTGCGAGCCCTCCCAATTCACCGGGAATTAACCGCAATGGTCATAAATGCTTAACACGGGCGTGGTAATTTTGCCGTGGGCGCATGATGCACAACGAGTTATTCATTTTTATCCTGGGCATGTGTATGTTTCTATTCCTTGCCTGGGGTTTCCGGTCCCTGACAAGGGAAGAATGGCAGATCGCCGTCGCTGCGCCAAAAGCCAGGGTGACGGCCGACGTATGGAGCGGTACGAACTATACCTACTATGGGATATTCCAGGCCCTGGCATTCGTCGTAAGTGCAGCACTCCTGTGCGTCATGGTGAGCGCCCTCAACGCACCATTCTTCCCGACGGCATCGCTTCTCCTTATCGGCTCTTTCGCGGTGTTGTGCTTTTCGGCTGCGACCATAACGGCGCGGTTGGTAGAAAAGAAAAAACATACCCTGACCGTGGGCGGCGCTTTCTGTATAGGGCTGCTGGCTGCGCCATGGCTCATTGCGGCTATCAACAAAATTGCAGCAGCGGCAGGAAAGCCGCCGGTCCCCCTTATGCCCCTCCTTGCAGCCGGCGCGGTAGCCTATGCCATCGGCGAGGGTCTTGGAAGGCTCGCCTGCATCAGTTTCGGCTGCTGCTACGGAAAACCGCTCTCCTCGCTCCACCCTCTCCTTCAAAGGTTGTTCCGCCGGCACAATTTTGTGTTTCACGGAAAGACGAAGAAAATTGCCTACGAGGCCGGACTTGACAGGACAGAGGTGGTTCCCATCCAGGCGGTGACGTCAACCTTCCTCATCCTCACCGGGCTTGCAGGCATCTACCTCTTCCTCAATTCTCTCTACTCTTCGGCTTTTCTCCTTGCCGTAATTTCGACCCAGACCTGGCGCTGCGTGTCCGAAATGCTCCGGGCGGATTACCGGGGGACCGGCAGGATATCCGCGTATCAGGTGATGGCCCTGATCGCCGTTGCCTATGCCTTTGCGCTTTGGGCGGTCCTTCCGAATGATCCGGCAATAAGGAGCCACATCGTCGTGGGAATAAGGCATCTGTGGGACCCTGCCTCCATTCTTATTCTCCAGGTGAGCGGCGTTGCTGTTTTTCTCTACACCGGCCGGAGCAAGGTCACGGAAGCCAGCCTCACCTTCCACGTGAGGCGAGACAGGGTATAAGCGATTCCCATTGAACATCAGTCTTTTTCCGGCCTCGCCTATGTGATCCTTTTCGCGGGTACTGTTCTCGAAGGTGAAACCGTACTCATCTCCGCAGGCTTCGCTGCCCAGCAGGGCTACCTGAGCCTGTCGATGGTCGTGCTTGCGGCCTGGCTCGGGGCAATCTCGGGAGATCACCTTTTCTTTGTCCTCGGCCGGTATAGAGGGAGATCTATATTCGAGGCAGGATCGTCGACACCGGGACGCCTCGGAAAAGTACGTGCCCTGCTGGAACGCTACCGATCAGTCGTGATCGTCAGTTTTCGTTTTTTCTACGGTTTTCGCATGGTCGCGCCGTTTGCCATTGGCGCCGCAGGGGTGCCGTTAGGGAGATTTGTCACGCTTAACGCCCTCTCGGGCGTAATCTGGGCGTCTCTGTTCGGTCTTGCGGGTTACTTTTTCGGCGCCGCTCTCGATGTGGTTGTGCGCGATTTGCATACCCGCCTCGCTGCGGGGGCAGGCATGCTGGGCCTTCTAGCCCTGACCGTAGTGATCGCCGTGATGAGGAAAAGGTCGAAAGATAAATCGAGGACGGTCGCTGTGTGACCTCCCGGACATTTCCGGTTTCACCGTTGAAAAATTAACGCGATCTTCATGGTCCGTATATGTCGTCTTAACATACGACGCATATGCTTCAGATGGCGGAGCAATAAGAATAAAAGGAGGTCCCATGGCCATATTGCCTTTCTTTCCCCACAAAAGAGCGGTTGCCCAGGGCCCGGAGAAGGCATTTTGCATCCCTTGTGCAGTCAAGAACGATGAGTTCAAGGAAAGAGCGCCCGCTACATCCCGCACGCCCCTTGACGTGAGCGAGGGCCGCCGGGCCTGGATAGCCGGCAGGGGTTATGAGCTTTTTCATCACCCTGCCGCAAAAGTACTCTGCATCCGCTGCGGCAAGGAAGTGCACGTTGCCTACATTCCCGAGGAAGAACGCATCGCGTAGCAACACCCTCCCGACCACTGGAAGTTTGTAGAGCTGCTGAGCAGTGCCTCCGAAGTGATCCTTGGCGGTATCAGACGTGAACTGGGTTGCCTCCCTCTTACAGCCTGAACTCCCTCACGATATTCTGCAGGGTTGCCGATAGGGTAGCCAACTCACCCGACGCCTGGGCAGTCTGTTCGGAGCTCGATGATGTCTCCCGTGAGATGATCGCAATCTGTTCTATCTCCCTGGTGATCTCCTCCGAAGTGGCGCTCATCTCCTCGGTTGCGGAGGCAATGTGCTGCATGATGGTCTGCAGATCATTCACGCTTGTGACGATGGAGGCCAGCGCGCTGCCCGCCTCCTCCGAGAGCCTGACCCCCTGGTCGACCTTCGAGGTCGCACTCGCCATGATTTCTACTGCCTTGCCCACCTCGTCCTGGACCGATTTGATCATCGTGCCTATCTCGGAGGTTGCCTGGCCGGTACGTTCTGCAAGCTTCCTCACCTCATCTGCGACCACCGCGAAGCCTCTGCCCTGCTCACCCGCGCGGGCGGCCTCGATTGCGGCGTTAAGGGCCAGAAGATTTGTCTGGTCCGCGATATCGTTGATGACCCCGACGATCTCGCCGATCTGCTTCGACCTCTCTCCCAGGGAGTGAACGAAGCGGGAGGAGTCGCTGACGGTGGAGGCGATCTCTTTCACTTCCTGGGCCGCCCTGTTAACGATAGTCTCACCCTGACGGGCGGTGTTGGCCGTGTCGCCGGCGGACATCGAGATGCTGCCCGCGTTTTTCGCCACGTCGAGCACAGTCTGCGACATCTCTTCAGAAGAGGTGGAAACCACCGCTGTCCGTTCAGCCTGTGTGGCGGACCCCTTCGACATCTGCTCTGCGCTCGCGCTCAGCTCTGTTGCTGCGGACGAGAGCCTGGAAGCCGTTTCCGTGATCTGACCTATAACCCCCCTCCACTTATCGACCATGTTCTTCATCGACCCCAGGAGCTTGCCCACCTCATCCTTCCTGTCGGCCGTCACCTGCACGTCGAGCTCTCCCTTCGCGAGTCGGTCGGCGATCCTGACGCTCTCGGCCAGTGGGACGGTGATGCTCCGCTTGAGGAGAAATGTCGCTGCTATACCACAGCCGCAGGTGACTATGCCGAAAATGACGAGGAGGAGGCGATACGTCGCACTTTGCTCCAGCGCCTTGGCGCGGGCAGCCTCCATGTCCTGGTTTTGGTGATCTTCCAATCTCTGCAGGGTAGCGATATTGTCCATGTTACTCGGCAAGCTCTCCCTGATATAGAGGTCCACAGCCTCTTTATTCTTCCCGGTCTGCGAGAGCTCCACGGTTTTGTTATTTAAGGCCCTGCCTCTAGCCACCCCCTCCCTGTACTGCGCGAGCAGCTCTTTGCCTCTGCCGGTCTGCTCCAGTTTGTCGAGTGTCTCCAGCGCTTTAAGCAGCTCTCCCCTTTTTTCCGCGGTTATTTTCGTCCATTCCGCGATAACATCCTTCTCCTTGGTCATGAGGTTTATGGAGACGCCATGGAAGATCAGGTTGACGATTTTGATCACCTTATTGGTAGTTTCGACCCTCAGGACGTCGCGCTTCATCACCTGGTCGAACCTTCCATCCATTTGCTTCATGTTGATAAATGCGAGAGTCAGAACCACCATCACGATGCCGGTTAAAGCTGCAAAACAGATAGTGAGCTTCTTTCCTATGTTCAGATTTTTCACCGCTGCCCCCTTCTCTTATATGAGCTTGTACTCAAGCCTGCTCTTCGCACATTTATCTTGTCGGCAACCAACGAGAAAAGCTTAGGTCATCTTCCGGTTGTTCCTGGATAAGTCGAAATAACCCTCATCCTGAAGGGCGCCGATGATTTCGCCGTTATTGGTTGTGTGAGGGCAATAATTTACGAGACAGCTTCCGGTGATGAGATTTCTCGACAAGCCGTTGGCCGACCGACCGAAGAGATAAGGCAAGACAGAAAGAGAAAGAAAGGGGCCGCCCGACGAAAAAGAGCGTCATAGAAGCTCTGCGGCCAGCAGGGCGAGGGGGCTCCGGATTGTCTTGGCAAGGGTGATGTGGCCGTAGAGAGGCTGGCCCTTGAACCTGCTTACGAGGTAGCTGAGCCCGTTCGATCCGGCATCCAGATAGGGCGAGTCGATCTGGTGAATATCGCCGGTGAGCACTATTTTACTCCCCTCCGCAACGCGGCTCAGGACGGTTTTTACTTCGTGGGGACTGAGGTTCTGTGACTCGTCGACGATGATCCAGGATTTGGCAAGATTTCGGCCCCTGATGTGGGCGATGGATTCAATGTCCAGGAGGTCGGCAGCCAAAAGGTATTCGATGGTCACCTTCTGGTTGTTCCTGGAGGATAAAGGCGCGAAATTGTCGAAGATGGATTGCACCCAGGGCAGCATTTTGTCTTCCTTGTCTCCCGGGAGAAAACCGATATCCTGTCTCCCCACCGGCACAACCGGCTTCGTAATGATGATCCGGCTGTAAAGCCCCTCCTCCACTGTTTTCTGAAGACCAACGGCGAGGGCGAGGAGGGTCTTGCCCGTTCCTGCCTGACCGACGAGGGTGACTGCCTGGACGGTGTTATCGGTCAGCAACTCGACTGCGAACTGCTGCTCTTTGTTCCGCGCCTTCACTCCCCAGAAAACAGCGGCCGGATGGCCCAATTTTTTGATGCGTCCCCCCTTGTTGATCGCAAGGGCTGATCCTCCATCGACGGAAGTGAGCAGCATGCACTGATTCTCAAGCAGATCAGGGGCATCGGTATCGAGGACGTCGGCCCCTACTTCGTTGCCCTCGTGCAGTCTCTGCATGAGAGGGGACGATACCGTAAGCGCGGTATGACCGGAGTAAATCATGGAGACGTCGACCTTGTCGGTCTTATAGTCCTCGGCCTTGATTCCCAGAACCATTGCCTTTACCCGTGCGTTAATGTCCTTCGAGACAAAAATCGTATTCCCATTGTGTTTCTGTTTATAGAGCCAGGCGAGCGCGATAATCCTGTTATCTGTGATGTGCCCGGCGTCGTTTCCGAGCCGGAGTGGTAAGGCAGGTTTGTCGGCACTTTGGAAGCATGTAGAGTCGAGTCGCAGGACGCCGCCATCTTTCGTCACAAGCGGTTCGTTCGGGCCTTCTTTCTCGAGGATTGTTCCGAGATGGCGTATCGTTTGCCTGGCATTATGGCCTATATGGTCATAACGTTTTTTTAATTTATCGAGTTCTTCAAGGGCCTCAAAGGGTATGACGACTTCATTGTCCTGGAAGCAGAACATGCTTTCGGGATCATGAATAAGCACGTTGGTATCAAGAATATACGTTTTTCTGCCCATTGATGTAGTTCCTCCCGGATATGCTCTCAGAGTGGTTTTTGTTCCGGTGCAGCGCGAAAATAGGTCTCTTTTGCCGGTCACGGGTTGCGAAAGACATGAGGATGGCATCTCTTTTAAGTATCATTCCGATGTTAAGAATCGATAACGATTCCGTTAATAATTTGCCTCTTGCCGGTTGAGGTCCGAATTTGCTGCCTTGACAGAGAGGGAGAAGAGACGCACACTTAACAGGAGTGTTTTATGGAGCCTTCAGGGAGCGGAGGATTGGTGCGGATTTCCGTAGATGTGGGCCGCTGGATGCTCGCCTGGTTTATCGCCTGGGGGTGCTACTACGCCCTCATTGCACATGAGGTTAACTACATATCGCACCCTGTCGGCACCGCGGCCTATTTCCTTTCCGCCGCGGCTGTGGTGCTGGTCGTGTACAAGGACCTCTTTCTCGCATACATTGCCCTTCTCAAACCTGCTTCGTGGACCGTTCCCGGCCTGGCCTTCGTCGTCGGCCTCGTTATCTATATTGTGCTCCCCCTGGTCCTCACCCCGCCGCATACGCTCATGCTGAAGAATAAGGATATGTTCTTCCTCCACCTCGATTTGCGCTACCTCTTTTCAAAACTATTCGATATCTTGTTTCAGCAAGTGCTCATCTTTCTCCTTATTGCGCTGCTGCTCCGCCGGAAATTGTCCTTAAGAAACATATCCTTTCTCTGTTGCGGTCTCTTCGGTATGGTGCACCTTTATCTCTTGAAGCAAAACGGCCTTGCCCTTGGGGGCTATTTCGTCCTTTTCTCCATGGCCGCCGGCCTGACATTTCCTTTTCTCATTGTCCGCTGCCGCACGGGCCTCGCCTATACCTCTTCCCTCCATTTACTCTTCTACGTGATTACAGGGGTTGTGTGCTGGCTCTGCCCCTCGGCACTCGTATGAATCGGATTGTCCGGAAGGAAGGCCGTTCTTTCGCCGGCGCTTACGCGGCGTTTCCCAGTTGATCCCACCGGAGGACACGCCTTAACTCGGCAATATCGTAAACCTTTCCGCTGACTGCGTTGCGCGGCATTTTCTCCCTCTGTGATTTGTAGACGGTATCCGCATGCAGCAGAAGGATATCTCCGGTTCGATCGTTCATCGATACAGCCTGGAGATTCTCCGGTTCGTTATCGACAAAGGCGATGACGCGAAAGCCTTTTTTTTGAAAGTAGTCTATTCCGGCGACCTTGAAAGCCACGATGTTTCCGTTCCATCCGCAGGGATTCATGAAGAGGAGATTGTGGGTGAAGACGACATTATGGGATCTACCCGCGCTGTTGAGCGAGCGAAGTGTATCGTCCCGTATCAACTCCGGCCTCCCCGTATTTATGCCCACGACGGTCTTCGGCTGTCCCTGGAACCACCTGATCACCTCCATGACTCCAGGGAAGGGCCGGTGCGCCTCTCTGATTACTTTCGAAGACCAGGAATGCTCCTCAAACCAGCTTGCGATTCTTCGTTCGTCTTTTGCCGGTATGGATAATTGTCTGATTATTTTCCCCATCTCCGCTTCACTCGCCTCGATCTCGTCAACGCCGATGTCGGCAAAGAACGCGGTGTCGTGGCGGCGGTCAAACGACCGCAGCACATGGAGGACCATGTGACGGAGGTCGAGGATCGTATCGTCTATATCAAAGATGACCATAAGATCCTCTTCCTGATAGCGCCTTTGCATCCTTTCATAATGTTCCCCAAGTTTTCTCATCCAGTGCTTCATTCTTACTCCTTTTTCAAATTCTCTCATTATGGCTCTACTTATATACCTCAAAGATTAAGCAGGGATGAAAGAGGTGTTAAATCTCAGGGAACCGATGAAAGAGATGGGAGAGCGGGGTGACATCAAGAAAGAGCAAGTCTTAAGACTTTCCGAGATCGCGAAAAGACCGGTGAACGCGCGCGGAGGGACGGGAGGCCGCGTTGCTGGTTTGCGGACAGGCGCCTTTGTGTTTATGTTATATGAAGGCACTGACGAGCGTCAATGCCTTGGATGTTATATACTCTATATACTGATCGTTCGTCATCGCCCTGGATAAGTCGAAATAACCCTCATCCTGAAGGGCGCCGATGATTTCGCCGTTATTGGTTGTGTGAGGGCAATAATTTACGAGACAGCTTCCGGTGATGAGATTGACGTCGACTGAATCAACGCCCTTGACACCCGTCAGCAGTTGTTTCACTGCTGCTGCCACGGTCTCGTTATTTTTGATGACGGGGCTCTTGACCCGCAGTCTGCCCGGGACGTGGTGAACGTAATAGCTCATCAGGATAGCTCCTTGTTTCGTGACTTGAGCGGTTCTTCATGGTACAGAGTGTAGCAGGTTGTTATTAAGGAAGTTTTAGGAGATGATTAACTTTTGGTTAATTATGCCGATTTGGCGAAGGCCCCACGGGATGGCGGAAGGGCCGGGAATAATGAGACATGGTTCTCTCTTTTCAGAGGCGGGTAATGAAAAAACATGCCGCACCGCAGGGGACTATGGGGGTTTCTGGTAGTATAATTAACTGTCGGCGCGTGTCGCCCGAGAAGGAGGTGTAGTATGGGATTGTTTAACAATGGGTGGAAGGGGAACATCCTCGGGGGTCTGGCTATAGGCATTGGGAGTGCCGTTCTGGGACCCATCGTGATACCGATACTTTCCCGTACGGCAAAGCCTCTCGCGAAAGCGGCAATAAAGGGCGGGCTCCTCATGTACGAGAAGGGCAAGGAGAAGGTCGCCGAAGCACAGGAAGTTGTCGAGGATCTTCTGGCAGAGGCCCGCTCGGAACTGGACGAGGAGGCGGCAGCAGGCAGTGAGCTCCCCAAGGTTGGACCGGAACAGGAGGGGTGATGGTTCCCGAGGCTCGCATAGTCCACCGCATTGCCGGCAGGATGCGCGTCAGGGTGCCTTCGCGCAGAGGAGATCCGGCATATTTTGCAACAGTTGAGGAAACCCTCCGCAGCCTGAATGGCATCGATTGCGTCGAGGCCGACCCGTTGACAGGTGGTATTCTTATCCTGCACGGCATCGATCCGGGAGCAATCGTCGATTATGCAGCGCAGAAGGGTCTTTTCCTGGCAAGGGAAGAGGAAGCCAAAAAAGCGGGAGGCACGGTCCTGCACGACGTGCTGGGCGCGCCGTTCGGCTCGTTCAGCAGGCGGATCAGGGCGTTCACAGGCAACGCTGCGGACCTTTCCGGCCTTGCAGTGCTCGCGCTCCTGACCGTCGGCGTGTATCAGATCGCCCGGGGCAATTTCGGCGCGCCCGCCTGGTACACGGCCTTCTGGTATGCCCTCGGCATATTCAACAAATCGGATGGTGGAAAAGAGAGGACATCCGCTGAACAGGCGGGGAAAGAGACGGCAAACCTCGTCAGGTCCCGCTGAACCCATGCTCCCCTCGAGGAGACTACATATAGTGCTCATAGTTTAGTGGTGTTTTTGTCGGACAGGGCCCGGCGAAGGGTGGGGCCGCAACGCACAACCGTAAGGAGGAAGGACAAATGGCTGACGAGAAGATTGATACGAAGGATGTCGAGCAGGACGCGTGGGGAGAGGCCGGCCGGGCCGGTGAGGACCTGGGAAGGGTGGGAACGACGGTGAAAGAGGGCATCGTGAGCAGCCTGAAAGGGTTCAATGAGATCGAGGCGGAGATCGTGACCCTTGTCCGGAATGCGGTTGCCGACTCGTTGAAGGCGAGCGCAGACGTTGCGGCGGTCAGCGTCAACGTAAGCAGGGACGTCGTCAAAGGCGCCATTTCAGCCACGGAGGAAGTGGGCACCGGTCTGATTCTCAGCACGAAGAGCGTTGCCAAGGGCGTGATCATGGGTGTCGGCGACGTTGGGGGCGATGTCGTGACCGTGGCGAGCCAAACCGTTAAAGGTGCGGTTAAAGGCGCTTCCGAGATAGGGGCCGATGTCTCTCTCGTCGCCAGGCGTGCAGTGGACGGCGTCATAGAGGCGGGCAAAGAAGTCGGGGGAAACGTCGAGGAGATAGCGAAAGTCGCGGTCGGCGGAGCGGTGGAGGCGGCAGCAGCAATCGGTACGACCGCCCTGAAGGCGGTGAGAGAGATGCTGATCGGTGTAGTGGAAGGGGTAAAGGATGTGGCCGGTGCGGCTCTGCCCAGCCCGCGCCCACGTCCCGCGGCTTCGAAGCCTTCCGCAAAACCGGAACCGGTACTGCTTGACGATGTGGGGAAACCTGTTTCGCCGCGAGCCAAAGCGAAAGATAAAGAATAAGCCCCGTTGGTCGAAGCAGTCCACGATAGTGTCAAAGGAAGAGCTCGCTACCGGGTCGAGGGGCTTTACCGCAGTGACGAGCTGAAACAGTACCTCGAAGAGGGCTTGCCGAAGAAGGCCGGGATAGGGTTTGTTTCCGCCAGCACCCTCACCGGGAACGTCCTGGTTCTCTATACGCCCGAGTTCGAGCCGTCCCATGTGGCCGCTCAGCTCTCGGAGCTGCTGGCCGAACGGAGGCACAACGGAAACGGCCGGGGGGCTCTCAGTGCCCTTGACGCTCCACGGCGCCCGGCCTCCGTCAGAAAACACCGGCGCGGCGAAACAACGGAACGCTCCGGCACGCAGGGTGCATCGCGGCGGAGCGTAAGAAAACAGATCGTCCATGGGGAACAGCAGGTCCTTGAGCCATGGTACCTGCGCCATGCCCGCGAGGTTCTCGATTTTTTCGGCTGCACGCGTGAAACAGGTCTTTCCACCGGTGGGCAGCAGGAAAGGCTTAAGCGATTCGGTCCCAATATCCTGCCAGAATCCGTCCCCCGCTCGGGCTGGTCCATATTTGCCGAACAGTTCAAATCGTTCCCTGTGGCACTCCTCGGCGCGGCCGCGGCCATTTCCGTGGCTACAGGCGGCCTGGCAGATGCAATAGTTATCATGAGCGTTGTGGGCATCAACGCCGTGATCGGCTATGCGACGGAGAGCGGGTCCGAGCGGATCATCCATTCGCTGAAGAACCTCGTGAGACCGAGTGCCTTAGTCCTCAGGGACGGGCAGGTCTGTTCGGTGGGTGTCGAGGCCGTGGTCCCGGGTGACCTTCTGGTGCTCAGGCCCGGTAGTTATATTGGCGCGGATGCCCGACTCGTCGAGTCCCAGTACCTGAGCGTCGACGAGTCGGCGTTAACCGGCGAGAGTATGCCGGTGGGCAAAATCGCCGATGCCCTCGACGACCCGGACTTGCCCCTCGCGGACCGGACCAATATGGTCTTCATGGGGACCCTGGTGACGGGTGGTCAGGGTCTGGCCGTTGTCACGGCGACAGGCGGTTTCACCCAGATGGGACAGATCCAGACAATGGTTGGGGAAGCGAGGGCGCCGTCGACGCCCATGGAGCAACAGCTCGACCACATGGGCACTCAGCTCGCCTTGATAAGCGGCGCCGTCTGCGGCGGCGTCTTCGTCATCGGTCTTATTCGCGGATACGGCTTCCTCCAGATGCTCAAATCATCGATTTCCCTTGCCGTTGCGGCGGTCCCTGAAGGACTGCCGGCGGTGGCGACCACCACGCTGGCCCTCGGCATGCGCAACATGCGGCGGCAGAATGTCCTTGTGAGGCGATTGGAGGCGATAGAGGCCCTCGGCTCCGTCCAGACTATCTGCCTGGACAAAACCGGGACCCTGACGCTTAACCGGATGTCGGTCACCGAAGTTTTTGTCGGCATGGAGGGGATGCGGGTTTGGGACGGCAAATTCTCCTGCGAGCATGGCTACCGGAACCCTTATCTCTGCGACGAATTGCTGAAGCTCCTCCACGTGTCGGTTCTCTGCAATGAGAGTGAAGTATTCGGGTCGGAAGGACAGGTAAGCTTTTCCGGTTCATCTACCGAGAATGCGCTTCTGAATATGGCGCTCACGGCCGGTGTGAGCATCGTCCAGCTCAGGCAGTCGTTCCCTCTTCTCAAGATGGTGCACCGGTCTGAGACCAGGAATATGATGTTGACCGTTCACGCGACGGCCGAGGGGCCCGCAAAGATTATCGCGGTCAAGGGCAGCCCGCCCGAGGTCCTCGCGCTTTGCGCCTGGCATATCAAAGATGGCGCGAAACTGCCGCTTTTGGAAGAAGACAGAGAGGCCGTACTGGCGGCCAATGAGGAGATGGCGGGGCGGGCGCTGCGCGTCCTGGGTTGCGCGTATGCAATGGCTGAGAACGGGGTTTCTCTTGGCGACAACGGCGATATAGAGATCAACGATCTCATGTGGCTCGGCATCGTGGGCATGAAAGACCCCGTACGACCGGGGGTGAAGCAGCTCATCGGACAGTTCCATGGAGCGGGCATAGACACGATCATGATCACGGGCGACCAGAGCGCCACCGCCTATGCCATCGGTAAGGAGTTGAACCTGTCGGCGGGCAAAGACCTGGAGATTCTCGATTCGAGACACCTCTCCGATATGCCTCCCGACGTACTCAAGGCGTTGTCCAAAAGCCTGCACGTCTTTGCTCGTGTAAGCCCTGCCCATAAGCTGGAGATCGTCCAGGTCCTGCAGGAGACGGGCAGGGTAGTCGCGATGACCGGGGACGGCATAAACGACGGGCCCGCGCTCAAGGCCGCCGGGATCGGCATCGCGATGGGTCATACGGGGACCGACGTCGCGAGGGAGGTCGCCGACGTTGTCCTCGAGGACGACAACCTGGAAACCATGGTGGTTGCAATCAGCCAGGGACGGACAATTTATAACAATATCAGGAAATCGGTCCACTTTCTCCTCTCCACCAACATGAGTGAGATCATAGTCATGTTCGCCTGCATCTCCGCCGGTCTGGGCGAGCCCTTAACGGCCATGCAGCTTCTTTGGATCAATCTCATCTCCGATATATTCCCGGGCCTGGCCCTGGCCCTTGAAGCACCGGAG
>Ga0326727_10009151_pt1 | contig 24577 bp, 23 predicted proteins | sample MB2enrmetagenome_FD_207643 | JGI IMG/M metagenome (GOLD analysis project Ga0326727, IMG submission 207643) | Lab enriched peat soil microbial communities from McLean, Ithaca, NY, United States - MB29MY | ecosystem: Environmental > Terrestrial > Soil > Wetlands > Peat | place: USA: New York... | reverse complement strand
CCCTTGTGGCATTACATGGTCCGGCTGGCGCGAGCCTATCAACCCAGCCCCGTAGCCCAGGCTCTCAGGGTGAATTACAATTCCCTCAAGCGCCGGCTGCTGGTCGACCCGTGGGCAACACCCGCCCGGACGGGCGGCTCGGTTCGCCTTTAGACGGCGGTTCCGCAGTGCCTCAGTTTAATTGTTGTAGTGTCGGCGCTGTGCGCCGATGTCGAGCCACAGGCTCGACGCTACACCGAATTAGGCCACTGCCGGCGCTTCTCTTACCTGACAATGTGTTCAATACGGCTATGGGGTGAACACCCCATAGCCAAGGGCCGGCCCGCGGGCCTAATGTGTCGTCTGCGATGATTCCAAAAACGCGAAAACGAACGACACCATTATGAAAAACAGATTGTTAGCCATCACCTTCCTCGCCGTCACCGCCGTCGCCGTGGGGTGCAAGCCGGCGCAGGACAATTCCACCTCCCAACAGCTTGACAAGGTCAAGACGGAAACGAAAGCGGACGCGCAGGCGATGAAGGACTACGCTTTCGCCCAAAAAGCGGAATTCGTGGCTGATATGCAGGTCCAGTTGGACGCCCTCAACAAGGACCTGGACCAGCTCTCCGCCAAAATTGATAAATCCAGCGATGCCGTCAAAGCCGACGCCAAACCCAAACTCCAGGCGTTGCGCGACGAAGCGGCCAAAATGAACAAACAACTGGAGGAGGCCAGGAACGCAACCGAGTCCACCTGGGACAGTGTCAAAGCCGCCTCCAAAAAAGGCTGCGAGGCCCTGAAGGACGATTTCCAGCAGGCCCGCCAGTGGGCGAGCGATAAAATCGCCCCTTGAGGCGGGCAAAGGAGCGCCGACCATCATGAACGACCACCACAAACAAACGGAGTTCCTGAAGCGGTGCCTTCGTTACGAGGAAAGCGCCAGGCATCAGGAACTGGAGCAACAGATCACCCGAATCCAGCGCGACGAACGCTGTGTGCGGAACGCGGTGTGGCTGATGGCCGTGTTGACTGCGCTCGCCATTGCCGGCCTTGGCTATCCGGCGATTTTGCTGGCGAACTTTCCCTACAGCGCGCCGCAAACCATCGTGGACCTGGTTTGCGTCCTGGGTGTGGCGTCGCTGGTCAGCCTGGTGGCTTTTGTGGTCCTTGGGATGGTTTATCGCAAGATGCTGGACAAGCGGCGGGAGGAATGCCGCCTGTTGGTCGAGAGCTTGTTGGAGTCCCGCTTGGGCAAACCGCCCGCCACGCCTTGGCGGGAACGCCCCGCCGGCGACCAAAGCCGCGGCAGGGCTCAGGTTTCCGCCGGCAGCAATGGTTCTCCAGCAGGAATGGAATCCGCCGCGCAGGGCTGAAACTCCGTCTCGCGTCTCACCGCCACATTTGGCTCTTTCTTTTCGCGAGCAGGATGACTGACCGACGCACTGAATATGCACGCCGTCACCATAACCCAGCCCATTGCGGCCACGGACAACCCGGCGGCCGCCGCGGCGCCGCGCGCGGAGGCGCTCCGCCTCGCACCGCCGCCGGCGGAACCGGCCGGCGCCACCGCGGCCAAAGCGACGCCGGCGCAAAGGGTTGCGATAGTGTTGGGAACGATGGTCTTCCTTTATTTTGGGCGTCCGGTTGTCCTGCCGATCTTCATGGCCTTTGTGGCCGCGCTGACGTTGAAACCGCTCATCCGCTGGCTGTCGTACTGCCGCATTCCACCCGCCCTCTCCGCCGCCGTCGTGCTTTGCTTTCTCGTGGCCGGCGTCGGGATTGGATTCTTTGAATTGGGCCGGCCGGCCTTGACGTGGATGAATGAAGCGCCGCAACACATGACCGAGTTGAGGCAGCGGGTTCAGAAAATGTTCCCGCATCTCGCGCGCTTCAGCCAGGCGGCCACCGCGGTGAAAAACCTGGGGGCAACGGAGGCGGAGCAAAAGGAATCGCCCACGGTGGAGTTGACCACCAGCCGTGTCCCCAGCACCGTCCTAAACTGGAGCGGGACTCTCATGGCGGGGACCGGCGAGACCCTGGTTTTGCTCTATCTGTTGCTGGCGTCCGGCGACTTGTTCCTGCAGAAACTGGTCCGCGTGATGCCCACCTTGCGCGAAAAGAGGCGCGCCGTCGAGATCAGCCATGAGATTCAGCAAAACATTTCCCATTACCTGTTTTCGGTTTCCCTGATTAACACGGGCCTGGCCATTGCCGTGGGAGGGGGCCTTTATTTCATGGGCGTGCGCAATGCCGCCATGTGGGGAATGCTCGTGGCAATCCTGAATTTTGTTCCCTACTTCGGTCCGAGCGCCGGAATCCTCCTGCTGGCCACAGTGGGCTTCCTCATGTTCGACACGTTGTGGCAGGCCCTGCTTCCCGCCGCTTGGTATCTGCTGCTGCACACTTTGGAGGCGAACTTCATCACCCCGGTCTTGCTGGGCCGGCGCTTCACCCTGAATCCGGTGGTGATCTTTGTTTCCTTGATTTTCTGGATCTGGATCTGGGGGGTGCCCGGCGCGTTGTTGTCCGTGCCTATCCTGGTTTCGATCAAAGCCGTCTGCGACCGCGTCCCGGCGATGTCCCCTGTCAGCGAACTGCTCTCCCGATAAGCCAATCGCACTCAGCGGGCGGCGGAGACGCCGGAAATCTTGTCTTTCGCGCTCGCAGACGGAAGGCCCCCGTGGTAAAAAGCCCGAACATGAACCGTTTGTTGTTTGGCGACAATCTGAACTGGCTGCGCACCAGGGACATTTTTCCCGACGCAAGCGTTGACCTCGTTTATCTCGATCCGCCCTTCAATTCCAACGCCGATTACAACGTACTGTTTCGCGAGGCTTCCGGCGAGGCCAGCCAGGCGCAATTCCACGCCTTCACCGACACCTGGAATTGGGCGGACGCCGCCCAAATCTATGCCGAATTTGTGGACCATTGCCCAAACACCGCTGTGGTGGAAATGATGCAATCCCTTTACAGCTTTCTCCGGGCCTCCCCCATGATGGCGTATTTGGCGATGATGGCCCCGCGTTTGGTGGAACTTCATCGCGTCCTCAAACCCACCGGCAGCCTCTACCTCCATTGCGACCCGACTGCCAGTCGCTATCTTGGTTTGTTGCTGGACGGTATTTTCGGGGCGAAGAATTTCCAAAATGAAATCGTATGGAAAAGAACAAGCGCGAGAAGCGATTCACACCGGTGGAATCATATTCACGATACAATTCTATTCTACTCAAAGTCCGCGAGGTTTGCCTGGACGCCGCAGTTCACGCCCTATGATGAGGCGTACACGGCAAAATTCTATCAGCACGTTGAGCCGGCCACAGGACGGCGTTACGCCGCCGATAATCTCACCGCCGCAGGAACCCGTGAAGGCAGCTCCGGAAAACCCTGGCGTGGAATCAATGTGAAACGGAAGGGCATTCACTGGAAATACACTCTCAAAGGATTGGAGCAATTGGACAAGGAAGGCCGAATCATCTGGCCGGAAAAGGAGGGCGGCGTTCCCCGCTATAAGCGCTATCTCGACGAGATGCCCGGCTTGGCAGTGCAATCCATGATTACGGACATTCCGCCCCTTGCCGCGCAATCGGCCGAGAAACTGGGGTACCCGACTCAAAAGCCAGTCGCCCTCCTGGAACGTATCGTTGCGGCCAGCAGCAACCCCGGCGACATCGTTCTCGATCCATTTTGCGGTTGCGGCACGACCATTCACGCGGCGCAAAAGCTCGGGCGGCAATGGATTGGGATTGATGTCACCTACCTCGCCATCAACCTCATCAAACGCCGTCTCAAAGACGCTTTCGGGGATGACGTTCACTTTGAGGAACGCGGCCAGCCCACCGATTTTGGCAGCGCCAAGGCGCTGGCGGAACTGGACAAGTGGCAGTTCCAGCAATGGGCGCTGTCGCTGATTGAGGCCCGCCCGCGCACCGGGGGCGAAGGCAAAGGCTCGGATCGCGGTGTGGACGGAATGCTCTATTTTTACGAGAGCCAGGACCAGCGCGCGAAAATCCTCGTGCAAGTCAAAGGGGGCGGCGTCCAGCGCGGCGACGTGTCGCGGTTGCTGGGCGACGTGAACAATCAGAAATTCGTCGCGGGCGTCCTCCTCACGCTGGAAAAGCCCTCCAAACCCATGCGCGTCGAAGCCGCCGAAGCGGGCCGTTTCACGTCCAAACTCTGGCACGAAAAGGACTATCCCAAAATCCAGATACTCACGATTGAAGGCTTGCTCGACGGAACCGAGCGCGTGGACGCCCCGCCGCAATTGAATCCCTTCACCAAGGCCCAGCGCGAGTCCAAGCCCGCAAAACAGCAGGAAATGCTGTGAGCGGCGAAAATCGTGGAGTCTTTGGTGAGGCACGACCAGAGCACGCGAAAAATCGCGCCACTGTCAAGGTGTTTGAAAAGTGAGAAGCTGCAATGCGCGAGCGGGCGAAAGTGGTCTGAACATCACGAATGCTGAAAAGCTGCCCAGTTCGCAACAGGGGGAACAACAACAGCCCTCTGGCAGAAGCAACTCGCCAATTTCAAAAAGGTCGCCTGTAAGCCACCGCGCCAAAGACTCAAGGCGGGCCCATAAGGCGTTGTTTCCTGTCCCATCTTAGCATAAGCCGACACAAACGCCGGTAGGGTTACACCCCATAGCAAACAGCCGGACCGGCGCGTAGTGTGTCCCAGTGGACGAGAATCATTACCTCAAATCGAAAGAATAAACACTATGACCAGGAACAATGCCGTCGTGGCGATCTACAAATCCCACATCGAAGCCGAAGCCGCCATCAAGCAATTGCAGGAATCGGGATTTGACATGAAAAAACTATCCATTGTCGGGCGCGACTATCACACGGATGAAAACGTGGTCGGCTATGTGGGAGCATAGTCTTTGAACCTTGCTCGCCGGCAACGCGGGGCCGCCTGAAGGCAGGCGGCCTTTGTTGGCTGTTATGGCTCAACCCGCGAGCGGGTTGGCGGAAAACTGAGAGGGACATTGTGTTTGCGAAATCCACCAAAGTGCCGGACATGTTTCGGAGTCCGCCCATGCGCGCCCTTGGAGGATTGGGCGGAATGGTTTGGGCACAGTGGGAGGAGTTGCGGCATGTGGCGGCAGTGATTGGGACGGTTTTCTGCGTTGGTGTCCAGCCGCGTTCCTGGGAACGCACTGTGCGGAAGGCCTTGGCGCGGCAGGTGCTGGCCATCGGCGTGGAACCGCTCTTGTTTGTGGCCGCATTGGGGATGTTCCTCGGCATTTCGGTGGTGGTGCAACTCACCTTTTGGGTTGGTGAAGCGGGGCAGTCACAACTGGTCGGGCCGCTGTTGGTGGCCGTGGTGGCGCGCGAGGTCGGCCCGGTGCTGATTAACCTGGTGGTCATTGTTCGCAGCGGCAGCGCCATGACGACGGAACTGGGAGTCCTGAAAATCAACGGGGAAGTCCGCGCGCTGGAAGCTCAGGGACACGATCCCTTCTCGCATCTGGTCTTGCCGCGGGTGCTGGGCATGGCGGTATCCACTTTCTGCCTGACGATTGTCTTTATCTTCATCGCCTTTGCCAGCGGTTATTTGTTCGCGGCCTGGATGGGGAAAGGCACTCGTGATTTGCTCCTGTTTGCCGACACCGTGTCGGGCGCGATCCAGCCCAAGGACGTATTCAACGTCCTTGCCAAAAGCATTCTGCCCGCCCTGTTTGCCAGCGCCTCCTGTTGTGTGGGCGGGCTGGGTGTCGGCGGGTCCGTCACGGAAATCCCGCCCGCCACTCAACGGGCGCTGACCCGCTCTGTCGCCGGACTGTTTGCCATTTCCATCGCGGTGTCGCTGCTGACTTACCTGTGACCATGAATAAAACGACGAACCTGCTGAACTTTCCCGCCGCGATGGACGCGGCAACCGGGAGAATCTGATGGAAGAGCGATTCAAATTCCGGCGCGTCAACGAGATCACCGGCGCCTTCGTGCTCGCCGTTATCGCGGTGCTGATTGCCGCCGCCGTGTGGACGGGCCACAGCCAGCGCTGGTTCAAAAGCCGCGTCCCCTTGCGAATCTCCCTGCCCGAAGGCGGCGCGGCGGGGATCCGGGAAGGCTCGGAGGTGTATTTCCTGGGCACGCTGGTGGGATCGGTTTCCGACGTGGTCGTCGGGCCGACGGGCCGCATGGAAGCCGAAGCCAGCATCCGCCGCGACTTCTTCCGATTCGTGCGCGTGGATTCCTCCGCAGCCGTCAAAAAGAAATTCGGGGTGGCGGGAGATTCGTTTTTTGAAATCACCCGCGGCGAGGGCCGGCCGTTGCCGGAGAAGAATGCCTCCATCGCCTGCACCAACCAGTTTGAAAGCGCGCTGGAATCCGCGATTGAGGAAATTCACCAGCAAGCCCTGCTGGCGTTGAAAAAAACCAGCGCGGGCGTGGATACTTGGACCCAATTGGGCGCCGACTTGGGGGAATCCCGGAAGCGCCTGGATGCGCTCGCCATCCGCCTGGACAACATGGCCGCGGGCATCGAGGCGGGCAAAGGCACCGCCGGGAAATTGATCACGGACACCGCGCTGGCGGACCAAGCGCAACAGCTCCTGGCGCGGGCCAACGAAACGATGAGCGAGTTCCAAAACGCGGCGACCAATCTGAATCTCGCGGTGAAGAATGTTCAGAATGGCACGGCGCGACTGCCGGAAATCACCGAGGCCGCGGCCAACGAGGCGAAGGACCTGCCCGGACTGGTCCTGCAAACCCGAAGTTCGATGATCGAACTGGAGCGGCTGGTGGAAGCATTGCAGCGGGAATGGCTCATTCGCAAATATGTCAATCGTACAAATCCGCTTCCCCTGCGTCCGGTGATCGAAATTCCGGCCTCGCAAACAAAGCCGGCGCCCAGCCTTCATTCGCCGAAGGTTTCCGCGAAATGAGGTTCCAGCCGGATCAGACTTCGCGGGGCCATTGCCGAAAGGGGCGGTAGGGTTACACCCCATAGCCAGGAGCCGGCGCATCGCTTAGTGTCACTCGAAGGTTAAACAAACTGAAAGATAAATTTTATGTTATACACAATCGCGGTAGTATTGATCATTCTGTGGCTGCTCGGCATGGTGTCCAGTTATACCATCGGCGGGTTTATTCACATCCTGCTGGCTATCGCCATCATCATGATCCTCGTCAACCTCATTTCCGGCCGCAGGGTCGTCTGAGGGGCTGTCCACCGGAACAGAAGAACTGGAGATTCAATAATGAACACAAAAACAATCGTGGCGGTCATTCTGGTCGCTTTCGGCATCGTGGTGCTTGCTTACTCGGGCATCACCTTCCACACCCCGGGAAAGCCTCTCGATTTCCTCGGCATGCACATTGAGACCACCCGCAGCCACTTTATCCCGCCGGTCGCCGGGGTGCTCTCACTCGCCGGCGGGATCGCGCTGCTGCTGGTGAAACCCCGGCAGGCCTGAGAAGCCACCCGCCGGCAGGTGGGAACGGCTTGAGAAAGTTTTGACAATCGCAAGGCCGCCGCAACAATGAGCCGGTCTATGGCTTTGCGCGAATGCCGATGGTTGTGCCTTGCGGTTTGGTTGTCACTGCTGACCGGCGGTTTTTTCTCTGCCGGCTGCCGGACGGGGGCAAACGATTCGTTGTTCACCGCTTCCGGTCCGGGTTGGCGTGTGCAGCAAGGACAGGCGCTTTGGCGGCCGGGCCGCAATTATCCGGAACTGGGCGGCGAAGTGGTGGTGGCCAGTCATCCGGACGGGCGGTGCGCGGTTCAGTTTCTTAAAATGACGATTCCGATGGTGCTGGCGCAAACCAGTTCCACCCATTGGCTCATTGAGTTTCCACCCAGGCAAATGGGTTTTGCCGGAAAAAATAGTCCTCCGCCCCGCTTTCTCTGGCTCTGGTTGCGCGCGGCTTTGGCCGGCGAATCGCTGCCCGGCCGTTTGCATTTTTCCCAAAAGCCGGACGGCGGCTGGAGGTTGGAGAACGTGAAATCAGGCGAGACCCTGGAGGGATACCTCGAGCCATGAAAAGCCGGTGGAACCGCGCGTGGTGGCTGTTGTTGCTCGCGCCATTGGCCTTCGGTTTAAGCCGGCTTCGCATTGACACGGAGGTCCTGGACTTGTTGCCGCCGGATGAACCGGCGGTGCAAGGGCTGAAAATCTATCAACAGCATTTCGCCAACGCGCGCGAGCTGATCCTCACGCTGCGGGCCGCGGATGCCGGCAAGGCGGAACATCTGGCCGAAGTTCTGGCAACCCGCCTGCGCACGGAATCCAATCTGGTCTCCGCCGTCTTCTGGCAGCCGCCGTGGATGGAGAATCCGGCGCAGGCGGCGGAAATTGCGGGCTATCTATGGTTCAACCAGCCGCCCCTGGTTTTTGGCGAGCTGACCAACCGGCTGTCCGCCGGACGTCTTCACTCCGTGCTGGCCGAAACGCGGGAAGTCCTGGCAACCTCGCTCTCGCCGATGGACATCGCGGTGCGGTCATTCGATCCCTACGATTTGATGAACGCGCCCGCGCTGCAAAATTTCAGCGGGATGCCGGCCCAACAAGGACAAGAAATGTTTGCCTCGGCGGATGGCGCGCTTCGCGTTCTGTATGTGGCGGCGCGGCCCGATCTGGCCGCCTACCCCGCCAACTCGGCCTGGCTGCAATCGCTCCAGAAAATTATCGAGGACGTGAGCGCCAATCAGGCCGACTGGGCGGGGGTGGTCGTGCGTTATACAGGGCGGCCGGCCTTTGTGACGGAAACAGCCGCCAGCATGCAGCACGATCTGAGCGGTTCAATCACCGGCACGGCTCTGATCATTGCGGCGCTATTCTGGCTGATGCACCGGCGCTGGCTGCCCATGCTGTGGCTGTTGGCGTTGCTGGCAGTGGTCCTGATTGCCACGGTCGCGGCGGGAAGCATCATCCTGGGAACCATCAGCGTCCTGAGCCTGGGGTTTGCCGCCGTGCTGCTGGGGTTGGCGGTGGATTATGCCGTGGTTCATTATCAGGAAGCGCTGTCCCACCCGCAATGGAGCATTTCGGAAGTCCGGCGCGCCATCTCCCCCAGCATTCTTTGGGCGGCCATTACCACCATCAGCGCCTTTCTGGCGCTGAATTTGGGCGGGCTGCCGGGGCTGGCCCAACTGGGCACGCTGGTGGCCATCGGCGTGGCGCTGGCGGCATTGGTCATGGTGCTGGTTTATCTGCCGCCGCTCTTCCCGGGGCGATGGAAGTCCGGCGCAAATCAGCCGCGTCAGCCGTGGCGGTCTTATTTTATGCCGCCGCGCGAAAACACCCCTGTCGCAAGCAGCCCGGCTGATCGCGCCTGCAGCCGGCGGGCGGTGATTTTCACCTTCATTCTGGCGGCTTGCGCCGGTCTGGCTTTGTCATTTCATCTTCCCCCGCTGGACAGATCGGCCAACGCGCTCCAGCCGCGGCACAGCGAAGCGGAGGCCGCGTTGGAGGAAATGACCGCGGCCGCCGGCATTCCCCAAGATCCGCTGTGGGTGATCATTTCCGGCCATGGCGAACCGGAAGTGTTTGACATCCTCTCGCGGGCCGAAGGCATTTTGCGGCAGGCGGTTTCAAACCGGACCATTGGCGGTTATTTGCTGCCGACGCTGATGTGGCCGCGGGTGGAATATCAGCAGGCCAACCGCGCCGCGGCCGCGGCGCTCGGAGTCCAAGGCCCCAGGTTGCGCGCCGCCGCCGTGGAGGAAGGTTTCCAAACCAACGCCCTGTTTCTGACGGATGAGTTGCTGCGAACCTGGACGCGGGCGGGCAATTGCCGGGACGTGTTTTGGCCGACCAACGACCTGAGCCAATGGTTGCTAAAAAGATTTGTCGCCCGTTCCGGCAATGAGTGGTTTGTCATGGGTTTGGTCTATCCGGCAACCAATGCGGTGTCCGGCGCCGCGCTCGCGGAACTTTCCGGCCGGTTGGAGGAGAAAAAAATCTTGCTGTCCAGTTGGGGATTGCTGGGAGGCGCCACGCTGGAGCGTGTGCAGAGCCGGATGTGGCTGGTGGTGACGCCGATGATGGCGCTGGTCCTGGGTTCGTTGTGGCTGGCTTTTCGCCGGCTGGCGGAAGTGCTGCTGGGGCTGGCCGCCTTGCTCTTGAGCGGCCTTTGCCTGCTGGTCACAATGTCGCTGGCGGGCTGGTCGTGGAATCTGCTCAACCTGATGGCTGTGCCCCTGATATTGGGAACAGGCATAGACTACAGCATCTTCATGCAACTGGCTTTGCGGCGTCACGGCGGCGACCTCGGCGCGGTGCGCCGATCCATTGGACGCGCTCTGCTGCTGTGCGGCGGAACCGCCATTGCCGGGTTCGGGTCTTTGGCGTGGTCGGGCAACGCGGGCATGGCCGGCTTGGGCAAGGTCTGCGCGGCCGGCATCGCCGCAAATATGTTGATTGCCGTCTGCCTGCTTCCGGCTTGGTGGAGTTGTCTGCAAAGGAACAATCAACCGGCCACCGCCAGCAAAGCGGCTGCTCCCTCAAGATTTTATTCCGCCGCAGTGTGGCGGTTGGGTTTGAGGGTCGTGCGAATCCTCCCCGGGGCGCTGCTGGAGCCACTTTGTTTGATTGGGGCGGAAATTTATTACCGCCTTCACCCCCGGCGGCGGGAGATCGTCGTTCAGAATCTGCTCCCCGTGTTGAGTTGCGATCGGGGCGCGGCCGAAAAGGCGGCGCACCGGCTTTTCCGGCAGTTCGCAGTCAAGATGAAAGACCTGTGGCGGTACGAAGGCGGCATCGGAGTCAACCCATGCCTGACAACAGATTCCGAATGGGCCGTCTATGAAAAAGCCCGGCAGCGCGGGCGCGGAGTGCTGCTGCTGACTCCGCATTTGGGCAACTGGGAAATTGGCGGACCGCTCCTCGTGCAACGCGGAGTCAAGCTTATCACCATCACCCAAGCGGAACCGGGGCGGGGTTTCACGGAATTGCGCCGCCAATCGCGGGCGCGCTGGGGCATCGAGACCATTGTGGTGGGCGGCGACGGGTTTGCCTTTGTGGAAATCATCAAGCGATTGCAGGACGGCGCCACTGTCGCGCTGTTGATGGACCGGCCGCCGGGCGTCAAGTCAGCGACGGTAACACTGTTCGGGCGGCCCTTTCCAGCCTCGTTGGCGGCGTCGGAACTCGCCCGGGCCACCGGTTGCGCCCTCGTGGGCGTGACCATCGTGCGGAAAAACCAGGAATATGAAGCCCGTCTGCTGGCCGAGTTTGAATACGACCGCCAGTCCTTGGGCAACCGGGAGGCGCGTGGCAGGCTTACGCAGGAAATCATGCGTGCATTTGAACCGGAAATTCGGCAACATGCCGACCAATGGTTTCATTTTGTTCCCATCTGGCCGGCGCCGTCCGCGGCGGATTCTTCCGGTGTTCAATCGCTCCCATGAAACCTCAATCCCATTTCCCGGTTGCCTGGCTTTGCCTCGCATTCAGTCTGGCTGCCATGACTGCGCAGGCCCAATCCGGGAAGTTCTTGGACCAGTGGATTGCCGCCCAGACGAACCTCCACACCTGGTCGGCAGATGTCGTCGAAACCCGCGCCTTGAAAACGCTTTCGCAACCGCTGGTTTCCACCGGCAAGGTCTGGGTGGCCATGCCGAACCATTTCCGATGGGAATTGGGACAACCGGCGCAGACCATCGCGCTGCGGCAGCCGGACCAATTATTCATCATTTATCCGAGGCTCAAGCGAGCGGAGAAATATCCGCTCACCGGCAATCAAACCGGCCCCTGGCGCGATGCGCTGGCCTTGTTGGACGCCAGTTTTCCGCGCAGCCGCGCGGATTTGGATTCGCGCTTCCAGTTGCTGTCGGTCGTCCAGACCAACGACATTGTTCAGGCGAGATTGCAGCCCAGGAGCCAGGCCGCCCGCAAGTTCATGAGTGAAATTTCGGTTGCTGTCCACACCAACGATTTTTCGCCCGCTTCGACCGAACTGAAATTCAGCGATGGCTCCAGCATGCGCAACGATTTCACCAACGGGATCATCAACCCGCCCATCAACGCGAGCTTGTTTGAAACCAATTTCGATGCGAATTTCACCGTGGTGGAACCGCTCCGGCAGTGAATTCTCCGTCCGACATGCTCGAAACCGCTTTGCGCACTTTGCCGCACGGCCCGGAGTTCCGTTTCATTGACCGGCTGATCAGCCTGACGCCCGGCAAGGAAGGTGTTGGCGCATATCGTGTGCGCGGCGACGAACCGTTTCTTCGCGGGCACTTTCCCGGCGAACCGATTTTTCCCGGCGTGCTGCTGGTGGAAGCAGCGGCGCAACTGGCGGGAATCGTCGCCCAGAGCGATCCATCCATCCCGCCCTTGCGAAACTTGAAATTGGCTGCCTTAAGCGCGGTGAAAATCCCCGGGACACTGTGTCCGGGGGAAACGATGAGAGTTCAAGCCGTTATCGTTGGCCGGCTGGCGGGCCTGGTTCAGGCCCGGGCGCAAATCCATGTCCAGGATCGCTTAGTATTGACCGCCGGCCTGACATTGGGCGGTTTCGAGCCAGCCAAATAGACAGGATTGAGCGCAGCCAATTTGGAGTGCGGGAAGCTCAGTCCCGCTGTTGGCTCAATCGGCAGCCCGCTTCCATTTGAGAAAATCCTGCCGCCATTGCGCGCGGGAGATTTTGCCGCGGTTGTCGCCGGCCACTGAGTCCACGAACCACCATTCGCGGGGTACTTGCCAGGCCGGAATCTTCCGCAATAAGAACTGCTTCAACTCTTCTCCACTGACCGGCGACTTTGCCACGACGCAGGCCACGATGACTTCGGCGCGGTCTGCATCGGCGCTGGGAACGCCGAAGGCCAGGCACTCGGCAACCTGGCCGTGCTCCAGCAACGCTTGTTCGATGACGGCAGGGGATACTTTCCGGCCCGCCACATTGATCTGGTCGGCGAGCCTGCCACGAAGACAAACCTCGCCGTTTATGATCTCCCCCAGGTCACTTGTTTGAAAACAGCCCGCCTTCAAGGCGCTGGACGGCGTTGGCCAGTAAGTTTCTCCAACCGCCTTGCCGCGCACTTCCAGGCAGCCAGCCTCTCCAATTTGCAAATCAACATTTCGCATCGCTTTCCCGGCGCAGTTTTCCTCCGTGCGGGGAACCGGAGTTGCATCATAAGCAATGCCGCCGCATTCAGAGGAGCCGTAAAAATTATGAATCTTGATTCCGGTGGCGGAAAAAACCCCGGCTTCCAGCGCCAGCGGCAAGGGAGCTCCCGCGGATATGGCCAGGCGAACATTGGCTGGAATGACCCCGGCGGCGTGCCAGGCCCGCCACAAGGCCGGCACGGCTGGCAGGGTCAGCTCCGGGATTTTGGCGCGGTCTATCGCCTGCCGGAAAATTTCCGGCAAAGGCGAAGGCGCGATGACAAGCGGAATGCCGTGCAGCAGGAGCGGCAAAACCAGATTGGAGAAGCCGTAAGAATGCGCCAGGGAGATGGCGGCCACGTTGGGCCAATCCGGACGCAATCCCATGGTGGCCACGATATTCTCCGCGTCCGCCGCCAGTTGTTCCGCCGTGAAGGCGACGAAGCGGGGAGCGCCTGTCGTGGCGGAGGTGGTTTTCAAATGGACGCAGCGGGCCGGCGGCAGGCTCACGGCCGGCGGGGATGTTTGGTCAGCCTCCAGGGGGCAGACGACGGCTTTGGAACGCCAAGCCTGCAAGACCGCAAAGACGAACCCGGCGTCGTGGCCGCGGGGAAAAGCCATCGGCTGGGAGGCCGCTGGAGCGCCTTCCGCCAGGCGCGCCATTTCGGCGAAAGTCCACTGGCGGCCGGAAGAAAGTTCACGCAAGGCGCATTCCCCGCCTCGTTCCCGGACGATTTGCCGCCAGCGCTCGTAAAGCATTTACAGTTTCGTATCGCAACGCTACCTTGCGGCGCAAGCATGATTTTGCCGCCCGCCGAGCCAGCGCGACCGTTTGATTTTGAACGGGACACCTTTTCGTTCGCCAACGAACTGGTCTGGGAATACCGGCTGGATCCGGCCACCGGTTCCATGGCGACGCAGAAAAACAATCCCCCGCCGCAATATACCCATCGCTGCTTTGTCATGGTCCGAAGCGCGCGCCAGTTCTTCTATCACGCCCGGTTTGAGGGCCATCGTCCTCCGGTCGCGGCGAATTCGTATCGCCGGCTCATCCGGCAAGTAGTTGGCCGCAGCCCACGGCAGCCAAGCCGGGAACCGGACAAGATCGTCTTCCCGGGCTACGACGGCCTGCGCGCCTTCAGCCTGGCTCAGGAATCGCTGCTCAAAGCGGAGTGCGGCGGGGCTTGGCAGTCTTATGCGTTGCGCAGCCATTGGCGGATGGTTTTTCCAATTTCGCGGCGCCACCAAAAAAACGTCTCGGCGCGGTTGCTGGAATCCTTTGGCCAGAGAGCGATTCCCATTGTCCACCTGGTGCGCTTTCCCCAGTTGACGATCAATCATGGCATGGTGTTGTTTGGCCATCGGGAAACGGAAGCGGAGATTCTCTTTGCCGCTTACGATCCCAATCAGCCCGGCCAGCCGGCTCCGTTGATTTATCGCCGCGCGGAACAGACCTTTCACCTGCCGCGCAATCATTACTGGGCGGGCGGGCGGGTGGATGTGATCGAAGTGTTCCGAGGCTGGATATATTAAGGGGCTGGTCCGCCCGGCGCGGGATTTTTGTCCTTTTGGGGACGAAAGGCCATGCCAAAGAAAAGCAAGCCGCAAAGATTGATGCCCGCGATATAACCGAGCTTGTAATTGCGGCCCGTGTTATTGGCGGCAAAGATCGGCACGTCCTCGCCCGCCAGCAGATCGGGCAAAGCCACTGGCATCAAGAAGCCATGAACGCTGCCCACCCAGAATCCGGCCCTGGATTCGGGGTGGTAAAGTCTGGGGACGGCCTCCTTGTAACAAAAACCCAGCAAAACGCCGGCCAGCACCAACCGGATTAGCTTGATGCCCCACGTCCGCAAACGGCGGGAGCCACTACTCGCTGGATTGAATCGGCCGGAGACGGAGTTCATGCCATTTGAAAATGTTATTCTCCAGGCAGCCCCGGGAAGAAGAGGAATCCGGGATTCTCTCGCCGGCGGGAAGACTGCGCCACCACTTGCACCATCGCCAAGTATCGGTCAACGGATTTATATGACTGTGCGCGGCCCGGCCAATCACTTTGATCGGAACAAAATCAACACGGCAGCCCGCGTCAAGAAAGGCGATCAGCATCTCCGACTCCATTTCAAAGTGACGGGTGTGGCAGGGCAACGCCGCCCAGATTTTCAAGTCCACCAGACGGAAGCCGCATTGGGTGTCGGGCAGATTCTCCCCAACCCGGCGCGAGATCTGCCAACTCATCCAGCGGTTGGCCTGCCGCCGCAACCAGGGAATGGACATGGCATCCTGCATGCGGTTGCCGATCACCAGCGCGGCCCGGGTCGCTTCCGCTTTTTGGACAAACGCGGGAATGTCGCCGGCTTGATGTTGTCCGTCGCCGTCCATGAGCAAGGCCCGGTCGAATCCTTTCCGCATCGCCGTGGTCAAACCCGTCTTCACGGCCGCCCCCTTTCCGAGATTTCGGGGATGGGAAACGACCCTGGCGCCGGCCTTCGCCGCCAGTTTGGCCGTGTTGTCCCTCGAACCGTCATCCACGACCACGACGTTGGGGATGTGGCGGCAAACCGAATGAATCAAGGGAGCGATGGTTTGCGCCTCGTTCAAACAAGGAATAACGGCGACATGATTTTCCAGCCGATCCACAACGCCAGTCTAATGGATGACCGGGGAAAACCAAAGCGAAATGCACGAGCGAAATGCACGTTGCGCTTGCGAAGCAGACACCGCGCCAGCTACCATGGGCGCGCATGGGTTATTTCCCAACAGCGATGGATTTGACCGCATCGGGAGCAGACCAAACCGCCTTGCATGAACAGGCGGCCTGTGCCACCCGAAAACTCTTTGGCGGGCGCGTATTTGTCCGCGCGGTGGTGGAAGTTTCCAATTATTGCCGGGAGAATTGTCATTACTGCGGCATGCGCCGCGACAACCGCGACCTGTCCCGCGCGCGGGCTGATTTCGAGGACTTGGCCGAAACTCTCATTCATCACCGGCCCGAGACGGTGACGGACATCAATATCCAAAGCGGCGAGGATCCGGTGGCGGCGCGCGAGGTGGTCTTGCCTCTGATCCAAATCCTGCGCCGCGAAACCCGGCTCGGGATCAGCGTTGGCCTGGGCACGCACGACTACCCCATTTACCGGGAGCTGAAAGAGGCGGGCGCGTCCTTTTACATTCTGAAATACGAAACGGCCGACGCGCTGGAATATCAGCGGAAGCAAGCTCCCGGCTCATTAAGCGAGCGAGTCAAACATATTCGCTGGCTGGCCGACCAGGGCTGGCACGTCAGTTCCGGCTTCATTGCCGGGCTGCCGGGACAGGATGTGTCCCATTTGCTGGAGAACCACCGGCTGGCGAACCGGTTGCCCTTGCGCGGCTGCAGTGTCAGCCCCTTTGTTCCCGGCAGCGACACTCCCCTGGCTGACGCGCAACCCAGTGATGTGGAAACTGCTTTAAATTGCATGGCCGCCTTGCGCCTGATGCGTCTTCATTGGGTCATTCCGGCGGTCAGCGCCTTGAATCTGGCGCGAGGCGCAAATGGAAATGGCTACCGGCGGGGACTGCGGGCGGGAGCCAACTTGGTGACGATCAACATGACGCCGCGACCGTTTCAGGAAGCCTATGCCATTTACCGGAGGAATCGTTTCATCATGGATGAAGCCAGGGTCATGGAGGCTCTGACGGCGGAAGATCTCATGCCATCGGAAGAAAGTCTGGCGGCTTTCTGCCGCCAAGGCGGGGCGGAAACCATCACCCGACCGGAAGCGGCCATGGCCAGATAGGAGTGTCATGGGCGGCAAAGTTCTCCTGATCAGCAACAATCGCTGCGCCACGCCCGACCCGGTGTTTCCGCTGGGGCTGGCCTATTTGAACTCCGCCCTGCGCCGGGCCGGCCACCAAACCCTCTGGGCCGACAGCCTGGCCGGCGGGGAAAGCATCGAAGCTGTTTTGGCCCGTTACCAACCCGATGCCGTTGGCATTTCCATCCGCAACATTGACGATGTCATCATCCGCAAACGGGAAACCTTTTTTGACAACCTTTCCTGGCTGGGTGAAACGATCCGGCGGAAAATAAAATGCCCGGTGGTGGCGGGCGGGAGCGGGTTCAGCATTTTTCCCCGGCAACTGCTGGAATTGTCCGGCGCGGATTATGGCATCTGCGGCGAGGGCGAGACGGGTTTTGTTTCTTTGCTTGACGCCCTCAACAACGGCCGCGGCTTTTCCGGCATCCCCGGCCTGGTTTGCCGCGAAAACGGGAATGTGGTCATCAACCCGCCGGCCGTCAGCCCGGGCACAAGAGCCTTGGAAGACGGCGACCGCCCGGCACCCATCGCGGAGTATTACCTGCGCGCCAGCGGGATGATGAATGTCCAGACTCAGCGCGGATGCGCCTGCCACTGTTGTTATTGCACCTATCCGCTCATTGAAGGCAAACATCACCGCCATCACTCCGCGGATGGTGTCGCCGACGAGTTCGCGCAACTGCAACGGCTGGGCGCTCATTATGCGTTTGTGGTGGATTCTGTCTTCAATTCTTCCCATCGCCACGTCAGTGAGATCTGCGAGGCCATTCTGCGCCGCAACGTGGAGCTGGCCTGGGGCTGTTTTCTGCGCCCGCAGGGATTGACGCCGGAGATGATGAAGCTGATGAAGCGGGCCGGGCTTGCGCACATTGAGTTTGGTTCGGACAGTTTCTGCGATGAGGTTCTGGCGGCCTACCAGAAGGGGTTCACCTTCGACGACATCCTGTATTCCAGCGAACTCGCCAATCATGAGAACATTGATTTCTGCCATTTCCTCATCAGTGGCGGCCCCGGCGAAACCCTGGAAACCCTGCGGCGCGGATTCGAAGCTTCGTTGCGGATCAAGAACGCCGTGATGATGGCCGTGGTGGGGATGCGTATTTATCCAGGCACGAGCCTGCATCAGCAGGCTCAGGCTGAAGGCTGCATCGGCCGGAACACGGATTTGCTCGCCCCCACATACTATCTGGCGCCCGGTCTTTCGGTTGACGGGGTCTTTGCCCAGCTCACGGAATTTGCCCGGCGCGCGCCCAACTGGATTGTGGGCGACCCGGCGCCCGCCTACACAAGCCTGATCGGGCGGTTGCGAAAAAAGGGCGCCGTCGGACCGTTATGGAGCTATTTTTCAACCATGCAACGCCTCTGGCCGCAGGGCGTGAACGGAAATAGGAAGTAAGGCGATGCTGTTTCCAAGAAAGTCATCTCCATCGCCTCCGCCGCGCGTGATGATCACCGGCGCCGGGATTGTCACGTCCCTGGGACGGGGATGGAAACAGAACGCCGCCGCGTTCCGTTCCGGAAAAACGGGATTTCGCCCCGTTACCCTCTTCGATGTCAGCCGCCAGCGGGTTAAAACCGCGGCACAGGTGGATTTGCCGTCCATCCTGCCGCCGATGCAATTGACCCAACGGCAGCAAAAACGGCTGGATCGGGCCGGCATCCTGTTGTTGCTGGCGGCAGAGGAAGCCTGGCAGCAGTCCGGTTGGAAACCCGCCGATAATTTGCCCGTTGTTTTGGGCACCACCGCCGGCGGCATGTCGCTCGGGGAAGATTATTTTCGCCAGGCTGTCAGTCTGCCCAACCGGCAAACCATGCAGCCAACCCGGGCTTTGCATTATCAGGCCCAGAGCCAGGCCCGCATGGTGGCGGATGCTCTGGGCTTTGCCGGCCCGGTCACGATCCTATCCAATGCCTGCGCTTCCGGAACCAGCGCCATGGGCGAGGCATGGGAAATGATCCGGCGTGGACACGCCGACCGTGTTTTGACCGGCGGTTATGATGCCCTCAGCCAAATGGGATTCTCCGGCTTCGACTCATTGCAAGTCATGTCGCCAACCCGTTGCCGGCCTTTCGACGCCCATCGAGACGGATTGGCCCTGGGCGAAGGCGCCGCTGTGATAACCCTCGAAGCCTTCGAATCCGCCTGGAAACGCGGCGCCGGGATTCTGGGAGAAATCATTGGCTACGGCGCCAGCATGGATCGCCACCATCTGACACAACCGCACCCGGAAGGAGACGCGGCTTGGCAGGCGATGCAACTGGCCTGCGCGAGCGCGCAAATCACGGCTGAAGAAGTTGGCTATATCAACGCGCACGGAACGGGAACGCCTTTGAATGACCAAGCCGAGGCCAAAGCCATCAGCCGCTGGGCAGGCCGCCGCGCAGGCAGCCTGCCCGTCAGCTCCACCAAAGCCGGCATCGGACATCTGCTGGGTGGGGCGGGTTCGGTGGAAGCCGTGGTTTGCCTGATGTGTTTGCGCGAACAATGGCTGCCGCCGGAAATCGCGTTTGAAACCCCCGACCCGGCCTGTTCCTTTCGGATTGTCGCCAAACCGGAAGAGGCTCCGGTCAATGTGGCGCTTTCCAACTCGTTTGGGTTCGGCGGCGTCAATGCCACCTTGATTTTGCGGAGGTGGCCATGAGCCGGGTTTTCGTATCGGGGTTGGGCAGCGTCAGCCCGGCGGGTTGGACTGTGGAAGCCCTGCGGGACGCCTTGGCAAAAAATGAGCCTCTGCCGGCCCAGCCTCTGACGCGTCCAGGTTGGCAAAAACCATTGAAGATGCGCCCCGTTCCCAGCCCCGCAATCCGGCCGTCCTTTCTGGCCCATCCCCGTTTGCGGCGCACCAGTCCCATTACCCATTACGCGGCGGCGGCGGCGCTGGAGGCCGTAAAGTCCGTTCGAAACAGCCAGGGAGCTTATCCCCGAATCGGAATTATTGTCTGCCTGCAGTGCGGCTGCGTCCAATTTTCCTTCCGTTTTTTCCAGGAGACGCTGCAAGACGCGGCCACCGCCAGCCCCTTGCTGTTTCCCGAGACAGTTTTTGCCGCCCCGGCAAGCCATGTCGCAGCCCTGTTGGAAAACACACCGCTGGTTTGCACCCTGGCGGGGGACCCTTCCTCCTATTCGCAAGGACTGGCCTTGGGTATTGACTGGCTCCTGGAGGGCCGGGTTGATGCCTGCCTCGTCATCGGCGCGGAGGAAATCAACTGGCTGCCGGCCGACGCCCTCTGGCATTTTGATCACCGCGCCGTCATCAGCGGCGGCGCGGGAGCCCTCTGCTTGAGTCTGAATCCAGAATGGCCGCCGGGAGTTGAACTGGAAACGATCACCGACCCCCATCCTTACACCGCGCTTGTGAACCGGAGGCTGGCCGCAAGAAAAATGCGAGCCCAGATGCCTCCTCAAAACAAAGCTGAAATCCTGTGTGACGGCCTGAATAACAGTCCGCGCGCCGATGCGGCTGAAGCCGGCGCCTGGGCGGATTGGAGCGGGCCGCGCCTCAGCCCAAAACTGGTATTGGGCGAAGGCTTGATGGCTGCAGCGGCCTGGCAATGCGTGGCCGCTTGCGATTGGATCGCCGGCGGCAAATTCATGGCCGCCAACGTCAGCCTGGTGGGCGCAAACCAACAGGCAGTCGGTGTTCGCTTTCACAGGCTTGGCCATTCGATTTCAGGTTTGTCGTCGCCGTTGAAAGCGGGCAGCCTTGCCTTATGAATCCGCGCGTCATTTTAATCACCGGCGCCAATGGCGGCCTGGGGCAAGCCATTGCGCGCTCGTTCCTCCAGGAATCCGCGGAAAATCAAATCTGGCTGGGCATTCACACGCGCCTTGAACAGGCCGAAAAACTGGCCAAAGAAAGTCCGGACCGCTGCCGCGCGATTGCGTTGGATGTCACCAGGCCGGATTCGTGGAAGGCGGCTGTGGCGGAAATTCTCGCCCGCCACCAGCGACTGGATGTGCTGGTGAACAATGCCGGCCATCACGAGGATGCCTTGCTCGCCACCATGCCTTTGGACTCGTGGCGCCGAATTCTCGCCCTGAATTTGGATGGGGTTTTTCACGGTTGTCAGGCCGTTCTTCCCACGATGATCGCCCAGCGCCAGGGCCGCATCATCAATATCGCCTCGCTCAGCGCGTTGCTCGCGCCCGCCGGCCAGACAAACTACGCCGCGGCCAAGGCCGGGGTGCTGGCGCTGACCCAATCACTGGCCAAGGAAGTCGCCCGAATTGGCATCACCGTCAACGCCGTCTGCCCGGGATACGTGGACACCGCAACGCTGGCGATGGACGAGATGGAACGCAAACGAGCCATCGAGCGGATTCCCATGAGACGGTTCGGCCAGCCCGGCGAAGTGGCGGCCGCGGTCCGTTTTTTGGCCTGCGGCGAAGCCGGCTACATCACAGGCTCGACACTCAAAATTGACGGCGGCATCTTCTAATGAGCAACCCGGAATTAAAACTGCAGATCAAGCGTTTGATGGTTGAAAACCTCATGCTTCAAATCACCGCCGAAGAGATAGCCGACGGCATTCCGATGTTTGGCCCGGGCGGTCTGGGGCTGGATTCGGTGGACGCCCTTCAATTGGTCGTGGCCCTGGACAAGAGTTTCGGGTTGAAGATTTCTGACGCGGAGGCGGCCAAAGGAATCCTGCAGAATGTCAACACCATTGCCGCGGCCATCGAACAAAAGGGCCAAGCCGCCGGATGATTTCATTGGTTATGCAAACAGGGGTCGTCCTCGACCGCGAGAATCCAAGGCGCGGATTCAATTGGCCTTGCAGGGTTGTGCCGCCCGGCCCTCCCGTTGGCCGGAGGTCATCATCATTCATCGCATGAGAATAGCGGGGAAAACCCTTCGGCGGCTATGGGGTTTTCACCTTACATTACCGGCCTGGCGTTACAATAGGAGATCGCCACTTTCGCCAGGAGCTTGTGAAATTTTGAAAACTTGAATCCTTGGAGTTTTCCGTCTAACTTCGTGTGTGCCAAGCACGGGCCATGCCTCAAAACAATCACGATACGCTGGTGGATTTGCCCAAAGGGTTGCGCGGGCAATTTGAAAAGGCCGCGCAGCGCCTCTGGCGCGTCGAAACCGCCACGGCGGCCTGCGGCATCGCGGCCAGCCTCCTCTTTTCCTGGCTTGCGGTTTTTATTTCCGACCGGCTCTGGGAAACGCCGGTCTGGCTGCGGGCCTTCATTTTCCTGGGCGGACTGGGCGGAGCCGCGGCGGCCCTGCTGGCCTGGGCGCGCCATTGGATCTGGCGCCGCCGCGACCTGCGGGCGCTGGCCGCCCTGGTGCAAAAGAAATACCGGCGCCTGGGCGACCGCCTGCTGGGCATCGTGGAGCTGGCCAACGAACGGGAGCATCTGTCCAATTTTTCCCCCGCCCTCTATCAAGCCGCCATCGCCCAGGTGGCGGAGGAGGCGCAAGAATTCGATTTCCGCCAAAGCGTCAACGCGCGGCCGGCCAAAAACTCCGGTTGGACGGCGGCGGCCCTGGCGCTCTGCCTGCTCGCCGCCTCCCTGGCGCTGCCCCAGGCCAGTTGGAACGCCTGGTTGCGCTGGATCGAGCCGGGCGCCAGCGTCCCGCGCTACACCCTCGTCGTCCTGGACGGATTTCAACCGGAACTGATCGTGCCGCACGGCGAGCCGTTTGAAATTTCCGGGACGGTCCGCTACCGCTCCTTTTGGAAACCGTCCCGCGTTTTTGCCGGGTTCGGGCGGCGGGCCGGGATTCAGGCCGCCGCGCAGTCGGGCCAAGTTCGCCTGCAAATTCCGGGACAGGTGGAGAATGGCGTATTGCAGGTGCGGGTGGGCGACGCGCTGGCCCGGGTGGCCATCCGGCCCAGCCACCGGCCTTCCTTGCAGCAGCTTTCCGCCTCGATTCACTGGCCGGATTATTTGCGGTATCCCGACCAGTCCGAGCCGGTGCAGGGCGGGACGTTCCGGGCGCTGGAGGGGAGCCGGGTCAGTTTTGTCGGAACGGTCAGCCGTCCGCTGGCCGCGGCCTCCATGCAAGACGGCGGGCAAAACCCGGTGGCGCTCCCGGTAAAAGGACCGACTTTTTCGACCGAACCCGCCGAAGCGGCGGCCGCGGACGAGCTGGTTTTCAATTGGCGCGACCAATTGGGTCTGACCAACGCCGCGCCCTGGCGGCTGGCCCTCCAGCAGGAAAGCGATCAGCCGCCGCAGCCCGAACTGCCGGATCAGCCGCGGACGACCGCCATTTTGGTTTCCGACGTGATGCGCATCCGCGAGGCGGCCCAGGATGATTTCGGCGTGCGCGATCTGGGTTTGGCCTGGGACGTTGTTTCCGAGGCCGGGCAGCCGGACACCCTGTTATCGGAGATCAAGGCCGAAATGACTTCCCCACAACAAAAGAAGGTGGAGGACATTTTTCTTTGGAGTCCCTCTCTCTATCACATCCCGGCGGACTCCACGGTGGAATTGCAGGGGTTTGCGCAGGATTACTTTCCCAAACGCCAGCCCGTCCACACCGCCTCTTATGTCATCCGCGTTCTCAGCCCGGAATCCCACGCCGAATTGTTGCGCCAGGATCTGGAGGCGCTCATGGCCCAGATCGAGGACGTCACCCGGCTTCAGGAAAAAATCGTCTCCGACACCCGCGAGGTCAAAGAGTCCTCCAAGGAATTGCCCGGCGAGCAACCTTTCGCCCGCCTCACCCAGAGCCATGACGAGCAACTGCAAAACGCGCAACGCCTGGCGGAATTGGGCCGCCAGGGCGAAGACACCGTGCGGGAAGCCATGAAGAACTCCCTTATTCCCGAAGAGACCATCCGCCAATGGAGCCAGACCTTGCAACAATGGCAGGAGTTGTCCGCCGACAAGATGCCGGAGGCCGCCCGCGCCATGATGTCCGCCGCCCAGGATGCCAAGTCCCGGCCGGCCCCGCAAAGCGCCTCTTCACAGGATCAGAATTCCCCATCGCCCCAGTCGCAGAACGAGGGGAGGGAGGGAACCAATGGGAGGAATGGCGGGCCGAATTCCCCATCGCCGCAATCCCCGAACCCTCCATCCCAGCCGCGGAATTCCCAATCGCCACAGGCGCGGAATCCTCCATCCCAGCCGCCGGACGCCCAGGCGCGGGAGGAAAATGCCAAAAGGCTCGAACAAGAGCTTGCGGACGCGGAGAAACGCGCGGAGGAAGTCCTGGAGGCCCTTCGGAAAATGGAGCAAAACGCCAACCAGAACCTGGATCAATTGCAGGCCCTCACCCTGGCCGAACGCTTGCGCAAGGTCGGCGGGGAGGAAACTGGCTTGAGCGGCCAGTTGACCACCAACCTGGCCGACACCATCGGCCTGCCGCCGCGCGAATTGCCGGAGAAATTCCAACGGCTCAACACGGCCTTCGTCAAGCGCCAGGGCGGCGCCCATGATGAGTCGGCGGCGTTGCAGGCCGAGATCAGCCGCTTTTATGAGCGCACCCAAAAGCCCAATTACGGAAAAGTCAGCCAGGACATGAAGGATTCCCACACTTCCGATGAATTGGACCGGATAGGAGGCCTGATCCAAAGCAATGTCGCCGTCCAATCCTCGGTGAATTTGGCCGCTTGGTCCGCGCGCTTTCAGAAATGGGCCGACGACCTCCAACCAAAACCGGACCCAGGCGGCCAGTCGCAGTCCGGCAACGGCCAGCCGCCGCTGGACCTGACCCGGCAATTGATCGCGCTGCTGCGCCTGCGCGAAAAGGAGTCCACCCTGCGCGACCAGACGGGCGTGCTG
>Ga0326727_10009149_pt1 | contig 24578 bp, 14 predicted proteins | sample MB2enrmetagenome_FD_207643 | JGI IMG/M metagenome (GOLD analysis project Ga0326727, IMG submission 207643) | Lab enriched peat soil microbial communities from McLean, Ithaca, NY, United States - MB29MY | ecosystem: Environmental > Terrestrial > Soil > Wetlands > Peat | place: USA: New York... | reverse complement strand
CTACGGAGAGGGATTTGAAGGTAGTTATGCCAAAACCGGTGCGTTTGAATTTGCACAACCAGAGTATGACGATTCCACGTGGCGCCTGCTCAACCTGCCGCACGACTGGGCTGTTGAGTTGCCCTTCGTAGACGACAAGGCGCTGGAGTCGCATGGTTATAAACCCCTTGGTCGCCGCTATCCGGAAACAAGCATCGGTTGGTATCGCCGCACTTTTGACGTGCCGGAAAGCGATGCAGGTCGCCGTGTCTTCGTCGATTTCGATGGGGTGTTCCGCGATGCAAAGGTGTTTTGCAACGGTGCATACATAGGACGGCAGGAATGGGGGTATACACCATTCCGCTTCGATCTTACCGATTTTCTGAATTACGGCGGAAAGAACACCGTCACAGTGCGCGTGGATGCTTCAATCGGAGAAGGCTGGTTCTATGAAGGGGCCGGCATCTATCGGCATGTTTGGCTCTCGAAAGTCAATGCGCTGCATCTTGGCCAGTGGGAGACGGTCGTTCGTGCCGAGTTGAAGGACACAGGCGCGGAATTGAGCTTGAGCGCAGTTGTCGAAAACAGCGGCAGGTCGGAAGAAGACTGCCGAGTGCGGTGGGAGATCTACGACGGTACCGGCAAGAAAGTCGAAACAGCGACATCCCCGATCGCTAGAGTGTCGAAGCACGACGTGCAGATCTTCAGCGCCACTGCTGGATTAGCTAACCCAATGCTCTGGTCTCAAGAGGCGCCGAATCTCTATTATGCGGTGACTACAATTGAGTCGCAGAACGAGGTGCGCGACCGCGACAAGACGACTTTCGGTGTGAGGACGCTGAGTTGGGATGTCGACCAGGGGTTCTCCCTTAACGGCAAGAAGACAGTTGTCAAGGGAACTTGCAATCATCAGGACCACGCAGGCGTTGGCTCTGCCATACCAGACCGACTGCAGTCGTTTCGCTTGGAGGTGCTCAAGGAGATGGGCTGCAACGCGATTCGAACCTCGCACAACTTCCCCACCCCTGCGCTTGTCGAAGCCTGCGACCGGCTTGGCATCCTGGTTCTCTGTGAAACGCGCGCCATGTCCTCTAACCGTGAAGGCATGATGCAACTCGAAAAAATGATCAAACGCTACCGTAACAGTCCTTCAGTCTTTCTCTGGTCGCTGGGCAACGAGGAATGGTTCATGCGGGGAGCCAAAGACAATGAAGCATGGCATTCCAGCGAAGATCAAGGCGGACGGGTGATCCGTTCCATGCAGGACCGTGCGCATGAACTGGATCCAACGCGCCTGTGCACAGCGGCAGTGAATGGGTATTACAGAACGGATCTCGCCGATTTTCTCGACGTGGTAGGGTTCAACTATAACTACCAGCGGGCAGATACCTATCGTAATGAGCACCCTAAGCGATTACTTATCGGGTCCGAGACCGGTTCCGATACTTATACGCGCGGTATCTACGCTACGGATCCTCTACGCAACTGGATGAGTTCTTACGACGACCTCCAGCCTCATACATCGCTGGACCAGGGACGCGCGTGGTGGCGCTTTTACGCACAACGTCCGTGGCTCTCAGGCGGCTTTATGTGGACCGGCTTTGATTATCGGGGCGAACCGTCACCGTATTCGTGGCCTAGCATCAGTTCCCAATTCGGGGTCGTCGACACATGCGGATTTCCGAAAGATAGCTTCTACTACTACAAAGCCTGGTGGCGCGACGAGCCTGAACTCCACCTGTTCCCGCATTGGAACTGGGAGGGGCGAGAAGGCGAAGAGATTCGCGTCCAGGTCGAGTCAAACCTCGACAGTGTTGAGTTGTTTCTAAATGGGAAGTCACTCGGCTCAAAGAAAGTTGAGCCCCTCTATCCCCTGGAGTGGAAAGTTCGCTATGCACCTGGCGTGATTGAGGCGCGCGGCACGAAAGCCGGAAAGGTGGTGTTAAGCCGTAAGCGCGAAACAGCAGGAATGCCTGCGAAGATCGAACTAAGCGTTGATCGCGCAGAGATATGGGCCGACGGCCAGGACATCGCGGTCCTGCGCATAGAAGTAGCAGACAAGGAAGGCCGTTTGGTGCCCATAGCAGACAATCTGATTCAATTGAAGGTCACTGGTGAAGGTGTACTCATCGGAGTTGGCAATGGCGACCCAAACTGCCACGAGCCAGATAAGAACGATCGGCGCAGTCTCTTCAACGGCTTAGCCCAGGCGCTCGTGCAAGCTACAGGAAAGCCCGGTTCCATTGTGGTCGAAGCAGGATCGGAAGGAATCGCGAGTGCAACACTCACGATCGCGACAAAAAAGCGCGGAAATGTGTGACCGTATTTTTCAAGATGGCGAAGCTCGCTGGCCAGGCGGCCAGGTGCTGCGGGTAAAGCGATCGGCGTCTGAGTACGACCGTGGACAACTGCATGGAAGGGATCGATGCGAAAGGGGACCGCGTTGAAGAACAGGAAATGGTTCATTGTACTTTTGTTCGCACTGCTCGCGGGGGCCGCAATGAGTTACGCGCAAGAGCGCCGTGCCGGAGGGATTGCCGGCGCGAGAGACCGGCATATTGTTCGCGTGCCCGTGATTGACGTTACGGATCTCTATTTCCCGCATGACCCGCCATCCGACCTGGGAGACAACTTCGATCTTGTTAACGCTTATGCTTTGCCCGAGATCGACCTCAAGGCCGTCATTCTCGATGTTTCAAGTGAGGCCCGAAACAGTTCGCATGACATTGGCGTTATTCCCGTCGCGCAACTGAACTACATCTTCGGCCGCAATGTGCCTTTTGCTGCCGGCCCATTTACACGGATGCGCTCGCTCGACGACAAGATGCTGGATGCTCCTGCGTTTCAGCAGCAGGGCGTGAAGCTGCTGCTGAAAACACTTCGCGAGAGCCCGGTACCGGTGACCATCGTATCCTTTGGCTCCCTGCGGGCGATTGCCGTTGCCTTTAACCGCGACCCTGACCTGTTTCGCGCAAAGGTTGCGGCCATACACATTTCTGCGGGAAATGCATTATCTGCGGATAGTCCCGGCGCCGCCAATCTTCGCACCGCGATTCCGCGAATCGAATGGAATGTCTGGCTTGATCCGCTGGCGCTGGCGAGGCTTTTAAGGTCTGATTTGCAGATTGCGATTTATCCGTGCGCAGCGGCAAAAGCAGGTCCCGATGTAAAACGCCAGGATCCTGATTTCGCGCTCACGCCGCACAATTCATATTGGCTGCTGCCCAGCCTGGACTTTGCCTCCAGGATGGACCCAAGGCTCCAGAATTACTTAGGGTTTACATTCAGCAGGGCAGTACGGATGGACATATTGAAATCGATGGACACGGGGCTCTCAGCCGCTGAGAGCGCAACCGCAGCCTCGGCGTACACGAAGCCATACGACGTTTGGGAGACCGCCATATGGATCGCGGTGAGCAAGCGGGCACTTGTACGGCACCAGGACGGCTCATACGAGATTGTTCCGGCGGCGGACGTGAAGCCAACCGACCTGCCTTTGAAGAGTGACCTGGTTCGTTGCGGCATCAAGGTGACAGACGACGGCCGCTTTGTGTTTGATCTGAGCAGGGGCTCGGGCTCGAACTTTCGCATTTACGACCGCGGCGACGCGCAACTGAATCAGACGGCGTTGCAGGAAGCGCTGCCAAGGCTATATGAGTCCTACGTCACTCCAGGAAGGCAGGACGGGCCAACGGAAGTGCAAAAATAGCGCTCAGCGAGGGAGAGCGCCCACTTCAATGAAACGAATCACATGCTTCAAGCCCATCGGCAGGCGAACCAGGTACTGGTTCGCATCCAGTTTCTCCCATCCGGGAGGCAGCGTCTCAGCTTTTTGGGCATCGAACTCGGGCAGGACCTCACCGTCGACCGTGACACTCTTGAGCGCCGTGCGCAGTCCCGATACACGCACGTACTGAAGCTGGTACCAATTCTCCGCAGTCACCACAAAGCTGTTACCGTCGGCAACCGAGCTGAGGTGAACAACGTCAGAACCACCGGGCAGCTTCCAGTCATGGCTGGATGGTTCTTGACCGGGTTGAGTCACAAGCAAGGCAGCCACCCGGCCATTCGACATCGATTCGCCGAGAGTGAAGTCCGGAGCTAATTCCACCGGAACGAGAGCGCCGGCACGAAGAAAGACTGGTATGTCGTCGATAGAAACGGAGCGATCGGATGTGCCGGCCTCGACGGGCGCACCGGTCCATAGATCGGCCCAGTTTCCCTGAGGGAGAATGACGGTGCGATGATCTCCGGGAGCGTGGACCGGAGCCACGAGCAGGTCGTCACCGAACATGTATTCATCCGGTGCGATGGACGGCATGGCGCGCATGAGAGGGGTCCCGTTTGCGTGCGCGTCCTGCGCCGAGCCATAAATGTAAGGCAGAAGGTTTTCGCGCACCAATGCGAATTTCTTGTAAGTAGCAATCGCGGCATCGCTGTAGTACCACGGCTCCCGTGGTTCGGTTCCGTGGAAGCGCATGAGAGGAGAAAACGCCCCGAACTCCACCCAGCGAAGATAGACCTCTTCGTCGCCTTTTCCAAAATACCCGCCGACATCGGAACCCCAGTTGGAAAAACCGGAGGTACTGAGGCTGAGCCCGCCTGTGAGTGACTCATCGAAACCGCGGAAGTTACTGGCATGGTCTCCGGCCATCTGTCCGGCGTCCACCTGCGTTCCTGGCGCCGCGGCGCGCGCGAAGAGAATGAAGTCTTCTCCGTGGCGCTCCTGGAACACCTGATGAATGGCGTGGTCATAGCTGTGAACGTACCAGTTGTGCATCAGTTCGCCGGTGGCGCCGTCATGAAAAACAGCATCGCGCGGCACGAGATCGGAGAAATCGGCCATGCTGCCTGCGACTCCAAGGTCCTGGCGTTCCTTCCAGAAGGCGCGGTAGAGATCAAGGCCGCTAGGGTCAGTGAAGTCGATATACGGGAATTGGTCCCCAGGCTGGTCCGGCGGGTAAAAGCTGTAAGTTGTTCCATTAGGCACGCGCATCAACGGAAGCTTTTCGGGCGAGAGATCCGGGAGGGCTGCCTTAATCCTGTCCATGTTCCAGCCGAGGGCCTCGCTGCGAGCCCAGGTCAGAATATGGATGTTCATGGGCATGAGCCTGCGATACAGAAGAGGATCGCTGCTGGCGTCGCCCTCGGCATAAATGGCGGAATGCGGGATGTCGAGCCTGCGGAAGCGATCGACGACATCGAGCATGGTTTGCGTCGGAGATTCCCATCGCTCTTCAGCCCAGCGCCCGCCGCCTCCGCCCATCCATGGCTCGAACGCCCAAGCGGGCGGCAGGAGCGGCCGTCCTGTAAGAGCGCTGTACTGGTGCAGAAGATCGTTGCCTTCGCCGCGCCAGATGTACATATCGAAGATGGGGCCATGCGCCGTAACCCGATAGCGGTCCCGAAGATCGCTGCCAAAATCGGCACGGATCTCGTAGCTGGTGTTCCAGAAAACGCCATATCCGGCGGTGTTAAGCCAGAACGGTATTGGTTTGTATGCCTGGTTGCTCAAGCCCCCCATAGCGGTTGAGTCCCACGCGTCGGTTTGCCAGAGGGTCAATGTCTTCCCACGCTGATCGAGAGAGTCAAAGCGCTCACCCAGGCCGACGATTTTGTCAGCGGGGTTGAGATTGCCACGCACATCAACTCCCTTAATCTGACCATTCTCCAGGCGGACCGCTAAATCTCCCTGGCTCATGCCCCATAAAAGCTTCGAATCTCCGGCAACGGAGAGGCCGATGCGCCAGGAACTGCCGAAAGCGATATCAACGGTGAGATCATTTGCCGTAGCACGCACTCCGTTTTCTGACCGGGTCAGCTGGATGGCCGACTCGGCTGGGGGCGCAAAGAAGCCAGTGGCTGGTCCGTGCAGACGAATACCGCCAGTGGACGGGAAAGAAAGATAAAGATCGAATTCTTTTTCACCGGCAAGTGTATGCAGGATGAGCTGATGATTTGCGAGTTCAGCGAATCGTATGGCGGTCAGAGGAGACCAGGCGGAGTCATTGACGTCGCCTGGCGTGCCATCGGCAAACCAGAGTGCGGATGCGCGGCTGAAGTGGTGCAGAAGTGAGTCCAGAATGCGACACGCCTCAGGGAGATCGCCGGCCCTGAGAGCGTCGTTGAATTTGTGCCGGGCGGTCCAGGGGTCGAGCTCTCCCGGCGCCAGCGCCCACGCGCCGCCCTCGTAGTGGAAGCTCATTCCTTCCTGATCGAGCAAGTCATACCAGAGCTCGGCCAGGCGGACGCGATCGGCGAGGTTTGCGGCGGTGGTTGGCTGGGTGGGGAGTTCCTGCTGCAGGTGAGCCAGCTCTTTCCGCTCGTCCACACCGATGTGATGCAGAAGGGCTCGCCGCTCCCAGCGCCGCGTTCCAGAGGGGAGTGAAATGAGCCCGGCAGCAGCGGTTTTGATGCCTTTCGTTCCGCCCAGCGTGACTTCAATGAATTGATCGATCGCAGCGGGTGCGCGGTCTGTGTCGGCCGGGCCATCGTGAAAATCGGCAGCTGCGGGGCTGAGCACTTCGCCGGTGATGCCGCGTGTGCGTGAAAGCTGCAGCAGGAAGACCTGAGAAGGCAGCCCACCGATCGTCGTCCAGGGGATCGTCAGCTCGGCGCTCCAACTCTCAGAATCCACCACGATCTTTGCGCTCGAAAGCTCTATTTCCTTTCCTGCGTTACGAGCAACGGCCCGTCCGCTTTCGTCGGCGTCAAACTGCCACAGATCCTGCTGCTTCCCGCCCGGAGCCACGAGGCCCACCTCAACCTGATCGGAACGGCGCACGCGCACATTCTGCCTATAGACCGGGTCGGGGTCTGCACAGCGAAAGCGCACGTAGAGCGCGGAGGAATCCCAGAGGAGGGAGACAGAAGTCGGCGTGACCGGGACGTTCTCTCCATTTGCCGGCAGGAAGCGATCGACGGTGAGGCCCGCCCGCCAATCGGTTACGACCACAGGAACTTTCTGTGCGGCGGGGCCAAGATCCAGGCTCACGATCGATTCCTGGGAACAAACAGACAGCGTCATGGAGAGAAAAAAGACGAGAGAAGCGAGAATTAACAGATGGTTCCTGCGCATGATACCCCTTTGTTCGAATTGCCGGGCTGCGAACTCGACTCGACTATAGCTCTTCAGGCAAGTTCGTCAATCGGATTTGCACTTCACGCGTCGTGCCTGCCGGCGCGGCGCCGGGCCCAGTGTAGTTGCCCCAACCAAGGTCAGGGTAGGACCAGAAGCTGTAGAGACTGAACGCGACTTGTCCGTCAGGCCGGACTGAAGCGCGAGTGGCGAGATCGGCATTCGCCTCAACCCGGGCGCGTATTTGACTGCCGGCAAGTATGCATGAGGCGTACAAGACATTCTCCTTGAGAGAACGAAAATCGTTCGTCTGATGCAGAGGGGAGCCCGTCATACCCCACAGGAAAGCATCGTCAGTATCCTGAGACCAGGCCCATTCCGGCTTGGTTCCATAACGCTGCGGCGGATGGCTCACCTGTTTGAGCGCTATACCCTGCGGGCGACCGATATGGTCATCGGGATAAACCGACCAGAGCGCTTTGCGGCGCCAGGCCAGCTTTTCGACGGTGGGCGGGAGCAAAAAGGCGACGCCGATGCAAGCGTTGCCGTGGTCCTCTCCGGGGATGCGGTAGCGGGTTGTGATAAGGCCCGCACCGTCGATTGCGCACTCGAACTCGACAGGGATGCTTTCGATACCTTCGCCACGCTTGCATTCTCCAGACGTTACAACACGCGCAGTCGCACCATCGACTTTGGCTTCGCAGCTTCTTAGCAGCCAGTGCGAAATGAGGGGACCAGCACCGAAGTCCACATATGGGCCGCCGCTCAAAATCTCCTGCCCGTCGAAGACAGCCTGGGTGATCAATCCGGTCGACTGGCTGAATGTGACAGCAAACCGGGACCCGGCGATGAGCAGGTTATCGCCATTGCTTGTCAGGGTCGGAGCAGGCGAGGCCTGGGGCATGGGCAAAGGTACCCCGGTCGGGTGAATGGGCAGCCGGAATTGATCGATCAACGCATCGCGATGATAAAAGTCGAGCTGGAGGACGTCGCCCGGTTTCCAGGGCTGCGAGGGGACTTCGAGAGAACCGGACTGATGGGGAGCAAGATCTATCGGCTGGAGACGGCCGGAAGCGGAGCCGGACGACCAGCGGATATCGACTTCCTCGAGGTTGGTGTGGTCGAACGCGTTGCCAATGGGAATGGAGAGGGCTTTCCCGCGCTCCGGCGGTTCAAGAGCGCAGTCTTCAATGCGGATGGGAGAGTAAGCCTTCTTTGTGAGCCAGTATTCCGGCTTCTGCCTTCGCCAGCCGTCAATGATGCCCCAGGGACCATAACCGACGGGACCGTCGGGCAAGAGAAAGACCTCATCGATTCCCGCCCAGATGGAACCGCCCAGGCAGCCATCGGCGGAGAGAAACTTCGCGCCGTATTGCCGAATGCTCTGTCCCCAAAACTCTCTGACACCCGGATCGTGACGAAGCGTGTCGAGGTTATAGCACGCGATGTGGGCGTATTCGTCGTTTAACAATGGGATCGAGCTGCTGCCCAAGTCGGAGCCGGCTTCAGGATAGTGTTTGCTGTAAATGGCGAACGGCGGTATGAGCGGCGCCGAGTCAGGATAACTGAAGATGGTGGGCCGGCTGGGGTCGGATTCTGCGGCCAGTTGCTGTTCGGCGATGAAATTCTCACCCCAATGGCTCTCGTTACCGAGAGACCAGAAAAGCACCGATGCATGATTGCGGTCGCGCACGATCATTTCCTGGAACTGGCTAAGGAAGCGGCTGCGGAACGCGGGGTCAGAGGACGTTCCGCCTTCCACCGCCGACCAGCACACAGCGGTTTCCTCCTCAACGTAGATTCCATGCCGGTCGCATGCATCGAGGAACTGCTCGGTGGGAGGGTAATGCGAGGTGCGAACGAAGTTGATGTTGGCGGCGCGGAAGAGCGCGGCATCCAGTTCGTCGAACTCCGTGGGCACGGCCCTGCCGAAGGTAGGATGAATGCTGTGACGGCAAACGCCGCGAAGTTTAACCGGCCGGCCATTTACCAGCAGTTGATTGCCGGCGCGCTCGATGGAGCGGAAACCAATCTTGCGCTGGATTGTCTCCGTTTCCTTCTTGTCGACGAAGAGGCTGACTTCAAGCGTGTACAGGTATGGATGTTCCGCATCCCAGTGTTGCGGGGCAGTGACCGCGATTTTCGCGGTCGTAGATGCACTGCCGGGCACAAATGCGACTGTATCTGGCCGCACCGGGATTTCGTTTCCTGAACCGTCAATCAGACGGAACTTAAGCTGGGCCGAGTCAAATTCTCCGGAGCAGAGCGCAGCCGTTACGTGGAGTAAACCGTCCCGGTACCGCGCATCGAGCGAGGCCATCGTGGAGAGCTCACAAAGAAAATTGTGCGGCACGGCGAACAACTGCACGTCGCGAAGGATTCCTGCAATGGAGTGTTTAGCGTAGTAGCTGGCCTGCGAAATGTCGTCACTTCGATCGGTGATGCCGACCACAAGTTCCGCCTCCCGTCCGGGCTGCACATGATCCGTAATCTCGCAGTCCCATGAGGTAAAGCCGCCAAAGTGATCGCGAAGATAGACACCGTCGATCCAGACGCGGGCGTATCCATAGACGCCGTCAAAGCGGGTGAAGATGCGCTGGCCCTCATACTCGGCGGGGATGAGAATCGTTTTGCGCAACGGATACTCCCTGTTCGGCATCACCCGGAAGCCGAGCATAGCCAATTCATTGGGCATAGCCACGCGGGACCACGAAGAGGTATCCAAGGCTGACGCCCGGAAATCCACGGGTGGATGGGCGTTGAACTGCCATTCGCCCGCAAGGCTGACGACGGGCTTGCGGATGACGCCTGACGATGCAGGCAGCGGCAAGGGGCCTCGCGTCATTCCTTCTTCATGAGACTGGGCGCCAGATGGCTGGCCGTTGAGCAAGGCGGCTTTTCCGAGAAAATTCGTATTTGCCGCGAGATAAAATGCGCTGAGTCTTTCCACAAACTTTCGCCGATTCACAGCAGCTCCATTCAACGCGAAAACAACACTGTATATTTGTTAATCAACTTATCAAAGTCTTACCTGGCACGATTAGTCCGACCAGAGGCTAATGCGTACTATCGAAGCGTGTCAAGGCAAAACCGGCATATTGGTACCTACCGCTTCCGATCGGAGATCAGATCCAGCCCGACCTGATGGAGGTGATCGAGCATGGCCCGTTCCGCCTCCTCGCCTTCGCCTTTCAGGATGGCGTCCACGATTCTGGCGTGAGACTCGATCATGCGATTGCGGTCCGGCGCTCTTGCTCCGCTGATCTCGCGGCTGCGGCGAAGGAGCCGGGTCAAGGCACTGTTCAGCGCGCTCAAAACCGGATTTGCCGCTGCATCGATGATGGCGGTATGCAGGAGAAGATCGTGTTCCGAGATGTCTGCCCAGGTTCTTGCCTGGTGGACCTTCAATCGCTGTGCCTCAATGCGCCGCAGGTGCGGCTCGGTGGCGCGTAAGGCGGCGAGCTTGGCGGCCCTCGGTTCAATCATTTTGCGGACCTCCAGCAGATCCAGAGCATTGAAACCCCTGGCGCTCAAATCGATCGTCGCCGGCCATCCCACGCGAATTCCTTCGAGCGACTTGAGATAAGTGCCGTCGCCGCGTCGGCTTTCAAGCACGTCCAGAATGGTGAGGGCTTTGATGCTTTCACGAATGGCTGGCCTGCCTACGCCGAGCTTTTGGGCGAGAGCTCTTTCGGTAGGCAGAACCATGCCCGGCACATAATTGCCACTCTCGATGAACGATTTCAGCAGAGATAAGGCGTTCGTGGGGCCGGATCGGCGCCTTTCCTTCCCCGCAGATGATTGGTCCGACCTGCCTGCTTGTTTCCTGCTAGCCACGGCATTTGCCCCTTCTGGATTGCTTTACGCTGAATATGGTACCAAGGATAGACCGGAATAGTAGCGCATACAAACAAAAATGGACTGAACCATTGAAATTCAGGACAGCTTCAGACATCGAATATGTTCAAAGAAATTGTGGGGCCGGTTGACAGATGGCGGGGAAAAGGCACAGAATGCGGGATGATTTCGAAAATGGTCCTACCTGAACAACTGCCAGGAGACGGTGTGAAGTGTACATAACGCAAGTCAAATGCTGGCTCGTTGAAGGAATCAAGTACAACTGGGTCCTGGTCAAGGTCTACACCGACCAGGGAATCACCGGAATCGGCGAAGGCACCAACTGGCCGGGGAGCCCGACGGTATTTGAGGCTTGCAGGCATGTGGGAGAAACGCTCATCGGCGAGGACCCAACACGAATCGACTTCCTATGGACCAAGCTGTATCGCGACTTTAGCTGGGTGGGCCAGGCAGGGCCGATCCTGAGTGCGATCAGCGCATTCGATATTGCTTTATGGGACATCGCAGGCAAGCGCGCCGGATTGCCTGTATACGACCTGTTGGGCGGCGCGTATCGCTTGCACATCAAGCTCTACGCCAATTACTGGTTTCTAGGGGGGACGGGAACTCCGGACGAGTATGCCCGCCAGGCTGCAGAAGTGAAATCACGCGGATTTGCGGCCTGCAAGATGGATCCCTTTGCTCACGTCAACTACTGGTACGGCGAGAACCTGGCGGATAACCTGGGCCTGACGGAAGAGCAGAAGCAGGTTGCGATTGAAAGGCTCGTAGCTGTGCAGAATGCGGTCGGCCGCGATTTTCCCATCGCCGTTGAGACGCACGCCATGCTGAATGGGCCGACCGCGGTGGAGATGGCCCATCGAATTGCCGCTGCCGGGATCAATTGTCTATGGTACGAGGAACCGGCCGGCCCGGAGTTCCCGGACGCGATTGCAGATATCCGGCAGAAGATTTCACTCCCGGTGTGTGTCGGTGAGCGGTTGCATTCCAGGTTTATGGCGAGGACGATCCTGGAGAAGCGCGCAACCGACATTCTGATGCCCGATATAACGCGGTGCGGCGGCATTAGCGAGATGAAGAAAATTGCCACAATGAGCGAGGCATTCAACGTACCAATCGCTCCTCACAATCCAAACGGCCCCATCTCAACAGTTGCCTCGGCTCATGTGATGGCTTCTGTCCCCAATTTCTTTCTGCAGGAATTTATGGTCACGGATGTGCCCTGGCGCGACACCGTGCTGGACAAGCCATTGCCGGTGCGCAACGGGTTCTTTGAGTTGAGTGACGCCCCGGGACTGGGCTTCAACTTGGTTGAAGAGGAATTGGAAAAACATCCGGGCGTCACACAGCGCCGTCACGGATTTTACGTATGACCTGGATGGGTGCGGAAAAGTAAGCGTACAGAGAAATGAGTGGTTCGATGATAAGGAGACGGATGGATTCCGCGCGAATGAGATGGGGATCGAACATTGACGCGATCCTGCTCGCCGCAACGATTCTCATAGCGGTTACCGCGGTCGCAGAGGCTGGCGCAAGTGAATCGGAATTGGCGGCGACGCCGCCGATGGGCTGGGCGAACTGGAACAGTTTGGGGTGCCAATACGATGAAGGAACGATTCGAGCGATGGCCGATCGTCTGGTATCGACGGGGATGAGGGATGATGGCTACAGGTATCTCATCATTCAGGAGTGCATCGTAGCCGCCGGCCATCGTGGCGCGGATGGAACCCTGCTGCCCGACGCCGGCAAATTTCCCAGCGGACTTCCTGCCTTGGTTGCCTACATTCACAGCAGGGGATTGAAAGCCGGAATCTACACCGATCTCGGTCCAAAGACATGTGCGGGATATGAGGGCAGCTATCAGCACGAAGAACAAGATGCGCGAACCTTTGCGTCGTGGGGTATCGACCTCATCGAAGAAGATTTTTGCTACAAGCCTGCGGGTTATACCGCGGCACAGCTCTACACGCGAATGCGCGATGCAATAGCGCACACCGGCCGCCCGATGCTGTTCTACATTTGCAATTGGGGCCGCGAACTTGCATGGACCTGGGCGCCGGGCCTGAGCAATGCGTGGAGGAGCACGGGCGATGTCGGCGACCCGGGGCATGCCGACTGGGGCCGCATCCTCCGTAACTTCGACCAGAATGCGTTCCATGCAGCCAGCGGCGGGCGAAATCACTGGAGCGATCCGGACATGCTCGAAGTTGGAGTCCCAGGCATCTCTGAAACCGAAGAACAATCTGTCTTCAGCCTCTGGGCCATGTCTGCCGCTCCGCTCTGGGCGGGGAATGACTTAGTCAAGATGTCTTCGCAGACGCAACAGGTATTGACGAATCGCGAAGTCATTGCTGTCGATCAGGATCCGCTCGGCCAGCCGGGAACCCTCATATTGCAGGATGACCCCGGGCTGCAAGTTTGGGCGCGGCCACTCGAGGGAAAGCATTCACCGCAGGCCGTTTTGCTCTTCAATCGAACTGCCCAGGCGGCGAAAATGCAGGTGCAATGGGAAGACCTTGGGATCTATGGCTCCGCAGCGGTGCGCGATCTTTGGTCTCATCGCGATCTTGGAGACTTCCCAAAGGGTTATGAAGCGCAGGTACCGGCTCATGGAGTTGTCATGCTCCGGGTCGATCCCCAGCAGAGCAAATAGCTGTATCTGGGCGGAAGTTTACGTGTGAGGGATGAATAGCGGAGCAAAGATGGCCACAAGAACCGATCATGAACTTCTTCAGGAAATGCGGTCCCAGTTGTTTACGGCGATTATCGGCGACGTCCTCGACTTGCATGGCCTGCATCGCCAGTTCCTGATGCCGGAATGCCGGCCGCTCGATCCCGGGATGGTTGTGTGCGGGCGGGCGATGACCGTGCTTGAAACCGACGTCAGCGATTTCTCTGATCCGCCTTTCGGGCTGATGCTGAAGGCGCTGGATTCCCTGAAAGAGGACGAGGTGTATGTTGCGGCGGGCGCGTCTCCGCGGTACGCGCTGTGGGGCGAGTTGATGAGCACGGCGGCGCAGGCGCGCGGAGCGGCGGGCGCGGTGCTGGCCGGATATACCCGCGATACTCATGGAATTCTTGCCATGAATTTTCCTGTCTTCAGCTACGGCAGCTATGGGCAGGATCAGAAGGGGCGAGGCAAAGTGATAGACTTTCGCGTTCCACTCGAGATCGATGGAGTGCGGGTGCAACCGGGAGATATCGTCTTTGGCGACGTCGACGGAGTCGTAGTGCTTCCCCGGGAGTGGGAAGACACTATAGTGCCACAGGCGCTGGCTTTGGCGAAGAAAGAGAAGATCGCCATGAGAATGTTGCAGGAGGGTGCTTCGGCCGAGATCGTATTCAGCCAAACGGGTGTGCTCTAGAGCTCAAGCTGGATGCGCCGGACAGGCGTGCTTCCGTCGCGATTGGAGCAGACCGAATTGACCGGCGTGAGTTCGGTCGCGGCGAAGCAAAGAAATGGAAGTTGGGACGTCATGATTACCGGAATCAGCCTCGTGGTTCTTGCGGCAATGCTTCAGGGCATCTTTATGCTGCCCATGCCATGGATCCGGCATTGGAAATGGGAGCAGATCTGGCTGGCCTTCTCGCTGTTCGGCATGCTCGCTTGTAACTGGATTCTTACGCTGTTCTTGCTGCCCCATGCAGCAGCCATTTTTGCCGCCGTTCCGCTGCGGGATCTGCTGATTCTGATCGGATTCGGCATCGCCTGGGGAGTCGGTGCGGTGATGTTCGGCCTGGGTATGGATATGCTCGGCCTGACTCTCGGCTATCCCCTCATCATGGGACTCAACGCCAGCGTGGGCACATTCATTCCGCTGGTGTTGACCTATGGAGGAGAGATGTTTGCGGGCCGCAGGGTACTGATCGCGGTGGGGTTGGCAATTGCGATTGCAGGAATTTCGGCGTGTTCGCTGGCCGGGGCCTGGCGGGAATCGACCGCGGCGGGAAAAGCAAACGTATCCCGGCCCCGATTTATTTCGGGGCTGATTGTCGCCTCTGCCTCCGGCTTTCTATCCTGCCTGCCAAATCTCGGCCTCACGTTCGGGGCGAGTGTCATTCAGACGGCGCGGCAGCAGGGCGTTTCGGCTGCGTTTGCCGGCAATGCAGTGTGGCTCATCTTTTTCACCTTCGGCGGCATCATCAACGTCCTCTACTGTTGCTGGCTGATGAGTCGCCGCAAAAATACCTGCCTGTTGATCGGTGCCGGCAGTAGTAAAAATTGGCTGTGGGGCCTGGTGATGGGCATCTTGTGGATCTCCGGTTTTTATCTGTATGGAGCAGGTACGGTCAGGCTCGGCTCGGATGGGGTATCGATCGGCTGGCCGATTATGGTGGCATTGTCGATGGGCGCTGGGGTTTTGTGCGGCCTCGGTCGAGGCGAGTGGAAGGGTGCGCCGGCCAGGGCGAAAGTACTGCTTTCAAGCGGGCTCGCAATGATTGTTCTCGCGGTGGCCATCATCCCGTTGGGGACCGCACGTTAGGAGGGCTTCGGAATTGAAGCACGCAGCGATGAGATTCAATAAGAAGGTGGCAATAGTCACCGGGGCCGGCTCAGGAATCGGCCGCGGCATCGCCGAGTGCCTGGCGGAAGAAGGGGCGCTTGTCGTGTTGAATGATATTCGGGAAACCGCGGCCGAGACGTCAAAACAGCTGCTCACGGAGAAGGGTTACGCGGTGGAGGCTGCGGTTGCCGACATCAGCACGGAGCAGGGAGCTGCGGCCACCGTCGATGCGGCGGTTCGTTTCGGGGGCCGGCTGGACCTGCTGGTCAACTGCGCCGGCCGCCAGATCATCAAGCGCATTGAGGAACTGTCGCCGGAGGATTGGGACACCGTGCTCGGAGTCAACCTGAAGGGCGCCTATCTGTGCGCGAGAGCAGCGCTTCCCTGCCTGGCGGAGCAGCGGGGAGCCATCGTGAACATCTGTTCGGTGCACGCTCGGGCGACGATCGAAGGCTTCACATCCTATGCCGCGTCGAAGGCCGGTATTCTCGCGCTGACAAGGGCTATGGCCATCGAGTGCGCTCCTCGCGGCGTGCGCGTGAACGCCATCAGCCCCGGAACCATCGACACTCCTTTGCTCCAGGATTATTTCGACTCGTGCTCCGATCCGGCCCGTGCTCGCGCCGAGTTTCTCAAGTTTCACCCCATCGGGCGATTCGGAACACCACGCGACATCGGGGAGATGGTAGCCTACCTTGGCAGTGACGCGGCGGGGTTTATCACGGGGACTGAGATCGTCATCGACGGCGGCATGACGGCGCTACTTTTCAAGCAATAGGAATGGCGGTCATCGGATTCACTGTTTTGGACAAAGTTCTATCAATCTCGGGTAAAAACGAAGAAGAAATCCATTCCCGCAAAGTGTATGGTAAGAACCAATTCACCCAACCATGTTTGATCGAGTGCGCGACGGATGTCAGAGTGGAAAAGTTCATCGCTGCAGTCGAGGAACGCGATCCGCAGATTGTCTGCAAATCGGCGCCGCTGACGGTTACCATGTGCGCGATTACGCCTGAAGAGAATGTCCGCGCCATGCTGGCGTGCCGTCGCACCCTCTGACTGCGCGTTGAAGCAAGCCGGTGGCAAGCGGTTCGCTGACCGAACCTGAGCACGTTTCCCGGGCCCGTCCGTGATTGATCGATTAAAGCGGTTCCAGAATTGCTGCACCCCGAAGCCGCAACCGTTGAGTGGCATTTTCCTCAAGAAAATGCCACCTTTCACTGCCCTCAAGAGTACACATGAATTCTGGAACCGCTCTAAAGCGCCAAAGCAATGCCGGTGGCTCAGCATGATGCTGGTTCCGACAGGCAGTCAAAAAGGCCGAGACCAGGAAAGTCGCTGCACAACATAGAGGTGTTACTCGAATGAACGCCCTAATTCCATTGGATTCCGGTAGCGCAAAGCAGGATCGAAAATTCAATCGACCCTACATCTTTGCGGTTGCGCTGACCGCCGCCCTTGGTGGCCTGATGTTCGGCTACGATTGGGTTGTCATCGGCGGCGCGGAGCCTTTCTACGAGAAGTACTTTCATTTGCAAAGCGCGTTGCAGATAGGCTGGGCGATGAGCAGTGCGCTGGCCGGCGCACTCCTTGGGGCTACTTTCGCAGGCGTACTGAGCGATAAATTCGGACGCAAGCCGCTTCTACTGGTCGCAGGGTTTCTATTTGTTCTCACGTCCCTGGGGACAGGTTTGGCTCCGACTTTCATTCTTTTTATCGTCAATAGATTACTTGGAGGCATCGCTATAGGCATTGCATCGTGTCTGTCGCCGCTCTACATCGCAGAAGTTTCGCCTGCCGGCATGCGGGGCCGTCTGGTCTCAGTGAATCAGCTTACCATCGCTCTCGGTGTGGTGGGAGCCCAGTTCGTCAACTGGCTTATAGTACGGCCGATGCAGCCTGGCACTACCATTGCTCAGATTCCGATCGACTCGTGGAATGTCCAGCTGGCGTGGCGATGGATGTTTGCCGTCACCGCAGCACCGGCAGCCGTTTTCTTTGCGGCCATGATTTTTGTGCCCGAAAGTCCGCGCTGGCTCGCAAAGAAGGGGCGATCCGAAATGTCGGCGCGGATACTCGCCAGGATCGGTGGTCACGCTTATGCAACTGAGTCCCTGAAAGAAATCGAAAGTACTCTTGTAAACGATATTGATAGGGTCGACCTTCGTGAGCTCTGTACTCCCAAAATGCTCAAGATTCTCGCCCTGGGGATCTCGTTGGCAGTCTTCCAACAATGGTGTGGAATCAACGTAATCTTTCAGTACGGATCGCGTATTTTCGCAGAAGCTGGCTACGCGGTGTCGGCAATTCTCTTCAGCATCTTGGTTACAGGTATTGTTGCGGTAATCATGACATTGGTAGCCATCGGTACGGTAGAGAGCTGGGGCCGGAGGACATTAATGCTAAGCGGAGCAGCAGGGTTGGCATTCGTGTATCTGGCTACCGGTACTGCGTATCACTTCCATGTAAGGGGGCTTGTCCCCGTTGTTCTTGTCGTTGCGGCGATCGCTTGCTATTGCTATTCTCTGGCGCCAATCACTTGGGTTATTCTCTCTGAAATTTTCCCGAATCGGATTCGCGGAGGAGCGCTATCCGTTTCAGTTGCGGCGCTGTGGCTTGCGAACTTCGTGCTTGCGCAGACATTTCCATTGATGTATGCGAAGCTCGGCCTGGCAGGCTGTTTTTGGGTCTATGCCATGGTCTGCATTGCAGGCTTTCTTCTCATCTTTTTCCGGCTTCCTGAAACCAAGGGGAAGACTCTCGAGCAAATCGAGCGTGAGCTGGTGGATTGAACGGATAAGGGGGCGTACTCGCGGAACTTGAGGCGCCCCAACGGTCGCAGGTAGAAGAGCCGCAGCGCCTTACCAGTGCTCACAGTTTCCCATTAATGCCCAGAGACGTGCAGTAGTTTTCAGTTGCAGGATGCCCTCGAGAACTCCGGGAGCAAGGACCGATCATGTAGGTTCAGTGCGGCCCGTTTTTGTTTACACGGTGTTGATACGAAAACGCACGTCTGTTGCGCCGATTTTTCAGATCGTCTCTAACTATTTGACTGTTATGGCATTGAATGGTGCACCCTACGAGCGCCAGTTTGAACTCGCTGGCCGATGTGCTGCGCCAGACAGAACCGCCTTACGCCGAATGTCGGGAAATCCTTGCAATTTCTGGACATGACCGGCACTTTCGCAAATCTACTAAAAACAAGGTGTTCACATCGACAGAATTGTCGGCAGACGCCCCCTCTCGCCCTTTAGTTTTAGCTGTTTCATCGAATGAGTCGGCGTCGTCCTGCAAATTTATGCGCAGTTGAAGGAACGGCTCGGGGGAGTTTCGGACCTTCGGAAGAAGGCAGCCAAGCCGACATTCGTTGATGCTCCGGCAAACTGCATCGATAACACCTGCGATCTGCGCTGCTGGGCCATCTTTGTGTGACAACGGGTCCATCGAGGCCTATAGCCGCCCTGCCGCCATCCTCTGCAGAAGGAACTCATACCTTGGGCGCACCGTGCTCGGACCGGAAGTGATGGTGCTGTCCAGGTGGATGATTAAGTTGTCCATGTCATACTTCGGCCACACAGGCAGCCCCGGTCCGTTCGGATCGCCCGTTTTGGCGAAGTTGGTCCAATAGCTCATCATCTGCTCGCTTAGCTTGCGATCCTCGGGTCGCCACACGGCACCGGGCCGAGTGTCCAACGTGCCGAAAACATACTCGATGTCGTCCCCGTGGAAGGCAAATGAGCCGGGGTGGAACTTGCTGGGGGGCGCGGCTAGCTCTAAATGGTAGAGGTAGATCGGCGAATCTCCAGTCTTCCGGTGCGCTTCGATCCACTTCCAGGTGCCGAAGGCAAGGAACACGTCACCACCGTAGTCTGCCGCCGATCGCGCTGCCTGCTCATCGGTATCCCCTGGATAAAGCGTGAGGAAATCCGACGCGCGCTCATTGAAGTGTATGTCCGCGTACACCTTCCACTTCTTCGCCGTCATGCCCTCGGCCAGCGAACTGTTCTCGTCTTGGGTCCAGCCGGCCAGCAACGGGACATGCGCCTGCTTTCCAGCGGCGTAGGTGTCAGCCACCGGCTCAGTCAGCAACTTGCCATCGATATCCTGCCAAAACTCTGACATGCCCCTGGTAGCGTCTAGAAAAACTGCCGCCGGCAAAGCCCGCAGTTCCCCCAGTGTGGTCACGCGCAAAGAAGCAACCCATTCTCCATCTGTCTTTTCGCGCGCCTCCAGCGTGTCAGTGCGCGGCAACCCTGTACCCAGCGGGCTGCCGCTCTCGCCAATGGCCTTGTGGAACAGCCCTCGCGCGAGGTGCGACGCCATCAGCGTGCTCACGGCAACGGAGCCGACGCTCTCGCCAAAGATGGTCACGTTGTCCGGATCGCCGCCAAACCCGCCGATATTGGATTTGACCCACTGGAGTGCGGCCACCATATCCAGAAGACCGTAGTTTCCTGCCGCGCCGCCCCCTTCTTTCGCAAGATCCGCAGTGGCCAGAAAGCCGAAAGCACCCAACCGGTAATTGATGGTTACCAACACTACGCCTTTGGTAGGCAGGAAGTCGCCATTGTGGCGCGATTCCGAGCCGGCGCCGAGCGAATAACCGCCGCCGTGGATCCAGAACATCACCGGCAGTTTGCTCCTCTCATTTGCGCCGGCGGGCGTGTAGACGTTCAAGAAAAGGCAGTCCTCGCTGGGCCCACTGTCCTGGAAAACCGTGTCGTCGTTCACTAAGGTGATCTGGACGCAGTGTGCGCCGAAGTTTGTCGCGTCCCGCACACCCTTCCATTTAGCCGGCGGCTGGGGCGGCTTCCAGCGCAGATCGCCCACGGGCGGAGCCGCGTAAGGCAATCCCAGAAAGGCCCTGACCTTACCGTGGTTGATGGTCTTGCCGTGTATCTTGCCCTGCTCGGTCTTCACCCTCAGGGGGTCGGCATGAACGGGCGTAGACAACCCCAATGCAACTCCGATCGCTGCCAGCGCACACGTTGTCTTCATGCACACTCCCCCCAGCCGCTCTGCCAATGCAGTTGCTGATCGTCTCTTATGCGCGTCCAGTACCACGTAGTGCATTCTGTCCATTCGTCCTGCTCCTGTGCCGCTCTCAGCGCGACCGCTCCTCTTCCAGGTAGACCCCTCCGGGACTTTTCATTGAAACACCACCCCAGGTTGCCCTTCCGGCCACACTTCTCGAAACTTGCCTGTGCCGCCAATGTCCGCTGAAAATGCGCCCTGCGGTTCATCCTCTTGCTTTATTTAAACTGACTGTAAATCGCGGACTTGTGCAGAGTTTCCTTAAGACTTGGAAACGTTCCGTGATCAAGACGGTCTCCCATTCTGACTGGCTGACAAGAACTTGGACGGGCTGCTTCCAGATGCTGCGCGCAGGTGGCCAGGTTCACCGTGACCAGGTTCTCAGGGCGCGGTGAAGGATGAAGTAGGCCGGGCCCGAGAACATCAGGACAAGAGCCTTGCCCCGGATGATCGCAATTATGTCTTTCATCCCTCTTTCCTTTCATCAGGTATCACCATGCCGAGGAAACATACCGTCCGCCCTTACTTTCCAAACATATGTGGATTAGGGCAACACGGGAGAGGTGCCTGAAGCGGGGGCGGCCGAGCATGGTATCCAACTGGAAGTATTCAAGCATTCCAAGGCCTAACGCGGCTCCGTGCTGCTGCCGCGAAGATTGGTGGAGAGAAGCTTCGCCTGGGCCGTCCGCTTCCGCCGCTTGGCTCGCGACTACGAAAGACTCGCCACAACCCTCTGAGTCTTTCACTTTCTTGCCTTCGCTTCCCTCATAATCGCGAATCTCTTCCGGATCCTCGTATGAAGGAAATAACAGGCTCTAGCGAAAAAGCAGCGGCGCAAAACTTGCCAGGTTGCGCCTCCACACCATCCACGTGTGCTGACCTGGTGTTTCGATGTCGGCGTGGGTGATGCCTTTTGAGTCCAGCCACTTGCGGAAGTCACGATTGACGCCAATCAGGGCGTCGTCCGTGCCGCATGCCACCCAGAGTAAGTGCAACTTCGAATTTGCGGAACCATCCAGTCCGGGGAAATCCTGATCGAGGTCTTTTCTGAGGCCGCCGGCGCTGAAGGCGCCTACCCAGGAAAATTCATCCAGGTGATTTAGTCCAGTAAGCAACGATTCGGCCCCTCCCATGGAGAGCCCAGCAATCGCTCGCGAGTTGCGGCCTTTCCTCACGCGATAGTCACGCTCTACCTGAGGAATTATCTCGGTTAGCAAAGCAGCGGTAAATTTATTAAAGCTTCTTTCCCGCAGTGGGTCATTCCAATATGACTTGGGACCGTTGGATATAAGTTCAGATCCTCCATATCCATCCGGCATCACCACAATCATCCGCCTGGCTTTGCCCTCGTCTATCAGATGGTCGAGGATGCGATTGGCAAATGCAACCTCCGTCCAGCTACTGGACTTCTGGCCGTATCCGTGGAGAAGATACAGCACCGGATACTCCGTCTTGGCGCGGGGATCGTATCCGGGTGGCGTGTAAACGTAGAAATCACGCTGATCGCCAATAACTCCGGAATTATAGAATTGATGATGCACAACCCCGTGGGGACCATCATTTAGTTCCCACGGCAATGAGGCCGGCCCGGGCACATGAACCATGTTTTCTGTCTGAAGAAGATTTGGCAGGATAAGAGAATTGGACGGGTCTATCAAAGGAATGTCGGCATCCCGGAAAATATACCCGTAATAATCCGCCTGCAGAGGCGCCGTAGTAACGCTCCACACGCCCAGATCGTCCTTCTGCATGATGACTGGCTTGGCGCCTTCCAGGTTGAGAAAGACCTCCTGGGAATATGGGTCGAGAACGCGGAAAGTGACACTGCCGTCGGGGTGCACTTCGGGCGAGACGAATGGCTGCGGAACTGGCGGTAGGGCCTGGCTTGCTGAATCCTGTGCAGTCGCGGACCATGGGCCTGACGGATTATGGTTGTCCCAATGACCAGGGTATGACATGGTGCAGTAGCCAGTTATGCGATCGCCATGCAGCGTTCCCGTATAGATCGCCGTCAGGCCGTACGAAGCGCTGCTCGGCAGGTCCGTTCGGCGTATAACAATGCCGTCCGCATCGAATTGCTGAATGACGAGTTTTGCGCTGGCGCCATTACGGCATCGAGCTTCGCCTTCTAGGCCATGAAAGGCCCACGCGCATCCCCCCTCGCGGCCTGGAGCGCATTGATTTGCCTCGCACTCAATGAATGAGGACGGGATTTGGATGGCTGGGCGGGGAGGGCGTACCTGGCCTACATCCTGCAGTGTCGCGGACCATTTACCGGACGGATGCAGGTCATTCCAATGGCCATTCCACGACCATACTACTGAACCTTCTATGCGATTGCCATGTAATGTTCCCGTATAGACCGCAGTCAAGCCATAGGAAGAGCTATTCGGCAGGTCAATTCGGCGTATGTCAATACCCCCTGCATCAAAGCGTTCTATGACGAGCTTCGCGGAGGCGCCATTGCTCCATTGCGCTTCGCCCAACAGCCCATGAAATATCCAGTTCCCCTCGCTCCCGCCACCAGGACTGCATTGATCTATCTCGCACTCGGCTTCCGTCAGTGCCGAGGGGAATGCAGCCGTCGGGACAAGCGGAGGAGAGGTGGTCTGTGCCACCGCATATGCACAAAACAGGAACAGGAAGCTGGTCATCGTGGAAGCAACTTTCATCCGGAATCTCCTTTTTCGGCTCCGATTTGACTCAAGCGTATTCCTCCTGCCTTCGCACGGCGCACAAGAAATCCTGCCTTTTCGCCGTACGCCCGCAGCCTGGGCCGCCAAAACGCACCCCCGAGAGCTTCTCTCATTCCCATCGCACCGACGTCAACCCTGTTCTTGGCCGGACGGACGCGCTACTTCGCATAGAACCGATAGCGGATCTCCCAATGCGCGGTTTTGCCCGGAAGGATATGCAGGTGGATGTATGCTTCGTCGTCGCTGGCTCAGAAAACTGGGGCGCGGCGGCGAGTGATGGGATACCCAGGCTTTCAGAGCAAGACGAGAACTCACCCACGGCGCGTACATAGGCGCGCCGTAGGTGAGGGTCTAGAAGTGGATTATGTAATCAGAACTGCAAAACCAGCGAAAGGGTGAGTTGGCGCGGCTCCAAGAAGCTCTGTGAGAGAGTGCCGAATCCCGTGTCGGAATTCTGACCTATCGCAGCGCCTTGCCCCGTCGACAACACGGAACTCACGCCGTTGTTGTAGTTCTGGCCGCTAAAGTTGACGTGGTTGAAGGCATTGGTCGCATCGGCATGAAGCTCGAGCTTGGCGCGTTCCCCGAAGTCGAACTTGCGAATGACCGAGATATTCACGTTTTTGACTCCTGGCATGCGCAAATCGCCCTCGGTCATAGCGGACGCACCGTTGGTATATTGGTCGTTCCCATATGTGCCGTTCGGGAACGTCACCCACGGTTGGGTCCACCGGTCCAGATTCCATTTCAAGAAACTGCCTTGAGGGGGCGTAATGGTTCGGCCGTCCGGCAGGGTGACGCTGGTATTGCCGTCATACCAATGCTGAAGGCTCTTGGGCACCTGGACAGCTTCATCCTTCACCACATTGCAACGCCCATTCACTGTAGCGCTGCACTGCGGACCCCAGGGATTTCCGCCCTGCATGGTGATTGCCGAAGAGACTTGCCACTCGCCGATGATCGCGCGCGCGACCGGGTTGACGGGATCGAGGGCCTTGCCTTTACCGGTGGGCAGAAGATACGATACAGCGGCGACAAAGCGGTTGGGCGTGTCAAACCCCAGCAGGCTGTAGTTGTTTTGCAGGTTGGAGTAATCGATGCCGCCGTACTGTGGCGTGGTTCCACCTGCCTGCGATTCCATATAGCTTTCATTCCACAAGCCGCCGGTGCGGCCCAAGGCTTTTGACCAGGTGTAGTTGGCCATCAGCGTAACGCCCTGCGCATAGGCGTGTTGCCCCCGGATCACCAGAGAGTGATAGTTCGAGCTGCCTGCGCTTCGAAGATCGGTTTGTCCCAGCCAAGGCAAATAATCCTCTTGCGCCTCCATCGCAGTGATGGTCGAGTTGCCAATGGGCCCGGCTGCCTGGCCGATCAAAGCCGGCAATGGATTGGGGACCTGCACTTGAGATGGATCGTACGTGCCGCTGG
>Ga0326727_10009148_pt1 | contig 24582 bp, 16 predicted proteins | sample MB2enrmetagenome_FD_207643 | JGI IMG/M metagenome (GOLD analysis project Ga0326727, IMG submission 207643) | Lab enriched peat soil microbial communities from McLean, Ithaca, NY, United States - MB29MY | ecosystem: Environmental > Terrestrial > Soil > Wetlands > Peat | place: USA: New York... | reverse complement strand
TACCGTGGCGCAATTGAGGGAGGACACTGTCACACCGCTGGGCACGGTGGTGTAGGTGAACGTCGGGCTCCCGCCGTAAGTCTGGGAGCCTGACACGGTCACTGTCACCGGCTCGGCGGTGACTATCAGCGAGGTGCCGTTCCCGGTGGAGCCGGCGATGTTGATATCCCCGTTGTATGTCGCTGTCACCGGGAAAGATCCGGCGTTCAGCCCGGTTACGTTCCAGCTGCAGTTATTGGGTGATGTTAGGGTGGCGGTGCATTCGTTCACCCCGTTGACGAACACAGACACGTTCCCGCCAGAGGGTACCGGCACTCCGTAGAAAGCGGTCACTCCGACGGTGAACGTCACGGAGGTCCCGCTGCCGTAGACCACCGAGGTGGGCGACATTGACACGGTGGTGAGGGTGGGATCGTTGTTCACCGTGAGGCTTTGGGTGCCGGAGACAGACCCGCCGTAAATGTAGGCCGCAGAGGACGATGACGGGGTGCTGGGGGTGAACGTCGCGATTATTTGTGTGTAGGTGCCCGCGGCCAGCTGTGTCGCTGTAAGAGAACAGCTGAAGCTGGCTGTGTCAGATGTGGTACCTCCGAGCGTGCCGGTGCACAGCGGGGTGCTCCCGTTGCTGAGGGCGACAGACCCTTCAGGGTATCCGTCGCCGCTCTGGCCCGTGACCGTGGCCGTGAAACTCTCCGCCTCCTCACCACCGTAGGTGACCGCCGTCACTGTGCCCAGTGACACCGAGGATGGTTCCACCGCCGCTGGGGTTGCGGCGTTGGACGGCGCTGAGGTTGCGGTCTGCCCGTAACTGTCAGCAACCTGGACTTCAAAAGTGTAGCTGGTACCGTCCACCAGCCCGGTCACGGTAGCTTGGGTGCCGCTCTGGCCGGTGACCGCCGCCACGGTATATTCGGAACAGCCGGCGGCGCACTGGTACACTGTGTACGAACTTATACTGTCAGGGGATGTCACGCTGGAGGGGGACCAGTCCAACACCGCAGAAGCGTTGCCGGCGATAGCGGTCGGCGTGCCGGGTGTGGTCGGCGGCGCCTCCGGGATTACGTCAGCGGAAGGTGATGAGGGTACTGACGGCTGGCCGTACTGGTCTATAGCGGTCACTTCGAACGAATAGGCTGTGCCGTCGGTAAGCCCGGTGACTGGGTACGGAGACCCGGAGACGTCCTGAGCGGCTATACTGTACCCGTTGTCTCCTGTATCGTAGTAGATGTCGTATGTCAACGGCTGCTGCGGCGGGTACGTGCCGGTGGGTGCGTCCCAGCTCACGATGACTTTGCTGTCACTGGGAGCGACTGTCAGCCCGGTTGGCGGGCCCGGTGCCGCCTCCGGGGTGGCCGTGGTAATGGCAGACGGGCCTGAGGTGTAGCCCGGGTTGGAAGCTACTACGTAGAAACTGTAGGTCGTGTCGTTGGACAGCCCGGCGACGGTGCAGTAATTGGTTGTCACGGTGCACGCCGGGTTTGTGCCTTGGGTTGGCTCTTGGTACAGCGAGTACGAGGTGGCGCCCGGCACGGCAAGCCAGTACGGTATGACCTGGCCGCTGGTCGGGTAGGTCGTGTAGATCGATGATACTGTTAAGGCTGGGTAGGTGGCCTGGCTGGCCGCCCAGTCTGCTGCTACCTGGGCGGCGCTGAGCGCCGTCCCGATATATGTTGACACGTTGGCGAGGCTGCCGCTGAAAGCTGCCCCGGCCACCCCGATGTCAGCTCCGCCGATGTCAGCTCCGGTGGCACCCCACAGGTACGGATGGGCGATCGAGGTGCCAGTGCCGATTGGGACGCCGTCTATATAGACGGTCCAGGAGCCGGACGGGCTGACGGTCAGGTCCAGCATGTACCATGTGCCGGCGGTGAAAGCGGAGGTGCTCAGCAGCTTGCTTATGGAGCTGCTGGGACTGTTGCCGAACGTAAAGGCCAGCCCATACCCGCCTGTGTTGTCGGGGTTGTTGATGTTAATGGTGTCGTATTGGGAGCCGCCGGAGAACAGGAGGCAGTCGGAACCGGCCGCGGCGCAGACGCTGGAAGGGTCGAACCACAGCTCGACACTATACCCGTATAGCCCTGTGGGGATCACGGTGCTCGCCAGCCCCCCGCCTGAGCCGCTCAGCGACAGGGCGGCAGCCCCCGTTATGGGCCCTGTCGCTCCCAGGGTGTAATTACCGTTGTAAGCACCGTTATGTGTGCCGCCGCTGGACGAGTCAGCCATTACGCTGCTGCCAGGCATGTCGCTTAGCTCCCAGAAGGCGTTAGGGCTGTCGCTCAGCACCTGATCGTTATATTGTTGGGCTGGCGATTCCGGCGTGACGGCGATGGACGGCGCTGAGGTCGCGGTCTGCCCGTAACTGTCAGCAACCTGGACCTCAAAAGTGTAGCTGGTACCATCCACCAGCCCGGTCACGGTAGCCTGGGTGCCGCTCTGGCCGGCAACCGCCGCCACGGTATACCCGGAACAGCCGGCGGCGCACTGGTACACTGTGTACGAACTTATACTGTCAGGGGATGTCACGCTGGAGGCGGACCAGCTCAACACCGCAGAAGCGTCACCGGCGGTAACATTCAGCCCGCCGGGTGCCGTCGGCGGCGCCTCCGGGGTGGGGGTGACCGCCGGGGAAGATTGCGGGGATTCGCCCCCCGAGTTGTTCGCCGTCACCGTGAACGAGCATTGGACATTGTTAGGCAGGTCGGAGACAACAGCCGACGTCCCGTTGAAAACAATCCCCGACACAACGGCAGTACCATCATTATAAACTGTGTAAGATGTAGCTCCCGTGTCACGCTCCCAGGACAGCATAACTTGGTTGCTGCTCACCGAGATCACCTCGAGGCCGGCAGGCGCGTTTGGCACTTCGTCCACAAACCCGCCGGCCGCCGAGAACCCTGAGATCTGCCCGTAAACGTCGACAGCCCGTACTTCGAAAGCGTAAGAATCGCCATGGTTCAGACCCGACACCAGCGTGCTAGTCCCCAGCACACCTTGGACAACGGGCGTAAACCCACCGTTATTAACACCCTCGTACACGACGTACGAAGCGATGGTGTCGGGCCCCTGGGCGGGGGAGGCAGCCCAGCTGAGAGTGATAACACCGTCGACCGGCACTGTAGCCGTCGGTGCTGCTGGCGCGGCCGGAGCCGGCTCCGGCGTCGCCAGCACCGGGGCAGACCCGGCCGAAACACCCCCCGGACCAGTCGCCGTCACATAGAAACCGTATTGGGTGCCATCAGCAAGCCCGGTCACTTCATGGTTAGGATCGGTGCCGGTCCAAACCGCTGTATAGCTGCCGCTGGCGTTATCGTACAGAGTGTACGAGCTGGCGTTACTGTCAGTCAGCCAGTCCACCGCTACCTGGCCGTCCGCCGGGAAGGCCTCCACATCGGAAGGGGCGGCTGGCACTACCGGGAACGCTTGTTGCGCCCCGGCAGCGGCGTAGTCCACATCTCCGGCCTGGTTGGCATCGAGGGCACAAATACCGCTGGTCAGGAAAATGATCGTCCCGTCGTCGGAAGAGCAGACCGGGGACGATACCGGGTCTACCACGATGACGACCGGGAGGCCGGAGGTAGATGATGCCGCCGGGATGTACCCAGTCCCGCCGACCGTGGCCGGGGACGGGGCCGCCGAGGAGAACGACACTATCTGGCTGTCCAGCGCGAACGTCACCGCAGTAAGACTGCTAGCCGAATTGTAATCGGCATCAGCCGCTTTGGTCACGGTCACCATGCAGCTCCCGGCAGAACTGGATGTCAGGACGTTATCAGCCACCGCACAGCCCGTTGCGGTCCCATCAACAACAGAGAGAGTGACCGCGCCGGTACCGCTACCTCCCGAAACGGTCAATGTCATCGGTGTGCCGTAGATACCCGAGGCGGGGTTGATAGCAAGAGCAACCTGGGTGCCAAGACCGACAGCTTCCGAGACTGTGTTAGAGGAGGCCGGGGCGTAATTAAGGTCGCCGGAATAAGGCGAAGTTATGGAATGTGGCGAACCCGTTGTGGTGGTATAGGTGACGGTGCAATTGGCTGTGCCCCCGGACAGAGCGACCACACCTGCGGTCCCGCAGGAGCCTATCGGCGTCCCGCCGTCCTCGAACGTAACCGACCCTGTCGGGGTCGCCCCTGGCCCGGTGACAGTGGCAGTGTACGTTACCATCGTGCCCACGCCGGTCGGGTCTGGGACAGCTGTGACTATGTCGGCCGCGGTCCCGACGGTGACAGTTTCAGAGATATCACCGCTGGTAGCGGGGTAGTAATTAAGATCGCCGGAGTACGGAGCGGTGACCGAATGCGGGGAACCCGAGGTGCCGGTGTAGGTAACGGCGCAGCTGGCCGTACCTCCGAACAGAGCGACCACACCTGCGGTCCCGCAGGAGCCTATCGGCGTCCCGCCGTCCTCGAACGTAACCGACCCTGTCGGGGTCGCCCCTGGCCCGGTGATGTTAGCGGTGTAGATGACCGTGGTACCTACCGTGACGGAGCTGGAGGAGGAGGTGATGATGTCGGTTGCGATACCTTGGCTGACAATTATCTCCTGGTCGCTGCCAGGTGGGCACAGGCTCGCGGCAGGATTGTTATTGGTGTCACCGTCGTAGCTGGCGTACACCCAGTAATTCCCGGCCGCCCCGGGGGTGAACCCGGTGGTGGGGCTGTAGGCATTGTCCCCGCTCACCGGGGCGGTACCTATGAGGGTCCCGCCCGAGCAGGATGCCGGTGCTGTGGGTTGCTGGAAGTACACGAAGGTGACAGTCCCGGAGGCGTCGGGGCCGGAGGAGCCGGCCAGCGTGCCCGAGATGGCGGTGCCGTTGACGGCTGTCCCTGCCACACCTGCGGAGGGCACGGACAGTGTTATTTCGGGCGTGGCTTGGCTGGCTACAGTTTCGGCCATCCCCGTGCCGCACGGGCTTGCTGCCGGGTTGTCGTTGGCGTCACCGCTGTACGAGACGTACCACCAGTAATCGCCGATAGCATCGGGGGTGAAGCCGACGCCCGGGCTGTAAACACCGTTGCCTGACAGACTGGCAACCCCGGCTACGGTCCCTCCGTCGGCGCAGCTGGTCGGGGCGGCGGGCTGCGGGCCGAACACTGTAAATATGAGATCGCCGGCCGCCGCTTTCCCTCCTGACAGTACCGAGGTGACTGTGTTGCCGGCTATAACAGTGCCAGCGGTGGCGGCGCCCGGGGCGGAAATGGTGAGAGCGGGCGAGTCGGCTCCCACCGTGAAACTTTGCTGAGCTTGGGCGGGGCTGTAGTCAGTGCCGCCGAGCTGGTCGGCGTCAACGGTGCAATTGCCAGCGGCAACAAGGCTGACCACGCCGCCCGTGACCGAGCAGTTAGCCGCGGTGCTGGGGTCTATATTGAAGACAACAGCCAGCCCGGATGGGCTGGCCGAGGCGGCAGGGACGTAGCTGCCGCCTACTATAGCGCCAACCGGGGCGGCCGAGGAGAACGACACTGTTTGGGTGGCCCGGGTAACTGTCATCGTGCCAGGAGGATATATCACGGTATAGTCCGTGGTGGAGGTAGCGCCGGAGCAGCTGGTGCTCTGGACGCTACCAACTTCCGACTGGCTGGTCGCCGAAGTGCCGCACAGCACCACAAGCCCGATACTGGGGATGGTATCGCTGCCTACCAGCCCGACCGTGGTGTAGCCCACCGCTGGCGGTGCCTGGCCGTAGACCATCGACAGGTTGTCGGCGTCAATAATCAGGACAGCCGGCTCGACAGTGAAGCTCTGGGCTGGGCCGGTGGCTGCGGAGTAGCCTGCCTCCGCTCCGACAATGGCCGCCAGGGTGCAGGTGCCGACACCGGTGAAGCTGACCGTTGTGCCGTTCACAGCGCACACCGAGGGGGTGGACGAGCTCACTGAGATGCTACCGGCGCTGTCGGTGTTCACCGTCGGGATGAAACTGCCACCATAGACAGCCTCAGGGGGAGGGATGTCTGAGACGGACACTGCCGGGACGGCCCGGCCGACAACAAAGCTCTGCTGAGCCTGGGCCGGGTTGTAATCGGCGTCACCGGCCTGATCGGCGTCGATAATGCAGGTGCCTGTCCCGGCACCGTACGAAACGGCGCTTCCCGAGATAACGCATCCGGAGGTGGACGAACCGTCAACCAGAAGGACGACCGGCAAACCCGAGCTGGCCGAAGCGGCCACAACGTAGGTTTGGTTGTTAGACCCGGTGTATACCGGGCTGCCAGGGACCGCGGAGCTAAACGTAACAGCCTGGCTGCCGACAGTTATATTGAAACTCTGGGGTACTGATGTGGCCGGGTTGTACTCGTCGTTACCCGGCTGGCTAGCCACAATGGTACAAACACCGGTCTGCACGAACGTGACCGTGCCGGAGCTGGGATCGACGGTACATACCGGCAGGGTGCTGGAGCTGTAGGTTACTGCCAGGCCGGAAGAGGCGATCGCGCTCACGGTGGTGGTACCCAGGTTGAACGCTTGATCTGGCAGCGGTCCGAAAACAATCACCTGGATGCCCATCGGGACCGCCACACCGGACGGCGCTGAGAACCCCGACACCTGGCCGTAACTATCGGTTGCGGTCACTTCGAACGTGTAACCGGTCCCGTTGCTCAGCTCGGTCGCGTTGCCCTGGGTGCCGCTCTGGCCGGTGACCGCCGCCACGGTATACCCGGAACAGCCGGCGGCACATTCGTACACAGTGTAAGAATGGATATTGTCCGGGCCCTGAGCGGGAGAGGCAACCCAGCTCAGCGCTACTTGGCCGTCTCCTGGGGTGACAGCCAAGCCGGTGGGAGCAGCCGGTGGCGGCTCAGGGGTAGCGGCAACGGTGGAGGAGCCGCCGGAGGTGCCTGCCGGCCCGGTGGCTGTCACATAGAACGTGTAAAGCAGCCCGTTCTGCAGACCGTTTGCTGTATATTGGGTGTCCGGCCCGGTGTATATCGGGGCCCAGGTCCCTGGGTCGTTCTCGTACAGGGTGTAAGAGCTGGCTCCCGCCACTGGGTCCCAGCTTACCGTCACCCTGCCGCTGGACACCGCCACAGAAAGCCCGTCAGGGGCAGTTATGCTACCCGACGGCACCGTGGTGCTGGTGGTGCTGGTAGTAGTGGTGGTGTTGAGGCTGGTGCCGGCGGGGGCTGTCGGGGTGGCCAGCACCGGGGAGGTCATCGCCGAGGTCTGACCGTACAGGTCTTCAGCCACCACTTGGAAACTGTAGGGAGTGCCGTTAACCAGCCCGGACGCACTATAGACAGCCCGGGGGGCGTACACCGTCCCCATATAGTTACCATCTTGGTACACCAGATAATCGCTAATATACGGGTCGCCGGAGGTATCCCAGCTGAGCTGGACGTTCCCATTACCAGCCTGGGCGGCCAGCCCCGTCGGGACAGCCGGGGGTGAAATCCCGGCCGGCGGGGAGGGCTGCGGACCGCTGGCCAGGGTGTACATCCAGGTCGAGCTGTAATCTCCCGCCCGCACGTCCGCTGGCACGTACAGCTGCTCACCCAGCGAAGCGCTCATCGAGCCCCGGCCAGAACCGGGAGTAGCTTCGTATATCGGGGCGGCCACAGGGAAATTCGCGGCCGCCGGCACAATGATCGGCAGCGACGGCGACAAAGCGTTGCTTGCCGTAGTGCAGGTAGAACCTTGGTCGCAGCCCATGGCCGGGGTAGAACCGATCTCCGACGCCCCAGGCGGCAGGACCGCCCCCGTACCGCTGTCAGCGAACTGGGTGGAGGACAGAGAGACCGTCCAACCAGACCCCGAACCAGTAGCATCAGTCAGATCTATCAGGTTGCTAGCGGCAGAGCTCTGGTCCTGGCCGTCCAGCTGGATGCCCTCAAACTGGACCGGTGACACCGAATCGAAATATAAGGTGCCCGCCGTCAGATCTTCAGCAGCCACCGGGTAGGCCACCCGCCCGTCCGGCGACAGCGGGGCGTCCGCCGCACCAGCAGCCGGGGCAACAACCCCGGCCAGCCCCATGCTTAGCAGCGCGCACATACCCGCCAGGGCGGTACCAGGACGCCACCAAACTGACCTGGACAGCGCTGCCGTCCGGCCTGACGTTATCGGCGACCTTGACATCTCTATCTGCCTCTGCGCTCTCGCTGGGGTAGCTCCCTGGTGGTGCCATGCCTCCTGCCGACGTAAGTTAGCAGGAGGCATGGCACAGCCTGGTTGTTATGTCGGTCCGGGGTGCGGCCGTCTACCACCAAATGTTACTGTCACATGCAGTGGCCGGAGGGGCACGGCCAGCGGCAGCGTTGTGTTGCCGTCCGTCCCGTTTTGTCGCGTCGGGCCCGCTGGCTAATTGTGGGCGAGCTGGTACATCGCCCGGGCTGCCCGGGGGAGCCTGGCGTTGCCGAGGGCGGCCTGACGGACCTCCAGGTCGCGGTCCTGGAGCAGCTCCTGCAGGGTTTCGGGTGGGCACCGGCGGTGTTTGGCCACGCAGATCCGGACCCGGTAGTCGTTGTCTTTGGCTAACGGCCCAAGGGCTTCGGGCGGGCATTTCGGGTTGCACAGCGCTTTCATCCGCACTCCCAGCGAGAGACGCTGGCCGACCAGGGCGTTCAGGATGTCAGAGGGGCAGTTGCTATGGGCGGCAACCAGTTCCAGCACGTTAGCTGAGGTGTTAGGCTTCTCACCTAAATACCGTAACACCGACGGCGGGCAGGATTTGTTGCGCAGCACTCCGTGGAGGACCAGCCAGTCAGTGTTGTCCTTGAGCAGCCGTTCCAGCACTTCCGGCGGGGTCCGCCGGTCACCGGCTGCCAGCCGGCGGCTGCGAGGCGAGGGGTGGTTGTCGTGGGACCAGTCGGGCGGGCCGACCGTCCGGGTGCATTTGGTGTCGTACAGCTCGCCGCATATTACCTGGCTGGTTTCGGACAGCTGTTCCCGGGCGGCCGCCAGCTGCGCCTCGAGCCAGTTGATATAGCCGCGGAGCTGCCCGGGATCCTGTGGGATGGTGCTGGCAGCAGCGGCAGTCAGCAGGTCGGGCTGCGGCGGGGCCGGGCCGCTCCGGGCACGCTTGACGTACTGGTTGGAGCCGCTGGCAGCCACAACATACATATGCCAAGGCTGGTGGCCGGGCTCGGCTTTACGCCCACGGAGAGCATCGTCGTCCGGAGGGATGTTGCTGTCCGTGCGGACCTTCTGTCCCATCACAGGTCTTGTCCTGCCGGTGCACGCCTGTGCCTGTGCCTGTCGTGCCGGCCGTGGTTTTCGTCCTGGTCTTAGGTTGGTGTGCTGCCCGGCCGGTGCTGCCCGGACGGTTCAGCTGGCTGCTAGTTCGGCTGGCGGGCCGTTGCTATCCGGGCTGGCCGGCGCCTGGCAGAGGACCGGCCGGTGAGCGCCCTGCCGTTTCGACCGGTACATCGCGGCGTCAGCGCAGGCGATCACCTGGTCGGCGGTCTGCTTGCCGTGGCAGCGGCACACCCCGACGCTGGCCTGGGCGGATACCTGCCCGGCGTCTATAATGACCGGTTCGGCCAGGGCGGCGGCGATCCGGCGGACGATCCTGAGCGTCCCGTCGCGTTTGCCGGTCTGGCGGCATATTACCAGGAACTCGTCCCCGCCGAGCCGGCCTACGATGTCGCCGGAGCGGACGCAGCCAGCTAGCCGTCGGGCCACGATTGCCAGCAGCTGGTCCCCTGCGGCGTGCCCGTGCTGGTCGTTGACTGCTTTAAACTGGTCCAGGTCGATGAAGATCACGCCGGCGGGCTGGTGGACGGCCAGCAGGCTGTCCAGGACGGCCATGGTGGCGGCCCGGTTGTAACATCCGGTGAGGGCGTCGTGGGTGGCTTGCTGCTGGAGCTGTTCGTGCAAGGTGGCGCTCTCGGTGATGTCGTTGACGCAGATGATCGCTCCGGGTTGCCCTTTGGTACCGGTCAGGCAGACCACGGTGCAGGCGCACCGGCGGGTTTCGCCGTTGCTGGCCCGCCGGATGGTGATTTCTATCTGCTGGTCCTGCTTGGTATGGAAGGCTGCTTTTAGGGCGGCGGTGAGCTGGGGCAGATCCCGGCTGGGTACCAGCTGGTTGAGCCGTTGCAACCGTTGGGAGGGGATTAGCCCTAGGATTTCGGATATCCGGGTGTTGGTGTACGTGATGTTGTACCCGGGGTCGATCTGGATTAGCCCGACAGGGATCGATTCGGCAAGCCGGCGGTACATTTCGTAGGCGTCCATCTCGTCTGAGATGTCGCTGAGCTGGACCTGGACCTGCTGGTCGTCCGGCCGGGCCGGGTCGGGTTCGGCGTACGATATTTCGCGTTCGACCCAGCACCATGTGCCGTCGGAGCATTTGTGCCGCAGCCGGGTCCGCTGCCTGCGGCCGGTGGAGATCAGCTGCATCCAGCTGGCGACCGCCCCGGTCCGGTCCTCGGGGTGGTAGAACTCCATAGACTGGGTCCCGACCATCTGATCTGGTTGCCAGCCTAGCATCTGGGTGGTCCGTTCGTCGATCTGGCGGATCATGGCGAACGGGCTGGCTTGCAGCAGGGCGGTCCGGGGCCGTGCCGGCGCTGCCCATAGGGTGTCAGCTAGGTCGGGGACGCCGGGCACTGAGGGTGACCGGGGGATCAGGGCGCCCAGCAGCACCCCGAACCGGTGCCGCAGGTCCATGATACGCAGGCTGAGCGGGCGGGCCGGTTCGCTCAGGAACCGGACGGTGGTTTCGGCGGTCCCTGCCTGGCAAGCCAGGCCCCAGGCGGCGATGGCACCAGGCTGATCTTCGGGCAGGATCCGTTCCAGCATGGAGGCTTGGGCGGGCAGCACTGGCAGCTGGAGCAGCCCGGCTAGCTCAGGGTGGGCGGGTACCGGCACCCCGAGCCCGTCGCTGCCCAGAGCGAAGAACGTGGTGCCGGGCTGGCTGGCCAAGACGGCGAACATCTGATCGGCGTTCCCCGGGCTGGCTGGTTTGCCGCTGCCTGTGCCGATAGTTCCCGGGAGTTTTGTTGTTTTCATACCAGCTGCGCCCCGTTATAGCATGCTGTACGGCCGGTCTTATGTGTTTGCCGGTCCCTGCTGACCTTACTGCTAGCACGGGTGCCGGCTGCCCGGGCTGTCTGCGGGCGCTGGCTGTTGGCAACCATGCTGTGCAAGGCGGGCTGGGTGAGCTGGGTGATGATCCCGGGGGGCTGGGGGCGGGCCAGCAGGTAGCCTTGGCCTTCGTCGCAGCGCAGGTCTTGTAGAGCTTTCAGCTGGCCGTAGGTCTCAACCCCTTCGCCTACCACGGTGATGCCCATGGCGTGGGACATGGCCACGATGGCTGCTACGATTTCGCGGTCTCTGGGGCTGCGGCAGATCTGTTCGATGAAGCTCCGGTCGATCTTGAGCACGTCGACCTCAAGCTGTTGCAGGTGGGTCAAGGTGGAGTACCCGGTGCCGAAGTCGTCCAGGGCGATGGACACCCCGAGCTTGGACAGCTGCACCAGTGCCCCCCGGATGTCGCTGAGCTCGCCGACGAGAGCGGTTTCGGTTAGTTCCAGCCGCAGGAGGGCCGGGTTGACCTGGTGGGCGGTGACCGTCTGGCGCACCCGTTCGGCTAGCTGGGGGTCGGTGAGATGGCGGCCGGAGATGTTCACTGCCATCACGAAGTCTCTGGGGATCGTGCCGCTGGCTGTCCAGGTTGCTAGCTGTTGGCACGCTTCGTTCAGGGTGAAAGCGTCGATCTGGGCGATCATCCCTCTGTCTTCGGCTACCGGGATGAACTCGCTGGGCGGTATGTTCCCCATGGTGGGGTGGTCCCAGCGTACCAAGGCTTCGACGCCGCACAGGGAGTGGTCCTGCAGCCGGAACACCGGCTGGTAGACCAGGTGCAGCTGGTGTTGCTGTATGGCTCGGCGCAGCTCCAGGTCGAGCTGCCGGCCAACCTGGGCCTGGGTGCGCTGGGCGGGCATGAACATCTGCGCTCTGTTGCCGCCCAGCTTTTTGGCTTGGTACATAGCGACGTCGGCGTCGGCCAGCAGCTGGCCGGGGTCGGCCGCCGGGTCGCTTGTGACAGCAACGCCGACGCTGGTGGTGACGCTGAGGTTACGGTCGGCGTCGACGTAAGGCTTGCGGATCGCTCGGATAAGCCGTTCGCCGATAGCCTGAGGGTTGTCGCGGGATCGTAGGGGGCTGCACAGCACCACGAATTCGTCCCCGCCGAGCCGGGCCACGGTGTCGGAACGGCGGGCCGCTTTGGACAGGCAGCTAGCGGCCCTGATCAGCACCTGGTCGCCAGCTTCGTGGCCCGAGGTGTCGTTGACCGCTTTGAACCGGTCCAAGTCCACGAACAGGATGGCGACCCGACCCGGGTGACGGTCCAGCCTGAGCAGGGCCTGGGAGATCCGGTCCATCAGGACGGTCCGGTTAGCCAGCCCGGTCATCGGGTCGTGCAACGCCCGGTAGGCCAGCACTTTCTCCGCCGCGACCTGGGCGGTGACATCTCTGGACAGCCCGAAAGTGCCTACGATCCGGCCGTCCCGGTTGCGCAACGGGAATTTGGAGGTGGACACACAGTAGTCGGGACGTTCACCTTGGAAAGTTTCCGTTTCGACTTTGTTGATGAGAGGACGGCCTGTGCTGATGATATGCCGTTCGTCTTCCAGAGCGTCACGGGCGTGCTGGCCGCCGAACAGATCGAAATCGGTCTTGCCGATGATATCTGCGACGGTCATGCCGGGAGCCAGGTTGTCGATATAGCCTTGGCTGACCATGATAAACCGGCTGTCGGTATCTTTGAAATAGATCCGTTCGTCGACGGTGCCCATCAGGTTCTCGAAACAGATCTGAGCTAGGGCGTCCCGGACGCCGATACTGTCGAAGCCCACCCCGGACCCGACCAGGCCGGCCATCACGCTCTCAAACCACCCGTTCATTACATACAATTTATCACACAGGCCAGGCGTCGTATATTATACGGGCTGGTTGTTTTCTTTTCTTTCCGCCGGGTGCGGCACGGGCGTCTCTGTGATAACCTGGGGATCCGTCCGTCCACTGACAGGAGGTAACAGTGTCGCGCTCCGGCGTGTTCGGCAGCGAAGAGAAAAACGTCCCGGACGTCCCCGCGGCACGCCCGGTTAGCGCCCGGCCCAACCTTGTCACCTCTGCTGGCCTGGCCCAGCTGCGGGCCTCCGAAACCGAACTGGTACGCCGGCGGGAGCAGATGATGCTAGCCGGGCACGACCCGGTACAGGACGACGAGATCCGTCTGGTCGACCGGGACCTGGTGTACGTACGGGCCCGGCTGGGCTCGGCGGTGCTGGTCGAGACGCATACCGCTGGCCAGGTCGGGTTCGGTGCCACTGTGACAGTCCGCGAGGACCAGGGCGGCGAGCAGCAAACCTGGACGGTCGTGGGCGAAGACGAAGCGGACCCGGATCGAGGCAAGATCAGCTACGCCAGCCCGCTGGCTGCGGCGCTGGAGGGGGTCAGGACCGGCCAGACGGTGCGGTTCCGCCGGCCGCTGGGCGATGTGGACCTGACCGTCCTGGCTGTCCGGTACGACGCTGGCTGACACCTGGACGGCCTCACAGGGCGCCCGCCTGGTGGCGCCCGCCGTCCTAAAGTTTTTACGACAGGTCTTTGTTGGTTCCCGCCGCGCCGATTATCATGGCTGTTGGCCGCGGGCTGTGTCGTAGTCCTGCTCGGCGGGGCCATGTTCAACCCAGATCTCAAATTTGGTGCCCTCGCCAGCTTGATAGTCTCTGGCTTTCCACCGTCCGTTGTGGCCGACCGGGAACATCCCGATGCCGTGGCGGCGCTCAACGTCCTGGGCGCATGTCTCGGCCAGGTCGACAGCGTTATCGTGAGACCCGGCGATCCCCAGCACACTAGGAGTGTCGTAGATACCGGATTCTTCGCACACCGGCGGGTCGCCGGGAGCGCCGTCGAAGTATGCCTGCCAGTACCGGACGGAATGTGTGCGGTCCTGATCTCGCAGTGACAGGGGGCAGCAGCTGGGTATATTACCATTCTACTGCTGCCGACGTTACGACCATCTGGTTGTGGCCTGACCGTCCGGGACCTGCCCGCGGACGCACCGGGCCCCCGCTGCTGACAGTCCTTTATGCTATGCTGGTCCGGCCCTGTACCGGCTGGGCCGCATCCTTATGTTGCCGTACCAGCCGGTACAGGGCGGAACGGCCAAGGAGCCAGTACACGAGTGTTGCCTGGCCATCTGGCTTGCTCCGGGTGCCGCCGGTCAAGCTCGGTCTGGCGCCGCAGCAACGCCCAGCGGACCACCGCCCGCAAATCATGCAGATCCGGCTGGGTGGTTTGCACCCGGGGGCTGTAGCTCACCCCCAGGGCGCTAGCGAGCTGGCGGTACAGCGAGATGACAGTGCTGTTACGGTCTGGCTGCTCACCCAGCCGGCGCAGCAGCTCCATTATCTCCGGTTTCCATAGCAGTCCCAGCAGCAGCCGGCAGGAGCCGCAGGGGGCGGGCTGGGCAGGCCGCACCGGTTGTAGCTGGCCGTCCAGGACCTGCACCCCCCACCAGCCGGGGACCGTGGCCATAGTACGGTCCAGATGGTTGGGGGCGACTACCGCCCAGCACCGGTCGAATATCAGTGAGTAGACCTGGACCTGGCTGGGGAGCCGGCCCAGTGAGTCGCCGGCGGTTTTGATCTCGTAACCGTCAAGGCTGTTGAGCTGGATGTCAGCGACGTCGGCCCGCCCGAGCCGTCCGCGCCGGCCGACAGAGAACTCAAGCACCGGCCGGCCTTGGCACCGGGCGGCAACCAGAGCGGTAGCCTGCCCGACTTTCATCGTCAGCCCGGTCTCATCTGCGGCAGCGACCGGAATGCTCATCAGATATGTTATGCCACACATGCCGATGAGCAAGCGTCACACCGTCTAGGTATAGTCCATATCCAACACCGAAAGATGATACCGTCTCATCAGATTACGCCGGTGAGCAGGCATCACACCTCGTGGAGGTCCCGCAGAGTGCGGACATCCTTAGCGTCTTATCAAATCATGCCGACAAGCAGGCATCGCACCAACATGGCCTCTTATTGTATAACCTATGCGGGAGTCTCACCAGATTATGCCGGCAGGCAGGCACCGCATCTGGTACAGCGGCTATGGTGACATACATCCTGATACTGTCGTCTTATCGAATTATGCTAACTGCCAGAGACGGTACCGTCAAAACACCACAGCGGCAGTTACCGTGCCCGCAATTATTAAGTATTGTCCGCTGTGACCCGGGACTGAACCATCCGGGCTATGCCGGGGCCGGCTGCGCAGCTCCAGCTCCCCGGCACGGCGGTACTGTCCGTGCGGCTGTCAAGTACCGCCGGTAAGCTGGTACATCGCCAGCAGATGCCGGGGCAACGAAGGGTTGCTGGCGGCCGCCCTCCTCACCTGCGGATATTCGTCCCGTAGCATCCGGCCTAGGACGGCCGGCGGAGTACGAGGATCGCTGGCCACATGCCAGCGTACCTGGTAGGTCTTGTCCAGGCTTAACATCTCAAGTGTGCTGGCAGGCACGTTGTGATGGAGGCAGACCCGGGTGCGTACTTGCCAGGCCGGGTCTAATGCCAGCTCGGCCAGGACGTCCGCCGGTGTACCTGGATCGTTAGCTGCCAGCAGGTGCGCCTTTGTAACCGAGTCGGCATTGGGACCGGCGGGGAGCAACGGGCGCCAGTCCTGTGCGGCCTGTTCGGCCAGGGCGGCTGCCGGGCGTGCCAGCACCCGGGGTACCCGGCTAGCCCGGTACTGGTTGCTGCCTTTCCGGCTGGGTACGCCCACGGTCTCCCTGTGCCAACCCACTCCGGTTCCCGCATGCAGGACCGGTACCGCCCGGGCTGCCGGCCGGCGGACGTTGACGGACGGCCAGAGAAGGCTGAGGATCTGGTGCTGGCCAGGGCCAGCGGCCACAGGGGCTGGTCAAGTCGTACCGGGAGGGTTGCGCTCCGGGCTGTTGTGCTTCGCCGGGCTGGCCCAGCGCAGCCTGGGCTTCTTCTGGCTGTGCCTGTGCGATCCCGGTGCCAGGCTGCTGGTCTTGGGCTTGGGCGGTCTGTACCATCGGTACCAGCATATCCTGCGAGCTGGCGGCCGCGACATTTTGCGCTGTCTGCTGAGGCCGCAGCAGCTGTGCTACGGCCGGGAGCGGGCAGCCGGTAGGATCGCGGGCCGGGCTGGCCACAGGTGCGGCCGGGTTGGTCATATCGCGGGACGGCGACGCCCCAGGTGCTGTTTGCGTGTTGCCGCCGTGCGGCTCGGTGCCGGGCTTCCCGCTGTCAGGCGCGGCCGGCAAGTTGGTACATCGCCCGGATGTGCCGAGGGCAGGCCGGGTTGGTTAGCGCTCTCGTCCGGACGTCTCTGCTCCTGTGCCGGGCGAGCTCGATCACGATTTCGGGCGGGCAGGCCGGGTTGCCCGCGGTTCGTATCACTATCCATTTGCTGTCCTGAGCAAGCTGGCGTAGGACTGCTGGCGGGCATACCGGGTTCCCGGCGACTTCGCGGCGTACCGAGTCGATCCGGTCCCGGGCTAGGTAGCTCAACGTTTCGCTGGGGCAGTGGCGGTTGCCAGCTAGTCTCGCCCGGACTTTGCTTTCGGGATCGCGGGCCAGCTGCCAGGCCAGCGCCGGCGTGCACAGCGGGCTGCCGGCCGCGATCTGGCGGGATCCGGATGTTTTGCTGGCAGCGAGCAGGACCAGCACGTCGGGCGGGCAGGCCGGGTTGTGGGCCGCGGCTCTCCGCACACCTATGATGCTGTCGCGTCCCAGTCGGCGCAGTACCTCGGGCGGGGTACGCGGGCTGCTGGCCACCGAGGTGCGGATTTCTGTGCCGGCGGATCTAGCGAGGTTGCTGTACAGCCGGGCGCTGTCTTCGTCTGGGTAGGCCGGGTTGCCGGCCACGGCGCAGATTACCGCTGCCTCCGATGCCCTGGCCAGTTTGCGCAAGACTTCCGGCGGGCAGGCCGGGTTGCTGGCCGCCCCCTGGCGTACCCCCCGGATGGGATCGTCGGCCAGTCTGAGCAGCCGGTCCGGCGGGCAGGCCGGGTTGCTGGCTGCCCCCTGGCGTACTTCCCAATTGGGGTTGTCGGCCAGTCTGAGCAGCTGGCCCGGCGGGCAGGCCGGGTTGCTGGCCACGCTGCTCAAAATTCTCCAGCAGACGTCCCAGCTGCCAGCCCACGACCCGGTCGGATCTGGGTGCAGAGCGAGCTGATCTAGGGTTTCGGACGGGCAGGACGGGTGCCGGGCGGCAGTTTCGCAGACGCTCCATGGTTTGTTGTCACCCGGGTTGTACGTGTGTCGCAGGGGGCTGTGAACGAGGGCGGTGAGCAGGTCGGGAGGGCAGGCAGGGTTGCTGGCCAGGGCGGTACCCAGCTCTATCTGCTCGCTCGTTTTGGTACGGTTGCCGCTGGCGGGATGTTCCAGCAGGTCGCGGGCCAGCAACCGCAGGAACCGGGCTGGGCATCCGGGATGGCTGGCCATTTCCAGGCGTGCCTCCGGTATCCCTTCGGTGGCTAGCAGCTGCTGCTCGTCGGCCGGCAGGTCGGGCCGGTACAATGTAGGTACGGGCTGGGGCGGCGGGCTTTGGGTGGATATCTGGGCCAGCAGCTCGATATGCTGGCGGCGGGCGGCCGCGAGCTGGCTTTCTAACTGTTCGATGTGCTGTTGGAGGTGGGTGAGCTGCCCGCCTGGGTCGGGTACTTTGGCGGCGGCAGTGGCGAGCAGTCCCGGCCCGGCGGCGGTTACAGGCACGGCGGGCGCCCGCCGTTTGTACTGGTTGCTGCCTACTGCTCCGGCTGCCATCCCGGACGGTGTGCCAAGCCGGGCGGTCCGGCACATCAGCTGCTGGTGCCCGGCTTGCCTTCCGGCGTGCCGGGTCGTTATGTCCGGGCGAGCTGCCACATCGCTCGGAGCGCGGGCGGGCAGTTACGGTGGTCAATTGCTTGGTGGTGCATGTTGACCATTTGCGGGTCTTGCAGGATCCGCAGGATTATGTCAAGCGGCAGCTGGTCTGATTCCAGCGTGCGGTACAGGATCGCCGGGCATTTGCTGGTGCCGGCTGGGTATCTGGCCCATATCGCCCGTGTCTCGGGCCCGGAGATCGGGTCGTCCGGCCGGGACCAGCGGGCCAGATCGTCGTGGGTTGCTACTTGGAACGCCAACATCCGCAGGTCGGGCGGCAGTTTGGTAAAATAGTAGCAGGGGTCGTCCGGCCCGTGGCTGCCGACAGCCAAAGGGTTCTGCTCCGCCCAGGTCCTTATCTGTTCGTACATAGCTGTACGTCGGCACAGGGCGTTGTGGGGCAGTTCGTTTGCTTGCTGTTCCAGATGGGGATCCCATTGGGGGTGCTGGCGGGCCCGGCTCAGGCACGGCGGGTATGTTTTGACGGCGGCCAGCAGGGCGTCAGGGCCGCAGGCGGGCAGTCCCAGCACTTGGCTGGCGGCCCAGCGCCGGCTGTGGTACCCGGTGTCGAGGGTGCTCAGCAGCACTTTGGCTTTCAGCTCGTCGGGGCAGCTGCCGCTGGTCCGGATGAAATCCCAGCGGGACCGGGGGGCCAGTTTGCCTATCACCTCTTCCCAGATCTGCCGGATGGTTTGCTGCCGGGTGGCCTCCAGCTGGTCGGCAGTTGCCGGGGGTTGGGCGGTTTGGCCCAGCAGGCTGGGCGCGGGCTGCTGGCGGGCCGGGCTGGGGCGGCGGGCGTATTGGTTGGATCCTTGGCCGGCCCGGCCTGTTGTGCCCATGCCGGGATTGTGCCAACATGCAGCGTGTTTTGCCCGGGACGGGGCTGGTGGTGACCGGCAGCCCGCCGCTGCCCATATAATCCTGGAGGTGCCTGGTGTGCCACCATATCCGGGGTATGGCGAGCACCATCTGGGTCCCGTCTCGCCAGACATGACTTTGGTACGCCAGTCGTGGTCCACAGCACCGGCAGTTCGATTATCTCTATCTGACGTTCCGGGCGATGTTGATTATTTTGGTGTCCTATGCCTATCCGACTTCTGAGGAGTGGCCCAGGATCGTCTCCCACACATCCGCCGTTGCTGCTTCCGTCCCGCATTGTGTGTCAGCTACCCCGGGGGTTACGCTCCCCGAGGCTACCTGGCGGGTGCTGTCCGTGCTGCTGTCGTCTACCAGGAGCAGCTCAGTGGTACGGCCGGACCGGGCGTGCCGCCCGCAGGGCCACTTGACGATTTCCGGCCCATGCTGAGCGAGCCTTTCTTCCTCATTATAGAACGTCAGGCCGCCGCCGGTACTGGTCGGATCCCGCTCGCCGCCCGTCTTGGTTATCTCCCCGGGGATGCCGTATAGCGGTCCGGCCGGCAATGCCCTGGGACCGGCCACAGGTTGGCACACTAAGACCGATGGCCAGCACGACCGGCAGCAACCAGTACCGTAGCCGGCCCGGGGCGAACCCATCTGGCCCGGGGGCCGGCCTGCTGAGCCAGGTGGCGGCCGGCCCGGACGAGCTGCGGCAGGCGGTTGACAGAACGAAGTTCGCGATGTTCGAACGGCTCGCCGGGGCGCCCGAACCGGTGCTGTTGTGGTCACTGGAGCAGCCCGACCTGCCCGAGCCGCTGCGGCACCAGATCTGCGGCCGGCTGGTCCGGGGCACCACCGAGTTCGGGACGTTCAGACGGGTGGTCACCGAGCACCGCCCGTACACCCAGGATCCTGACATCGCCCGGGCTACCATCCTGTGGGCTGTCCGAGGGTATTACCGCCGGCCAGGCGAGCTGGCCGGCACCCTGCTGGGCCTGCCCCGGTGCGGGCCCGAGCCGATCGCCGAAGCGATCCGACGTTGGCCGCAGACAGCTGAGCAGCTGCAGGCCCACCCGTGCTGGTCAGCCCAGGCCGACCGGCAGCTACAGAAATACCAACGGTCGGAGCGCAGCCAATGGGACCAGCTGCTCGTCGAACATCCCGAATGCGGGCAGTACAAGATAATCGACAGCTGGAACACCCTGGGCCGGGAGCTGCAAGACCGGTGGGCCGCCTGCGTGCCGCTGCGCCTGGCGGCCGACCTGCTGGGCGAGTTCAGGCTGTCCCTGACATCTTTCCGGCCACCCGAGTTCACTCAGCACCAGCTGGACCTGATCTGGCAGCGGCCCTCCAGGAACAAACCGACCGTGGCTAAAACACGTATACTGCAGCATTACGGCAAGCAGGGCGCCATAGGGCCGTTCGCCGAGCGGGTACCCCAGGCTTTCTGGGAGGACCTGGCCAGGATGAACGACGGCGATCAGGTATGGAAGGCGGCGGTCAGACGGCCGGACTGCCCCGCCGAGGTGCTGACCAGCGTGTTACGCCAATCTAAGCTCCCTGAGGTCCGGGCGGAGGCGTTGCGGCACCGGAACCTGCCCGCTCACGTCCGGGCGATGGCTCAGCTGGTCTTGTAGCCGGGCTGCCACGTCACAGAGCACAGCACGGCTGGCGCTTATATCCCTCTGTGCTGTTCCGAGGCGGCTAGCCAGGCAGCGAACTGGCCGAACACCGAGCGAGGGGCTTGCAGCTCGGCTCGCCGGGCTAGCTGCAGGTCCGACAGAGCGGCCAGCGGCACGTCGTAGCCATCCGGCACCCACACGTCCCAGATAGGCGACCAGGCGTCAGGGTGCCGCTCAGCGCTGGCCGCCAGCGCGACCGTCCCGGTCTGGCTGCTGTCCAGGAACACTTGGCACGCCCCGGTATGATCGACGTAGACCAGGGCGCTTTCGAAATGGGCGGTCCGGCTGGCAGTCATGTCTGCCAGCCGGAGGATCCCGGCCGGCCCGACGGTCTGGACAACATATTTGGCGAACGGCCCGGGGAAACCTCCCAGCTCGTCGATATAGAAACCGCCATCCTCAATGAAAAGCGGCCCGCGCAAGATACGATAGGCGTCCCACGCTTTGCGCAGAGCGATGTTGCGGACCGACAGGTCTTGGATCTCGTCCAGCTGCAGGTCGACCTGGCCCAGCTGGATCCCGGTGCACGCCAGGTACCGGGTGGCGCTGGCCAGTTTACCCCGGCTACCGGTAACAAATATCACGGTGCTGGACGGGGGGCGGATGGCAGGTCGTTGAGGCCAGCGTTGTGAACCGGCTGGCTGGCGGCCGGCCGGCTCCCTGCCGTTCCCCGCTGCGTACCGGCTGGCACTCTTCCCATCTTGATGCCCGGCCACGGGATCAGTATGCCATACGCCGGGATAGCTACGCCTGATGCGCAGCCCGCCTGAAATGCCCCGAGCCTCCCGTGTGATAAACTGTGATATGTACAGTTATGCCATTCTGGTTGATGCTGGGTATTTGCTGGCGGGCGGGGGCGAAGCTACGTTGGGGACAGCGGACCGCAACGAGCTGAAAGTTGATTATGCCGGGCTGATCGGCCTGATCGTCGAGCAGGCTGGCCAGCGGTTCCCTGACGGCGAGCTGCTACGGGTGTACTGGTACGACGCCAGCCCGCAACGGGTACCCAACGCCGAGCATATTTTGGTGGCGGAGCAGCCTGACACCAAGCTGCGGCTGGGGAGCTTAACCCCCAGGGGTCAGAAAGGGGTGGACGCCCTGATCCTGTCGGATATGACCGGTCTGGCCCGGTGCGGCCAGGTCCGTCATTTCGTGCTGGTAGCGGGGGACGGCGACCATGTGGAAGCGGTAGAGCAGACCCAGATGCTGGGCGCCCGGGTTGAGCTGTGGTGGATCGAGACCAGCGAGACCGGGGCCAGCCCGGAGCTGCGACGGGCGGCGGACCGGCAGCAGCTGCTGCCCAAACAGCAGCTCGAGGGGTTTTTCGCCCGGGTAGCCCCCTCCCCGGTGGTCCATCCGGCGGGCCGCAACGGCCACGCCGACCGAGGCCGACCGGCGGCACGCCCGGCTACCCGCCGGCCTCCCGGGGTTATCGACCCGGCTGAGGCGCACGCCTCCGGAGGGCGGTTCGCCGCCCAATGGCTGGCGCTGGCCACCCCCTCCCAGGTCGCCGAAGTGACCACCACAGAACGGCCGTTCGTACCTCAGAGCGTGGACAGCCAGCTGCTGCGCTACGCCCTGGACGAACAGGACTTGGCACCCGGGACCGAACTTGACTATGGGTCCCGGCTGGCATTGCGAGCAGGGTTCTGGGCCGGGTTCGACAGCCGGCATGGGACGCCGGGCGGCGAGGAGCAACCGCCGGCCAGCCGGACCTGAAAAGAGCAAATATGGGCCGGGCAGATAGCGAGAAGACGGGACGCCGGGCACGGCGGCCTGCCCCTGATGCCAGCCGGCCACAACATCCCTGCGGCGAGGTATGGGGGACCGCCTGCCGGGTGCCTGTGAGACCTCCCGGCTGGTCCCATAATGCCCATCCGCTGCTGGCCACCCGGCGCAAGAAGGCACGCCAAGCCGCTACCGCCCCCCAGATGCTGCTGCTGCTCAGCCAGGACCCCGACCGGGAGGTGCGCCGACGGGCAGCCGGCAACCCCAGATGCCCGGCGACAGCGATAGGATGCCTGGCCCGGGACCCTGACAGCCAGGTCCGCCAGGCGGCTGCCTCCAACCGTCGGTGCCCAGCCCCGGTGTTACGGCTGCTGAGCACCGACCCGGACCCGCAGGTACGGTACCAGACCGCCCGGCACGCCCATTGTCCTCCGGCAGTGCTAGGGACGTTAAGCCGGGACCGGTCACCCGAAGTGCGGCTCGCGGCGCTGACCAGCCGGCACTGCCCCTGGGAGGTACTATACCGGCTGGCAGCCCGGGACTGGCCCGGCCCGCCAGCATTACAAACCGCGATAGCCAGCCATCCGGGCTGCCCACCCGAGATCCTGGGAAAGCTGGCCACCGACCTGTGGGACCAACCTGGCGACAGCTGGCAGGCACTGGCCGCGATAGCCAGCCGGACAGCCTGCCCGCCCGGGCTGCTGGGGGCGCTGGCCGGGCACCCGGCGGCCTTGGTACGCCGCTGCATGGCCTGGCGGCGCCGTTGCCCGCCCGAGATCTTGGAGCGGCTGTGCCTGGACAGAGACTGCTCGGTCCGGGCGGCCGCCGCTGCTAACAGCCAGCTGGGCCCGAGCATGCTCCAGGTGCTGGCACACGACCGTTCCCCCGATGTCCGCCGCTGCCTAGCTGGCAACCCGGCCTGCCCGCCCGGGCTGCTGCGACAGCTGGCGGTCGACCGGGAAAAGGACGTAGCCCGGGCGGCTGCCCGGCACCTGAACACGCTGTGAACAGCCGGGCACCAGCGCCGGGACGGCACCAAAGCCCCCGGCCGGACTGTTTACACCCGAGCCCGAGACATCCCAACGATCATGTTGGCAGGCAAGCCCCGTTGTCGTACCGGGAACACCCAGCCTAACGGATCAGCTGGTACATCGCCCGTATATGCCGGGGCAGCCCGTGGTTGTCAATGGCCGCCTGCCGGACGTCGGAGTTTTGATCTTGTAACATCTGTTCCAGCAGCCTGGGGGGCGCCGAGAGGTTGCCGGCAACCGCCCGGCGTACCGAATCCCCGGCGTCCCGGGCCAGCCGTTGCAACACCGCAGACGGGCTAGACGGGTTACCAGCCACCCCACAACGTACATACACATTATGATGTTTGGCCAGGCCGGCGAGCTGCTCGGGCGGGCACGACGGGTTGGCAGCGACAGCGAGCAGGACGTCAGACCAGCTGGCACGACCGCGCCTATCTTTGGCCAAGCCGGCGCTGGCTAGCTGGCGTAATTTGTCGGGCGGGCAAGCAGGGTTGGCAGCAGCGTTGTAACGGACCTGGGAGTCGTGGTCGTCGGCCAGCCGGGCGACCACGGTTGGCGGGCAGGAAGGGTTGCCGGCTGCCGCCGCCCGCCGGGGCTGCACCGAGGTGGCGGCCTGGACCAGCGTGCCAGGCGGGCAAACCGGGTTCTGCAAAGCCTGCTGGTACACCCTCCAGCTGGCAGCCCAGACGAGCCCGCTGACGACCCGGGGTGAGCAAGCCGGGTTCCGGCCAGCCGCACCCCGCACAGACGGGTTGGGACCCTGGGCCAGCCCATCTATCTGTTCGGGCGGGCAGGCCGGATGGTTGGCTGCCCGGTACCTCACGGTGTGGTCTTGGTCCTGGGCCAAGATCCTCAACGCCGGGCCGGGACATTGCTGGTTCTCGGCTACGGCCCAGCGGACCGTCCGATCCTGGTCGCTGGCCAGCTGCAACCACACCGGTCCGGGCAGCTGCTGGCGGCGGGCGACCAGGCGGCGCAAGTTCCTGTTAGGGTCGCTGGCCAACCTGGCGAGCACCGGGCCCGAAATGTCGGGCCGGCCGGCCGCCTGTTTCCGCTGCTCTCCGGTCGGGTGCCGGCCATGAGACCAACCGGGCGGCCCCACCAGCACCGGGCAGTGACCGCCCCAGATCTGGCCGCAGGGCTGGGCCGGACCCTGGTCAGTACCGGCCAGAGCGAACAGGGAGACCAGCGGACCGGGCGGCAACACCCGCCGGCCTGGCCGGTACTGGTTGCTGCCCGCGGTCCTAGTAGCCATGGTCAGCAGGTGAGCTAGCGTACAGCCAACATGGGCCGGGACAACCGGGATTTACGAACATTCGAAGCATTGTGGCCGGCTTGGCCTTATCCCGGTTGGCGTCCCGGACAGCCGGGACGGCTAGCACACCCACAGGGACGGTGTGCCATAGAGGCTGGTCGGGACTTGGGCACCCGACCTGGACCTCAACA
>Ga0326727_10009146_pt1 | contig 24590 bp, 22 predicted proteins | sample MB2enrmetagenome_FD_207643 | JGI IMG/M metagenome (GOLD analysis project Ga0326727, IMG submission 207643) | Lab enriched peat soil microbial communities from McLean, Ithaca, NY, United States - MB29MY | ecosystem: Environmental > Terrestrial > Soil > Wetlands > Peat | place: USA: New York... | reverse complement strand
CGTAGAGGGTCCAGAGCAGGTCGGGGAATTCACGGCCATCGTTGTAGTAATAGATGTCTCCGCTGGAATAGGCGCGCTCCGCGGGCTGATTCGTGCCGGTCACAAAGTGGATTCCCGAAAGCAGATGCACAAAAAGGTCGCCGGCCAAGCCCGCGCCATAATCCCTAAATCGGCGCCAACTAAAGAAGCGGCCGAGGTCAAAAGGCCGGGGAGGAGCGCCGTCTAGCCAGGTGTCCCAATCGATGGTTTGGGGGCTGGCGTCTGGGGGAACGGGGTGCACGAACGCGCCCCCATCGGTGTTGCGATCCCAAGCTGCCTGGATACTGTCAACCATCCCCAGTTTGCCGGAGTCCCAGATTTCCTTCGCCTTGGCGTAGAGGATGTTGCTGACGCGTTTGCTGCCCACTTCGCAGATGCGATTGTATTTGCTGACGGCGGCGACCATGGCCGCACCATCCTCGACCGTGTGCGACATGGGTTTTTCGCAGTAGACGTCTTTGCCCGCCTGGCAAGCTTCTTCCACAATGCGGCGATGCCAGTGGTCGGGCGTGGCGCAGATGATGGCGTCAATATCCTTGCGGTCGATCAGGCGGCGGTATTCGCGGGTGGTTTCAATGTCTTCGCCGTTCAGCGCTTCCTTGGCGGCGATATGGCGGCCATCATAAAGATCCGCTGCCGCCACGCACTCGATGCCGGGGACGGGCAGCGAGGATCGGAGCAGCGAGCAGCCTTCCACTCCGGTTCCGAGAATGGCAAAGCGAATCGTGTCCGAAGGTGGAACCGGTCGCGGTGCAGCCGCCAGGCGCATCGGTTCAAGAATGGTAACCTTGGCAATCAGGCCGGTTGCTCCCACCCCCGTCCCAAGCTTGATGAAATCTCGTCGAGTCACAGCGCCCTTCTTCATGAGAATATGACCCCTCCCCAACATATGATTTGGTGCGCTTCCCGAGAATTAAGGCGCTTGCCGCCTTCGTTGGTATTTATCGAGCACTACGCCAAGAGGCAACGAGCCATACTAAGCTTCGTGGACTCACGGCATAGTTGGCCATTCTGCCAGAAATGGCACATCAGCAAGAAGGGATTTATTGTGATGGGAAGGGATTGCGCATTTCTTGACCCCCTGCGCGCACAGGAATGATTGCGAGAGAGGTCGGCGTGACAGAAAAGGACGAGTGGCTTAGTAGGAGATTCACATACACTCGTACCGATGTGCGATGGAAGCGATCAACACGACCACTTACAGGCCGCAGCGCCCTTTAGGCCGACCGCAGCTTCGCCGCGCAAATCACGCCCGCGCGGTGTATGTCTGACCTTCGGCAACCCGCGCCGAAGATTCCTGGCCCAACTCCTCCAGGGCGTGGCGCACGGCCTGCTGTGTCGCCGGATCAAGTCCGCGCTCAACCATGGGGAACAAGCGCCCGTACTCGTCCAAAAGGTGGTTGCGCAGCCAGAAGATGTACTTCCGGCCGCTCTGCATCACCTCTTGGTGGTTGCGTCCTCCCTGGAGCAACCGATCCAGGCTCTGGTGAAAGGTCTTCTCGGCCTCCTCGCCAGCATCGTGTTCGTGCCGCATGCGGTCAAGGGTGAAAGCAATTCCTTGCACATGGTTCTGAAGTGCGGGGTAAAGGATTTGTTCTTCTTCCACAACGTGAGTGTGAAGGGCCTCGGAAATTTTCCACCGAAGTCCCGTCAGCCGTTCCGCTGTCTTGGGGCGATCTCGTACCAGGGGTAAAACACGTAGCTGCTCCTGAAGTTCATTTAGCAAGAAAGACAACTCCTGATGCTCTTGCACCAGGTAGTCCGTCACGCATCGTGTCATTGGGGAAATAGGACCTCCGTCTAAATGTTGGATGCGGCCGAGAAGAAAAGAGTTTTGCGGATTCCTTGTCACCCTGCGTACATCTCGCGCCCCGACAAATCGTCTCCTCATTCCGCGAGGATTAACGGGCCCCGAGGCCGGCACAGAAATTAATATATCAGTTTGTGATATGGGGGAGAGAAGTTTGGAAGTATGAGCGCGGCTGGAGCAGGCGCACAGCCCAGCACCGTGCGTGGGGTGCATGAAGCCCTATATGAGGGAACTGCGATCGGCCGTCAATTTCGGCCGTGTCCCTATTGGAAATGCGGCGCTTGAGGGAATTGTGCTGACCCTATTAGCACACAACCTCAATTCATGGCCAGGTTGTGGAGTCGCGGTCCTTCTCAATTATGCATCGCCCGAATCCGGTGCACCATCGTCCGCACATCCCGGATTTGCGGGTCGTCAGGAGGAGAAAGGGTGATGTAGGCGTGAAGATCGGCCATCGCTTTCCCATAGCGTCGAAGTAAAAAGTAGATCATGCCGCGATCATGAACCTCCTGGCGTGAGGTGGGGTCAACGGCCAGGGCCATTTCAATGATCATCAGGACTTTGGCAAAATCCTTGCGGCGGAAATAAGAACCCTTCAGATTATTCAACATACGGGTCAAGGTCTGCTTGGTCGACGAAACCTCTAGAAACGACGGCCGGAACTCCGCCTCTTCCCCAAACTGGGCTTTCAGTTTCTCCTCGCAGTCCTGAAGGCTCAGAATGGCGCCACGGTGGTAGGGGTCCAACAGGATTTCTCCCGATGCAGCAATGTACTTGGCGAGGAAGTGCCCGGGAAATCCCACCCCGACCACCGGCAAACCGCAGCGGCGCGCGACTTCCTGGTAAACAAGCGACAGGGTGATGGGAATGCCCATTTTACGGTCCAAGACATCATTCAAATAACTATTGCGTGGGTCATCAGATTCTTCTTCATTGCCGGCGAATTTTTCCTCCTCGAAGAGGAGGCGATTCAGACTGGCAATATTGGCGTGGGGCGACTGGCCGGGATCGCACTCCGCGCGTGCCGCCAAAGCGTCCAGGCGCGCCAGTTGGGCGGAAAGGTCAAGCGCCGGATACTCCGTGCGCGCCAGCAGCAGGGCCGCCTCATCCAGGCGGATCTCTTCCGCAGGGCGCGCCACGTAACGAGCGAATTCACGTACAGCGTCAGGATATTCCATGAATGATCAGTGCGGGACGCCCGCGGCCATCAAGCCCGGAAAAGGTTGCGCATCAGGAAGAAGAGATTGGCGGGCCGCTCCGCGAGCCGGCGCATAAAGTAAGCATACCACTCCCGCCCGTACGGAACGTACAGACGCACCCGCCACCCTTGTTGGACGAGCGCGCGCTGGAGGTGTCGGCGGATGCCGTAAAGCAATTGGAATTCGAAACCTTTCGTGGAAACGCCGCGCCCGCGCGCAAACCGCTCCGTGGCCGCGATGATGCGTTCGTCGTGGGTAGCGATAGCGTGATAAATCCCGCTGACCAGAAGCTTTTCCGTGAGCTCTTGATAGCTCCGGTCCACATCGCGCTTGCGGGCAAAGGCGATATCCGGCGGTTCCTTGTAAGCGCCTTTTACCAGCCGGATGCGCACTCCGCGTTTCAAAAGTTCTTCCACGTCCGCCTCCGTGCGGCGGAGATAGGATTGAATGGCGATTCCCATCACCTCGCGCGGCGCGTCCACTGAGCAAAACACCCGCAAGGTGGCGTCCGTAAACGCCGAGCCTTCCATATCGACCCGCACAAAATTGTTGTGTCGTGCCGCGCTTTCCGCGAGGCGCGCTAAATTCCGCCGCGCCAGGCCTTCGTCAATGGCCAAACCCAATTGGGTGAGTTTCACCGAAACGTGCGAGTCGAGTTTCTCCGCCGCAAGCCGGTCAAGAAGCTGAAGGTAAGTTTGGCAAGCGGCTTCGGCGGCAGCGGCTTCATGGACGCTCTCACCCAGACAATCGAGCGTCACCATGAAACCCTCGCTATTTAACCGGCGGATCACCCGCAGGGCGTCTTCAAGTTCCTCACCCGCGATGAATCGCGAGGCCAAGCGGCGTCCAAGAGGGTTGCCCATGAGAAGTTTCTTGGGACTTTCGCGCTCGGAAAGGTAGAGCAGGAGGGATCGAAACATAGGCGAATTCTGGATTTTAGATTTTGGATTTTGGATTAAATACTATCCACCGGCTGATGCATCCTTTAACGACGGTGTGGGCGCCACCCGTGCATTCATTCGCGATTTTGGATTTCCGATCTTGGAACAAGGCCGGCCCTCCACGCGCTCTAATCCAAAATCCAAAATTAAATGTGCTCCGCTTCCAAGAACTTTTCAGCTTCCATCGCGGCCATGCAACCCGATCCGGCGGCCGTAATGGCTTGCCGGTAAACGCGGTCTTTGACGTCCCCGGCGGCAAACACGCCCGGGATGTTGGTTTTCGATCCTTCGCGGGTGATGAGATATCCAAGGTCATCCATCTCCAATTGGCCGCGGAACAAGCTGGTGTTGGGCTCGTGCCCGATCCCGATAAAGACCCCGTGCACAGGCTTCATTGTTCCTTCCTCGGTCTTGATGTTGCGGAGCTTTATTCCCGAAACTTCGCGTTTGTCTGCATCAAGAATATCCTCCACGACGGAGTTCCAGAGGAATTTGATTTTCTCGTTCCGGTGAAGGCGATCTTGCATGATTTTGGAAGCGCGCAACTGCTCGCGGCGATGGATAATGCTGACCTCGTTGGCGTACCGCGTCAAGAAGAGCGCGTCTTCCGCTGCTGTGTCGCCGCCGCCCACTACCACCACATCCTTCCCCCGGAAGAAGTAACCGTCACAAGTGGCACAGGTGGAAACTCCGTGCCCCAGCAGCTTGCGCTCAGACTCGAGACCCAGGAGCTTCGCCGAAGCTCCCGAGGCGATGATGAGCGTGCTTGCTTCCAGCCGCTCGTGGTGCACCTCAAGCATAAATGGCCGTCGGGATAGGTCCACCTTCGTCACGTTACCTGCCAGAAACTCCGTCCCGAACTCGGTGGCCTGCTCATGCATCCGCTCGATCAGTTCCGGTCCCTGGACGCCCCTGGGGAATCCCGGATAATTCTCCACCAGCGTGGTCAGGGTCAACTGCCCGCCAGCATGCACCCCGCGGATGACTAACGGCTGCAAATTGGCGCGCGCCGCATAAATGGCGGCGGTCAGACCTGCACACCCCGAACCCATGATCACTACGTTGCGCATGTTAGCCTGCATCTCCAAAGGTAATTCTGAAAGAAACGCTAATCTTACCCGATACCCTTTATTGCGTACAGACACTTCTCGAAGAGGTGGGTGGTTGGTCGTGGGGGGCAGGCGGGGTCAGGAACAGGCTTCGCGGGAATGACCCGTCTTTCGAAAGGGATCGCATTCGAAATGAAACCATCATGGCAATTCGGATAGTGGGTCAATTTGATGTTGTACCGGCGAGTTTATCCGTCAACTGACGGACCAAATGGCGGCGTCCCGAGTGCGCGACGGTCCAGGAGTTAAGCCAATTAACTCTACCCTGCGGCGTTAGGGGGGATCTATCGGTCCGGAACCTGGGAATTCCACACTTCCTACAGGGAACTTCTGGACCGTAATTGTTTCCGAGTGCTCCGTCATCAGGATACAATGCGTGGAGATCTCTGACTTCACCGACGAAATCGGGCTGAGCTACTCTTGCTTTAACATCTCATCGATGGTCACGATATCAACCAGCCCGGAGCAGCCATAGATGGCCGGAAGAATGTGATCCGCCGGGTGAATGCGTCGCCACTCGGCGACTTTCTCCGTTCCCGCCCGATAGGCCGGAAGATACATTCGGCCTAGCAACGGATGTTGACCCCATGCACCAGAGAGCTTGTTCGCGCGCTCCTCGGTGACCAGGAAATCGCTGCGAAGGACGGCCGCCACCTTTTCGCGCGGCACTCCTTCTCCCCACGTCAGGTAGGAAGATTGATTCTTGGCATCGTCCTGGAGCAACGCCAGCAGCACGCCGATCTGCAAATCCTCGTCGGGTAGTTGCTCGACTTCGGTGACGCCATGGGCGATGAGAATCGCATTATTGGCGATTCCCTCGTATAGGGTGCCGGAGCGGGAGTTCATGGTCGCCACCGTGGCTTCGAAGCCGGCTTTCCCGCGGACATAGAGGTCCTGCAAGTAGGCAAACGTGGTCACGTGTCCGGGCACCACTTCATGGCTCACCAGTTGCTCGAATTCCGGCACCGACATCTGCAGCGATGCGTTAATCTCATAGGTGGCTTCGTACTGCGGGCTGCCATCCGCCTTCCGCGCCCGCCCCAGGTAGTTCATCGAGCCCGAAAACCATGCGTCCTTGATGGGCAGGAATTCAATATTGGCCCGAGGCACCGGCGCGAGCTCCGGCGGAAGGTGGGGAAGCAGGTTGATCGCGCTGAGGTGGTCAAAGTGGGCGATAAATGCAGCTCCGAGGGCGCGGACCGAAGCCATGGGAATCATCCGGTCGCGCCGCCACGCATCCACCGCCCCCAGCAGGCCGGCAGAACCCGAGGTGGCGTAACCCGCCCGGCCCAACAACTCCGTCACCCGCGCGCGCTTCGCTTCCGGGTGGGAGGCTTCCGGTGGCCGGCCGGTCGAGGCCTCAACACTGCGGACGTAGGGAACCGGCTGGCCTTTCCCCAGCACCTCCATGGCAAGGTCCCACATGGTCTCCAAGCAAAGCGCGAGGCCCAGCAGATAGGCGCCGCGCATGCCGCCCATCTTCCCTGCCTCATCTCGAACCCCTGCGATGGCTTGCGGGAGATCCACCTCGCGCAGGTATTCCTCCACCGCCGGCCGATCCGCCTGCTTGCCCGCAACCCCACCACTCGCCCGCACCCGCGCTGCCGCCGGAACCGTGTAGGCCGCAGGCAGGGGTTCATCCGAGAACCACGAGTCCGCAATGAATCGTCCCGTGCCCGAGGCGCACATGACATCGCCCCCCCAAAGCGTGTCGATACCAAGAACTGCATCTGCCACAAATCGTCCTATCACGTCCATGGATCGCTCCTCACTTTTAGCGAACGGGTAGCGTGGACCGCCGATTTTGCGGTCCGCGTCTTTTCGGTCGGAATCATGTCCACAGTGTTGTAGTGTACCGCCGTGTCGAAGTCGCGGCGTCCTTTTCGTTGGGATAGAAATTTTGTCACCACCGTGCACTGGCTCCCTCGGCGTGCCAGGAGAAGAGACGCGGACCGCAAAGGCGGCTATTGCACGGTGCTGCTCTTGCGGATGTGCACACCACCGAACAATTCTATAGACTCCGCTTTTCGTTCCTCCAGGCTCAATTTATTGACCTTCTGGCGGGTTCGAAAGACGAGTCGAAGCGAGTCGCTAAAATTCGCGTGCAGCGCGGAAAAGCCATGAATCCTACTTCTGACGAATTCAAAGAACTCCTCTAGCTGCTTCCGCCTTAAGCGAGCAAACAGATTCGGCAAAAGGAAATTCCCGTCGAAAAAGCTCAAGTAAAAGCCGCATTGCTTTAGCCGATCAACGAGCTTTTCATCGCCCCTTGGTAGTGGAGGGTCGAAGAACTTTGCATCCGGGTGGCCCATGGCAGCAAGTCCCTGTCCGTACGCTACCCACACTCCCTGCTTCGCGGAGTGTTGTCGAACCTGCTTCCAAAAGGCGGCCCATAGCTTTTCGTCTGACACCTCAATGAGCATGGCATTCAAGAGCAACGGGATGCGTCCAAGCTCCTCAAGTGCAAGCACGAGGAGCGACTGAGCACGACCGAACCGGTCGTTCTTGTACAAAAGCTCCGCGTCTTCAAAGAGATTTTGGGCGTTTACGAACGAGAGATGCATCCCTCTGGCTATTTCTGCATCGCTGATGGGTCCAGAGTCGAACTGGTCGAGTTTGGTGCTATCAAGTGATCTCAACTTTCTCATCAGCTCTCTGCGGTCCTCACTCATTGTCTCTGCCCACCTCTGCTACCGTCGTCACATTGACTCTCTGCTGCGTCGAATTAGTAGTTTTTTTCGGTCGCCATCCTGCATAAATCGCTTTAGTGTAGCGCCGTGTCGAAGTTGCGCCGTCCTTTTGTTCGGATCGATACTTCGTCATCACAGTGCGCTTACCCCCCGCCTACTGACACGATTTCTTCACCGTTTCTTCTGTCACTCATAGTGCGTCCACATTCGCAGCACTTTGACCGTCCGGCGCTCTGGAATGACCTGGTACACGAGCCTGTGCTGAATATTGATACACCCTGGGTCAGCGAATCTCCAGCAGTCTTCTTCGCAAGCCCTGAAGGGGCGGCACAACCCCCTTCAACCCCACACATACCACTTTATGTAGGCGATCTCGTGGGCTTCCAGCAACCTTCGGAATTATTAGGTGCACGCAGAGATAGGATAGGGATTGCGGAATGGCGCAACACCTGTATCGCCCTTTCGGCGCTGAAAGCTGAAAATTTGAAATGCTATCTTGTCTCCCATTGTCCCCGCTGAAAAGCCGCAGATTTGGGAGCGCACGAGGTCTGCGCCTGCCTGCTTCCAACCCTCCGTCATCTAATGAGGACGTCATAGATGTTGTGCTCGCCAATCCAGAACCACAGGTATTCACCGGGAAACTTGACAGCTAGGGCGCGATACTTCAGCGTTACGCGCGCGGACCAGATCTCCTGCCCATTGCGCTCGCCGAGCTTCTTGAATTGCAGGGAAGGGTGTTGCGGGTCTTTGTTCAGCAACGCGAATTGCTTATCGGCGCGGGCGCGGATGTCGGCGGGCAGGGCGTGATAATCGTTCCAGAAATCCGCGTTCGCGCGGTGGTTCATGACGGGGTCGCTAAAGCGGTTGCGTGTTTCCGGCTTTGTGGTCGGCCAGGGCCCGATTGATGCGGTCATCAATGCGTCCCGCCTCAAGGTCAGCCTCGAGTTGCGCGTCGATGGGCTGCGGGCAGTGCTGGTCCAGCCATGCGTACAACTCTTCCAGTTCGGACGGCGTGAGCGCCCGAATTGCGCGCTCAATCTCCCGGATCGTGCTCAAGCTCATATGCGCCTCTCTCCGTTACCGCAGCGAAACTAAGATTAGCACGGCAAGCTAAGGGGATTCAACGGGAGACTACGAGGTTTCAAATTGAAACCTCAAAGAGCTGACTTCTTCTTTCGTAAGTTGAAACGTGAAGATTCTTAAGATCGCAACAATGTTCTCGGGCATTCATATATCGGTTAATGCCCAGGAAAGGCCGCAGACGAAGCCAAACAGCGGCTACGTCTGCGCTACCCCACTCCTCACCGAGCCGAACCATGTATACAGACACAGACCCACAAACAGCAGGGCGGAAACGCTTTGCGACACCGCCTCGTGCGCGTAGAAGGGCGTCTGAATCCACTCTTCCTGGAAGTGCGGCAGCACGCGCAACGCCGCCCCAATCACTCCGCCCAGTGCGCCGCCCGCCATCAAGCCGCCGGCAATGATGATGCCGCGGTCGCGAATGGCATTGCCGTGCTCGCCGCCCACCTTCGCTCCGCGCTTGTTCACCAGGTGGGAGAGAAATCCGCCCACCAGGATCGGAGTGGTCAGTTGCAGCGGCAAATAGATCCCCAGTGCGAAGACCATGGAAGAAAGGCCGAGCATCTCCATGACCACGGTAATCATGGCTCCGATGCCAAACAACATGTAGGGCGCGGGCTGGCCGCTCATGAAGCCCTCCACCACGGCTTTCAGTGCGGAGGCCTGGGGCGCCACCAGGACCTGCCGCAGGTCGCCGGGCGCGGCCTCTCCGAATTGGAAAGCCTTGGCCAGCAGGATGATGGTTAAGCCCGCGGTGATGGCCGATGCGACGACCCCGATAAACTTCACCTTTTCCTGCGCCGCAGGCGTGGAACCAATCCAGTAGCCGGCTTTCAGGTCGGTAATAAACTGTCCCGAGGCGCAGAGGGCTACACAAACCATGCCGGCGAGAGCCATCACGAAGAACATACCGGTGGTCCCGGAGAGCCCGAACTTCAGCAACACGATTGCGGAAACGATGACGGTGAGCAACGTCATGCCGCTGGCCGGGTTGTTGGCCGTGGTAGCGATGGCGTTGGCCGCCACCGTGGTGAAAAAGAATGAGAAGACCAGCGTCAGCGCCAGGCCCACCCCGACCACTGTCCACGAAACATGAAGACGTCCGAAGAACGCGGCCACTCCGATGGCCCCCAGCACCACGCCGAGGAGGGTGGCGAGGATGGGAATGTCGCGGTCGGTACGTTCCAGGTGTGGCGCTTCGCCGTGGCGGAAGGCGTGCAACGCGATGCCGAACGATCCGGCCACCACCCGCAGCGACTTGAGGATGCCCACGAGGCCGGCGCTCGCGATGGCGCCCACGCCGATGAAGCGCACATAATTGCGGTAGATGTCCGACGCCGCCATGTGCGAAATGGGGATGGTGGCGGGATACACCGTGACCTCCCCCATGTGGCTGCCGATGAACCAGATCACGGGGACGAGCACGAAGTTCACCAGAATGCCGCCGGCGCAAAAGATCATGGAAATGCGCAGGCCCATCACGTAGCCCAGCCCGAGGACGAAGCTGATGGCGTCGAAATTGAAGACCATGCGCCCGCGCTCGGCCAATGACCGCACCGAGGGTACGAACTGGAAATTCAGGTACTCCTTCCAGACGTGGAACGTGGTGACAAAGAAGTCGTAAACCGCGGCGATGACCGTGGCCTGAATCAGCAGCCGGGCCTGCGAGCCGCCCTTTTCGCCGGTCACCAGGACTTCGGTGATCGCTGTGGCCTCCGGAAAGGGCAGCTTGCCGTGCATTTCTCGCATAAAGTAACGCCGCAGCGGAATGAGGAAGAGGATGCCCAGGCAGCCGCCGGCGAGGCAGATGAAGATGGTCTGCACCGGATGCGGGTCGAGGTGGAGAATGTAGAGTGCCGGCACGGTGAAGACGGCGCCGGCCACCACGCTGCCCGAGGCGCCGCCCATGCCGGTGATGATCATGTTCTCGAGCACCGTGGAGCGCCGCTGGTAGATGCGCGCCAAGCCGATGGCGAGGATGGAGATGGGAATCGCCGCCTCCATTCCCTGGCCGACCTTGAGGGCGGAATAGGCCGACGCGACGCTGAAGACGATACACAGCAACGTGCCCCACAGCACCGCGCGCCAGGTCACCTCCGGCGGCGACATGCTGGGGGGCACCAGCGGCATATAGATTTCGCCGTCTTTCAACGGCTGGTATGCGTTTTCGGAAAGGGACTTAGTTTCGAGACCGGCCATGCGGAAACGGGCCTCCTGACCGGGGCCAAAGGCTGGGCTGTCCATCGCGGCCCCGCTGCGGTCCTACCTCGAACTTAACGGGCACCCATTATCCCACGGGAGTCAAGTATCGCTTGCGACGACACAGCCGTGACGGAGCTCACACCGTGAAGTGACTGGGAGGAGATCCATCATCACGGACTGAGCCACCACGCGATAACTCCCGGATTACCGGCCACCCGGAAAGTAAGCTTTGAGTAACTTTGAGTGGTTCGTTGGGCGGATCGTTGTCCCGAAATGGCATTCGGTGAAGTAAGTCCTGCCTTGTTGTCCCCAGCGTTTACCGACAGCCGCCGAAACTGCTCATTTGCCCGCGACGCGATCGGCGACAGCAGGGCTTACGCTGAATGGGTGCACCTGCCAGGGCTATATGCAGCGCACAGTCGCGGGCCTTGAGGTCGAACTTGAGGTAGCCACTCGCTGGGTTTTCTCACCCTGAAGGGACGCAGAACTCCAGGCTGGCAAAACTGACGACGCACAAGATGGGAACAATCTTCAGGTCCGAACCTAGCGCGTATTGCAAGAACACGCATTGAAATTCAATGGAGTGCTCAAGTGTTTAATCTCAGTGCGAACGGTCGACCTTTCGCACAGCATCTGTCGCTTTGCCGATGGCCCGATCCATGAATGACAGTGTTTCAAAAGGGGTCGCCATTCCCAATGACACCCGCACCCAATTCGCGACGAATTGCGTTGACCCTTCGTTTGATGCTACAAATAACATTCTGTTCTCGGCTCGTCACCCCAGCTACACAATGTAGCGGAAAGAATCACCGATGGAAGCAATTGCCGTCGAACATGTGACCAAGCGCTTTGACACGGTCGTGGCGGTTTCCGACCTTAGCCTGCACGTTGAGCAAGGGGCGGTTTTTGGACTGCTCGGCCCCAATGGCGCCGGCAAAACCACTACCCTACGGATGATCATGCACATCCTGGCCCCCGATGAGGGCGCCATCCGGGTGCTGGGGCAGCCCGCCGGCGAGCGCACGCAGGACCTGATCGGATATCTGCCGGAGGAGCGGGGGTTGTACGCCAAGATGAAGGTGCGCGAGGTTCTGGTCTTTCTCGCGGCGCTAAAAGGATTGAGCGAGGCGGAAGCGTCCCTGCGAGTCCACGAATGGCTGGAGCGACTGGGTCTCGCCGCCTGGTCGGAAAAAAAGATCAACGATCTTTCCAAGGGGATGCAGCAAAAGGCGCAGTTCATCGCGGCGGTAATCCACCGGCCTCCGCTCTTGATTCTCGATGAGCCTTTTACGGGCCTCGACCCGGTTAATGCCACGCTGATTAAAGACATCATGCTGGAGCTGCGCGAGAAGGGCGCCACCATCATCCTTTCCACTCACCGCATGGAACAGGTGGAAATGATGTGCGATGCGATTTGCCTGATCAACCACGGGCGCAGCGTGCTGGCGGGCGATTTGCGCGCCATCAAGAAGTCATATGGCAAGAACACGCTGCGCATCGAGTATAGCGGCGACGACAAATTTCTTGCCCTGCCGGATTTGGTGGAAAAGCTCAATCACTTCGGGGCGGTGGTGGAGGCCAAGCTGCGGCCGGGCGCGGACCCCCAGGAAATTCTTAAGGCCGCCGTCGAGCGCGGCGTGTGCCTTACGCGCTTCGAGCTGGTCGAGCCGCCCTTGCACGATATCTTCATCGAGAAAGTCACGGAGGGACATGCGTAAAATCTGGCTGGTCTTCAAACGCGAATACCTGACGCGCGTCCGCAGCAAGGGGTTTATCCTGAGCACCGTCGGGCTGCCTCTCTTCAGCGTCGGGATTTTCGCCATCACCTTGGCCTTGGCGACGCGCAAGACGGATCACACTCTGAAGATTTCCCTTCTGGACAATCTCGGCGACCTCGCTCCGCAAATTGCGGCGGGGATGAAAGAGAAGTTGCCGAATGGGCAACCGTGTTACGAAATCGTGCGTGTCTGGGACCGCCCCGCGTCTGAGGAGAAGGCTCGCCAGGACCTGAACGAGGAGATTCGGCAGGGCCGGCTCGATGGCTTTCTCGAGGTGCCGAAGGATATTCTGGAGGGCAAAGCCGCGGCGTTTCACACGCGGAACCCGGGCGATTTTCAAACCACTGCGGCACTGAGCCGCGCCGTCGACAATGCGGTGGTCGAGCGCCGCCTTAGCGATCGCGGCATTCACGTCGATAGCCTGAGCAAGCTCGTGCGTGGCGTGGGGATATCGACGGTAAAAGTCACCCAGACAGGAGAATCCGAAGAAAAGGGCCAGACCTTTATCGTGGGACTCGCCGTCGTAATGATTCTCTACATCACGCTTGTGGTTTATGGGGTCGCCACGATGCGCTCGGTGGTGGAGGAAAAGACCACCCGCATCGTCGAAATCCTGGCCTCCTCGGTCAAGCCCTCTCATCTGTTGACGGGGAAAATTCTGGGTGTTGCCGCGGTGGGATTTACCCAGTACCTGATCTGGGGGCTCAGCGCGATCTTGTTCACCGGTTACGGAGCGTCGATGGCCTCAGCGATGGCGCCGGGGGCGTCGATGCCGAATCTGCATTTGCCGCCATCGTTACTGGTTTATGCGGCCCTTTTTTTCCTCGTCAGTTACCTTCTCTATGCGTCCATGTATGCGGCCCTGGGCGCCATGGTTTCAAGTGACGAAGAATTGCAGCAAGTTCAACTGCCGGTCACTCTAATGCTCGTCGTCTCCTTTCTTATCTATCCCGTTATCATGCGCGACCCGAGCTCAGGGACTTCAGTGCTGCTCTCAATGATTCCTTTCTTCGCTCCCGTCCTCATGGTCTTGCGCATCGCTATACAGACGCCACCCTTCTGGCAAATCGCTCTCTCTCTTCTCCTCAGCCTACTGACCACGGCGGGCATCGTGCAAGTCTCGGCAAAAATCTATCGCGTGGGCATCCTGATGTACGGGAAACGGCCGTCGCTGGTGGAGTTAATGCGTTGGTTGCGTTATACGTAGAGAGAGATTATCTCTTTACCTCAGCCGGCTCTACTGCGGGTCAAGAGGTGTGACCGTGCAATGGCGAAAGGGCACGTCCTGCTCCTGCCCGCATTCGGGATTCTCACAGGTCAGCTCAAACTTGTTCGGCCAGCCATAGTCTTCATTGACGCTGTGCCGAAATGAGTGAATCTGCCCGCAACTCCCGCACTCCCATTCGACGAGAAAAACCCGCATCGTTGTTTCCCTTCAGGCGTTATCCCTGAGTGCGCCGAGCTTCAGGCGGCATGGTATTGCCACAGGGCGCGATAATAGTGCATGAAGCGGACGGGCTCGCAGCTTTCCGGAACCTCCGCATAGGTGAAACGGTCGAACCCCATGCTGCGCAACAGGGTGAAAAGTTCACGCCAGGGATACGGCTTCAGCCATTGCGGGAAGCCGGGTTTGGCCGTCGGCGCGATCATGACCCCGCTGCCCCAGGGCGACAGCGTCCGGCACAGCTCGTTGATGTGGCAGCTCCGGACCCAGGGTTTCAGCAGGTCGAATGATGATTTCACGGAGCCATCCACCACGTCGGTGTCGTTGGAATTCCAGCACGCCCCCACGGCAGGATGATTCGCCACGCTGAGAATATGATGAGTGTTGGGCGGAAGCATGGTGCCCGGGCCGTGGACCTCCAGCCAGATTTCCACGCCGTGGTCGCGAGCAATGTCTCCGCAACGGGCGAGGGCGTGGCCAATTTGATTGAGAGTCTTGTCCTCGGGAACATCTTTGGGGAATCCATTGGGGCGCACCTTCACGCCCACACAGCCGAGGTCCTGCGCCAGCTCGCACCAGCGCCGCGTCTCCTCGATGTTTTTCTCCACTACGGCGGGGTCGGGAGACTCATATTCACAAGTGGTACCCAGACTCATCAAGCGCACACGGGAAGCGGCAAAGCGTTGCTTCACCTCCGCCCGCTGGCCCTTGTCGAGGGAAATTTCCACGCCGTGTTTATGCGTGGTGCGCAGCTCGACGCCTTCGAACCCTGTCTCCTCGCAGTTCTTGATGATGGTGTCGATGTCCCAGTCCTTCGCCAGGTTGTAGGTCACCAGCCCCAGTTTGAAAGGCGGCGGCGAAGGCGCGGCGTCTAGCGGCGGAACTTGCTCACCCTTGACCAGAAGACCGGCGCCCTCCGCTGTCCCCAGCGTGCCCAAACTCGCGGCGGAGAGAACCCCGGCTTGAAGAAAAGCCCTGCGTCCAGATTTAAGCATATTTACTCCCCTCGGGCGCGGCCCTGCGCGGCTCGTGCCTTCGCGCAAAAACGCTTTGAGGCTGGCGGACATTTTACTCCCTTCGAATCTTTCGATGATAGGGGTGAAATATGCAGGATTCAGGATTCGGAGGGCGGGGGATGAGCGCCAGAACGAGAATCGTTCCTGGGCCGCCTACGGATAACCAGCTTGGTGCTTGCCGACGATGAGAAGGACACCGACTGTAGTGCAGAGCCGATGGACCCGCTCTGTCTGAATAACCTGCGGATCGTTCTACCGGCGCAGCCGCACGCCCAGGTATCAGAGAGAGCAACGCTTCATCTTCGGTAATGGGTTCCCTACCCGTCCGCGGTAGCGGTGGGATTCCAATCTCGCGATTACTGGAATTTACGTGCCCCGTCGTCGATGCCCTGCCTGGGGCACGCCATTAAGCTGGCAGAAATGCGAGCCTGAAAAGGTTGGTTCAGTGTTGGGTCGACTTGGCGGACGTGCTAGCCGCTACCGGTCTTGATGCAGCCCTCCCCTCGGGCGGAATAAAGAGGGGTACCACCAACGCGGACAGAATCATCAAGACAGCCATACCAACGAAAACATCAACCAGGGTCACATGCCAATCCCTCTTTGGGTTTTTCATTAGAGCTTTCCTTTCCCTCCCGCGTCAGGTTGCTGCAATTCAATTTCCAGATTGCGAGAACAATTCCTCTGCGGGGAATGTCACAACCACATAAGAATCAATGTGTTGGGAACATTTCAAAGGGAGCCCGCTTGTGGAAAAACTTTCCCTTGGCAAAGTGACGGAATTCGGCGGTCCTTCAGTGACACTCTACGGCTATAGTGGGAGTTGGCCCGCCCACGTCCCGGGAAGCTTAGCTTTGCTCCGGAAAATGCAACCAGATCGTCGTCAGCCTACGCTCCGTCATGGGTTACACGAACGAGCGTTTTCTCCTATAATGATTTGGAGGGTTTCTATCGAAGGGCGTTCTCATGATTTTGGTCATCGATAACTACGATTCCTTTACCTACAACCTTGTCCAGTATTTGGGAGAGCTGGGCGCGGATCTCCAGGTCGTTCGGAATGACCAAACCACGGTCGAGGCGATTGCAAAGCAGGCTCCGGAGCGAATCGTGATCTCGCCAGGCCCGAAGACTCCTTCCGAAGCCGGAATCTGCCTCGATGTCATCACTGCTTTCTCCGGGCGGATACCGATCCTGGGGGTTTGCCTCGGCCATCAGGCTATCGGACAGGCTTTCGGGGGGCAGGTAATCCGCGCGCCGGAATTGGTGCACGGCAAGACCAGCCAAATCGAGCACGACGGCAAGACCATTTTCGAGGGGCTGCCCAATCCCTTTCCAGCCACTCGTTATCACTCGCTGATCGTGGCGCGCGAGACCCTTCCCGATTGCCTGGAAGTCTCCGCTTGCACTTCTGACGGGCTCATCATGGGGCTCCGCCACCGGAAAATGAAAGTGGAAGGCGTGCAATTTCACCCTGAGTCAATCCTGACCAACGCGGGCAAGCAACTTCTGGGAAATTTCCTGCGCCTGTAGTGATTGACGATTTTCGATTGACGATTGTCCATTGAAAGTCGTCAATGATCAGTCATTAGTATTCAGTAAGAGGCTTTACTGTGGACTGAGAACGCAAGAGGGAAAACTTCCTTTGGTTCAATCGACAATCGTCAATCGAAAATCGACAATTCAGCCCCGGTAGCGTTGCGTGAATTCCACGAGAGATCGAAGCTTTGCGCGTGCGGCGCCGGAATCCAGCACCTCTGCCGCTCGCTCAGCGCCTTCCGCAAAGTCTTGCGCCTTTCCCGCCAGGGTGAATGCCGCCGCGGCATTTGCCAGCACCACATCGCGATAAGAGCTGAGCTCACCTTCCAACACACTCAGAAGCAAGTGCGCATTGGTCGCGGCGTCGCCGCCGTGGAGCTGTTCAATTGAGGCGCGCGGCAGGCGAAACTCTTCGGGGTGCACGTCGCGCGTCTCGACCCCGTTGCCGGTGCTGGAAGACAGCCGCGTCGGACCCGTGGTGGTGATCTCATCAATGCCGTCGGAGCCCGCCACCACGTACACCTGCTGGGTTCCTACCGCCCGCAGCGTCTCCGCCATCATTTCCGTGCGCGCCGCATCAAAAACGCCTACCAACTGCACCGTCGCGGCCAAGGGGTTGGTGAGCGGACCGAGGAGATTAAATACCGATTTGGTTTTGAGCGCCCGCCGCGCGTTCATCACGTGCTTCATAGCAAGGTGCAATCGTGGAGCAAATAGAAAGACCATGCCGACTTCTTCGAGACAGGCAGGAATCCGTTCCAGGGGCAGGTCGATTGCGACCCCTAAGGCCTCGAGCACATCGGCGCTTCCGCAGCGGCTCGAAATTGAGCGGTTGCCATGCTTCGCCACGCGCACTCCCGCCGCCGCCGCAACCAGCGCCGCCGCCGTCGAAACATTGAACGTCCCGCGGCCGTCGCCCCCTGTGCCGCAGGTGTCGAGCAAGGGCTCTCGGTACGAAATGCTTTCAAGTTTTACTCCGGCCGCGCGTAATGTGTCGGTGGCGTGGGCGCGCATCTCCTCCGCAAATCCCACCAGCTCATCGGCCTGCTCGCCCTTGTCGCGCAGCGCAGCGAGGAACGCCACGATTTCTTCGTCCGGCACGCAGCCCGACAGGAGTTGCTGCATCACGGTGCGAGCTTCCTCGCGCGCGAGGTGCGTCTGCGCTTTGATGGTTTCGATGGACTCCCGAATCGTCATGGTATTCTGTTACTCCCGCCGCGCCGTCACGGGATCACATCATGTTTTCCCGCATCCCTTTCATTGCAATTCTCGCGTGGATTTCCTATACTTCTTGGTTTCGGGGTAAGCGAGCTGAACATTCTAGTGTATGCCGCTTCGTCAGCTTTGCCAAAGTTTGATTTCACATCCAGTTGATCCTTGCCAGTCCCGCTTCCGCCTCTTACAACTGACGAAGGACAACTGACAACAGGCGACTAACAGCTTTCAAAATGAAAATCCACGAATATCAGGCAAAACAGATTCTTGCAAAATTTGGAGTCACCGTGCCGCACGGCGAAGTGATCGCCAAGCCCGAGGACGCTCGCGCCGTGGCGGAAAAACTGGGCGGCGGCACGGTGGTGGTCAAGGCCCAAATTCACGCTGGTGGCCGCGGCAAAGGCGGCGGGGTAAAACTGGCTCACAGTCCCGCAGAAGCGGAGGCCCAGGCGGGCCAGATTTTGGGCATGACCCTTGTCACTCACCAGACGGGGCCCGAGGGCCGTGTCGTCAAACGCGCGCTTATTGAGGAGGGCTTGGACGTGGCGCGCGAACTCTACCTCGGCATCGTCATTGACCGCGCCTCCGGCCAACCTGTGTTCATGGCCTCGAGCGAAGGGGGCGTGGAAATCGAAGTGGTGGCCGCCGAGCATCCCGAAAAAATCCTGAAAGAATTCACCGACCCAAGCGTGGGCTTCCAGGCCTTTCAGGCACGCAAGCTGGCCTTCGGCTTGGGACTTGAGGGCAAGGTGGTGAACGAGGCAGCGCGCCTCTTCCAGAACCTCTATCGCGCCTTTGAGGCCACGGACGCCTCACTGGTGGAGATAAATCCTTTCGTCATTACGCGCGACGGCCGTGCTCTCGCGCTCGACGCCAAAATGAACTTTGACGATAATGCCCTCTTTCGCCACCCGGACATCCGCGAACTGCGCGACCTGGACGAAGAAGACCCACTGGAAGTGAAAGCCTCAAACTACGGCCTCAACTACATCCGCCTGGATGGCAACGTAGGCTGCATGGTGAACGGCGCGGGCCTCGCCATGGCCACCATGGACATCATCCAGTACGCGGGCAGCCGCCCGGCGAATTTTCTTGATGTGGGCGGCGGCGCCAACGAAGAGCAGGTGCGCCATGGATTCGAGATCATCCTGAGCGACGCCAACGTGCGCGCCGTGCTCATTAATATTTTCGGTGGAATCATGCGCTGCGATATCGTCGCGAGCGGCGTGGTCGCCGCGGCCAAGACACTCGGCATCAAAGTGCCCATCGTTGTGCGGCTGAAAGGCACCAATGTCGAGCTCGGTCAGAAGATTTTGCAGGAGTCGGGGCTGAACTTCGAGGTCGCCAACAATATGAAAGAGGCGGCGGAAAAAGTCGTCGCAGCTGCAAACCGATCGTAGAACGTATAACGGTAATAGGAATTCTCCATGTCGATCTTAGTTGATGAAAACACTCGCTTAGTCGTACAAGGCATCACTGGCCGCGAGGGAATGTTCCACACCCAGCAGGCAGTTGCATACGGCACCAAGGTTGTCGCGGGTATGACGCCGGGCAAGGGCGGTACCAGCGTCGACGGCATTCCGGTATTCAACACCGTGCAGGAAGCCGTGGATAGGACGGGCGCTAACGCCTCCGTTATCTTCGTTCCGCCCGCTTTCGCCGCGGACGCCATCATGGAAGCCGCTGACGCCGGGCTTCCCCTTGTTGTCGCCATCACCGAAGGCATTCCCACGCTTGACATGGTGCGCGCCGCACGCTTTCTGGACGGCAAGCCGACGCGCCTGATCGGCCCCAATTGCCCAGGCATTATTTCTCCGGGCAAATGCAAGATTGGCATCATGCCCGGGCAAATTCATTTGCCAGGGCACGTGGGAGTGGTTTCGCGGAGCGGGACCTTGACCTACGAAGCGGTGGGCCAGCTCACCGCGCTGGGTATCGGGCAATCGACTTGCATCGGGATCGGCGGCGACCCCATCATTGGCACAACCTTCGTTGACGCCCTGCGGCTTTTCAATGACGACCCTGACACCCACGGCATCGTGCTGATTGGAGAAATCGGCGGGCTGGCAGAAGAAGAGGCCGCGGCCTTTGTCCAAGCGCACGTCAAGAAGCCGGTGGTGGGATTTATCGCGGGCCGCACAGCGCCGCCCGGCCGTCGCATGGGCCATGCCGGAGCGATTATTTCCGGGGGAAAGGGAACCGCGGCGGATAAGATCGCAGCGCTTCAGGCCGCCGGCATCGCCGTTGCCGAAAGCCCCGCGCTGATCGGGGATACCATGGCACGGGCGCTGGCGCACTAACAGACGAAATTCGAAAATCGAAATTCGAAATTCTGCGATCCGCGCCCTTGGCGGACGAATTTCGATTTTCGAGTTTCGTTTTTTCGGCTGAAAGCTGACCTAAGGAGACTCATGGCACTGGAACGAACCCTGACTATCATTAAGCCCGACGCCGTCGCGGCGGGGCATATCGGCGATATCATCAAAATCTTCGAGGCCCATCAACTTAAGATTGTGGCGGCCCGGCTGGTGAAGCTCAGCAAAAAGGAAGCCGAGGGCTTCTATGCCGTTCACCGGAGCAAGGGCTTCTTTGAAAGCCTGACGAAATTCATGAGCTCAGGCAGCGCGCTGGTGATGGTCTTGGAAGGCGAAAACGCCATCCTCCGCCTGCGCGAAGTGATGGGCGCCACCAACCCCGCCCACGCCGCGCCCGGCACTATTCGCAAGCTCTATGCGGCGAGCATCGAGAGCAACGCCGTGCATGGCTCCGACGCCCCGGAAACGGCCGCCTACGAAATAGGTTACTTCTTTCCCGGCATCGCGTTAGTTTAGCTTCGCCCATCTAGGTACCATCAATACTATTACGCACCCACAGTGGGTACGCTTTGGCGCTCCATTAAAGGACATTTTGTCCTGCTTTTTGGGGGTTCCTACAGGTTTTAGTAAGTGACTTTATTTTCAGTATGTTCTCAGCTTCGTTTTCGGAAAAAGCCGTTTTCAGACCCTTTGTTTTCAAGATGTTCTCAACTTCGTACTTTTTGTCGACGGGCGGACACGAAGTCCCCATGCAATTCTGGGGTGGTTGGGGGCTTCGAAGGCTGCATCATAAATTCCTTCTTGCTCCGCACCACGGGCGTGCTTTCCTTCTCGACCACCGGAGAGATGAGTCGGCTCCAACGGTCACCCACACATTCTAGTCTATGTTCTGCCGTTTGTCAAGGGAAATCGGTAACAGAATCTCCGGAAGGAAAACTCTGACCCATCGCAGAACCCAACGGAGGAGCGCGGGCTTGACATTCACGCGCCCCGCAGCGACGATGGACGGAGATGAGCAGCTCAATTCATTTTCGACTGGGACGTTTTTTGGTCATCCTCGGCATTGTCCTTGTGGTATTGGGGCTGATCGCGATGGCCGGATCGAAATTTTCCTTTTTTGGCCTCGGGCGGCTTCCCGGCGATATTTCGTATAAGGGCAAAAACTTCCAGTTCTACTTTCCGATTACATCTTGCTTGGTGCTAAGTGCGGTAGTATCGCTGATCTTCTGGGTGATTTCGCTTTTGACAAAGAAATAGTGCATCCGTTCCCAGTTGTCCGTCGTCCGTCGCAACTGACGGTCTTCCCATGACCCAACCCTCCCTCAATTTCGGGCCGGTGCGTAAGATCTACAGCCTGGCTGAGCTGAGCCTGGAGATCCGCAACCTTCTGGAAAGGCAGTTTCCGGACGTTTGGGTGACGGGGGAAGTTTCCAACCTCCGCTCGGCCGGTTCCGGCCACCTCTATTTCACCCTCAAAGATGAAACGGCGCAGCTTCGGGCCGTGTGCTTTCGCAACCAGGCGCGCTACTTGAAATTCAAGCCCCAGGACGGGCTGGCGGTGATTGCCCGCGGGCGCCTGAGCGTCTATGAAGCGCGCGGGGAATATCAGCTTTACGTGGAGTTCCTGGAACCGGCGGGGCTGGGCGCGCTGCAACTCGCTTTCGAGCAACTGAAACAGAAACTTGCGGCCGAAGGTCTGTTTGACGCGGCCCGCAAAAAGCCGCTGCCCATGCTGCCGCGCGTCATCGGCGTGGTGACTTCGCCCACAGGCGCGGTGATCCGCGATATCCTCCGAATTCTGCGGCGGCGTTTCCGCAACATCAACGTGCTCCTCTATCCGGTGAAAGTCCAGGGCGAGGGTGCGGCGCAGGAGATTGCTCAGGGCATCGAGTATTTCAACCGCAAAGCCCCCGTGAACGTGATGATTGTGGCCCGCGGGGGAGGCTCGCTGGAAGACCTATGGGCATTCAACGAGGAGGTGGTGGCGCGGGCCATCGCCGTGTCGAAGATTCCGGTAATTTCCGCCGTCGGCCACGAAACGGATTTCACCATTGCGGATTTTGTCGCTGACTTGCGCGCGCCCACGCCGTCGGCGGCGGCGGAATTGGTGGTGCGCCGCAAACAGGATTTGGCGACCGAACTCCACGACCGTGCACGGCACATGGCGCAGATGATTCGACTGAAGATTTCCGAAGCCCGGCAGGCGCTGACGGAACTTCGCATGCACCAGGTTTTCCAGACGCTCGCCACGCGCATCGCTGAACGCGCGCAGCGCGTGGATGAATGCGTGGGCGCGCTCGAACGGTTGATGCGCTCGCGCCTGCACACGGCCCGGCAGGATTGGCTGCGCGCATCGGCGGGGGTAGTACGCTACGATTTCACGCGGCACCTTATGCTGAGACGAGCCGCCCTGGAAGAGCGGGAGCAGAGGTTTCAGAACGACTTCGGCCGCCTTCTCGCGGAGCGGCACAATCGTTTGGCGCAACTGGAAGCGGTGTTGAAGGAGCGCAGTCCGCGCACGATTCTGGAACGCGGTTATTCCATCACGCGGGACGCAGAGGGGAAGATCATCCGTGACGTTGCGCAGGTGGCGATTGGCTCGGATGTGTCCGTCTACCTCTCGCGGGGAGTGCTGGAAGCAGTCATCAAGAATCGGAAGATCTGAGGCGGGGTCCCCCACTGAATCTCGTACGCCCACCTACTTCTTCTGCAAAAGGGCCAACTGCATGAGCACGCGGTGAGCGTCGGCAAAACGCGTAAGCTTTCCATTGGCATCCAGAAAGATCATGATCAGCGAGCGGCCCTCTGCATTCACCCGCATCACCACACAATCGCCCGCTTCATTGGTAAATCCAGTCTTTTGCACTTCGATGTTCCAATCGGGCCGGCCCACCAGACGGTTCGTGTTGATATAGGGAAGAATATACCGGCCGATCCGCACGTCGTATCGGGGGTCCGTGGTGAATTCGCGAATCAGCGGATACTGATCGGCAACTCGGACGAGTTTGGCCAGATCGAAAGCAGTCGAGACGTTTTCATTGGTCAAGCCATTGGGATTAACAAAGTGCGTTTGAGTCATACCCAATTCCGTTGCCTTCGCATTCATGGCTTGGATGAAAGCCGGGCGCCCACCGGGGTAATAGCGGCTGAGCGCAGCGGCAGCCCGGTTTTCCGAAGACATCAAGGCCAGGTGCAACATGTCTTCCCGGCTCAGCGCCCAACCGACTCGCAGCCGGGAGATTGTCCCCATTACCAGATCCCGATCATCATTGCTGATCTTGAGCATCTCGCCCAACGGCAGTTTGGCATCGAGGACGACCATGGCAGTCATCAATTTGGTGATGGAGGCGATGGGTACAACCTGGTCCGCATTCTTCACCAGCAGCTCTTCGGAGGTATTTGCATCTACCACCAGAGCGATCTTCGATTTCACGTTCAGCCGGGGTCGTGAATCCTGGGTTTCGGAAGGTTTTGTTGGTGCCTGCTTTGAAGATGGCGTGCGAGTGGGAGGGGACGTCCGCGTAGGTGGGGGAGCGGCATCGCCACTTTGCGCGCCGAAAACCATTCCAAGAACGCCGGCGCGGCTGGAGAAAAAGGAAGGGTTGAGAGCTGCCAGAGCAAGGGCGGCAACAGCGATACATCGGCAAATGCGGCAGTCCCAAGGCGTGCGTGGTGAAGGAGAAGTCATTCCAATTTGCGAAGCCACTTGCCGGTTTCGGATCCGGAAAGTTCTGCAATGATCTCAGGGGTTTTGACCCTGAAAATCCTCCGTCTATAATTTGTACCCGATTTTCCGCAGGAATTCCTTGCGAAATTGAATGTCGGCATCGGTCTCGATGCCGCGAGCCTTCACGCCGTCAATGACGCCCAGGATGCCCTGGCCTTGTTCGGATTCCGCCACAATCACCTCCACTTGATTCGCGGTAGCGCAGAAGACCTGGCAGACCTCCGGGACGCTCTTCACGGTGTTCAGAATGTTGATGGGGAACCCGCCTTCCATGAAGATGATGAAGGCATGACCGCAGGAGAGAGCCAGAGCGTTCTTCTGCGCGAGGTCGATGAGCTTGGGATCATTCCCCGCAAAGCGCACCAGCGCCGGACCAGATGATTCGCAGAAACCAACGCCGAACTTCATCTGGGGCGCGGTTTGCACAATAGCTTCGTAGAGGTCTTCCACCGTCTTGATAAAGTGCGACTGGCCGAGGATGAAGTTCAT
>Ga0326727_10009144_pt1 | contig 24597 bp, 19 predicted proteins | sample MB2enrmetagenome_FD_207643 | JGI IMG/M metagenome (GOLD analysis project Ga0326727, IMG submission 207643) | Lab enriched peat soil microbial communities from McLean, Ithaca, NY, United States - MB29MY | ecosystem: Environmental > Terrestrial > Soil > Wetlands > Peat | place: USA: New York... | reverse complement strand
GGATGGAAGACTCACATTTCACTGTTCTCGCATTCACAATTGGAGTATCCTCCTGGTGCATGAAAGGCGAGCGCATCCGCTACCAGCAGACAGGGGAGTTCCACTTCCTCACCTTCAGTTGTTATCGCCGTCGCCCTTACCTGTCGACGGATGCGGATATGGAGCTTTTTGAAGACGCGTTGGAGCGCATTCGTCAGCGATATCTCTTGGCAGTTGCCGGTTATGTCGTGATGCCGGAGCACGTTCACCTGCTCGTCGGCGAGCCGAAGCCGGCCCTGCTTTCCAAGGCCGTCCAAGCTCTCAAGCTGTCCGTATCGGTGCGGGGCCGGCAAAGGCCCTTCTGGCAAGCACATTATTATGATTTCAATGTCTCAACCCACGAGAAGTTTGTGGAGAAGTTACGTTACATCCGTCAAAATCCTGTCCGTCGAGGGTTCGTAGCAAGGCCGGAGGATTGGAAGTGGTCAAGCTTTCGTCACTATCAGACCGGCATGCCCGGAATCGTGGAGATTGAATCGGAATGGACAGCCCAGCGGAGAGGCTGGCAATTACCCGACTGGACGCGCTACCGGCACTCCGATTCCCACTCCCCGGTCCCCAAAAGCGAAGGACCGGGGGCACCCTCAACTTGATAAAGTGCTTTGTGAGATCAGGGCCACCCGCCCAGGAGCGGATGATATGACAAAGCTGATCGGCTTGGTTATCGCGGTAATGTTCTTGTTGGCTGCGGTGAATCCAGACCGCGAGAAGTTCGCGAAGTATAAGACGGTCGAGGCTTACGAAATCCGTCCAGGCATCTTGATGATGCCGCGATACTCGGCTGGCGGCGAAGTCTGCGAGATTGGACTGGAGAAGCTCCATTATTCACCCGAAAAGATCAGGGTAGACTCTGACCTGTCGCGTCAGGAAATCAGTCAGATTTTCGACGAGCTTGTTCCGAGTGCAGAGCGAGGTCCGAAACCCACAAGCCTCTTGGAATCGGGGATGACCACAGTTTCAGGTAGGGGCATGATCAACGACGAGGAATATCAAAATGTCTCGATTCGGATTTTCGGAAGTTTTTCACCTGCTGACGGTAAGGACGCGGGCACTTTAGACGAGGTAGCTGCCACTCTCACGTGGAAGAATCGGAAGTGCCAATAAGCTGACCGCAGGCCGCCCTCTCGGGGCGGCTTGCTTGCGTAGGTGGCTGTGCAAGGCCCCAGTGAGTTGTCCGGCTGGAACGTAACGAAGGTCGCAGAGTGGGAAAATGCAGCAATCGGTGGTGGATGTTTTTCTAATCATCTTCGGAGTCCTGGCAGTCGCCGCGGGAATATTCGGCAAGGAGTTCCGTGCTGCGGACATAATCACGCTCCATGCATACAAGCAAAAGATCCCGACATGGTTAGGGCGTCTTATTTGCTTCGTTGCCGGCGCGGGTCTCATCGGTATAGGCATCAAGATGCTGTTGGGAACTGAATAGCGGCGGGTGGCCTCGGTCCCGGCGACCTTTCCCAACCACGATGAGGGTGCCCCCGGTCCCTCGCGTTTGGGGACCGGGGATGGAAGACTCACATTTCACTGTTCTCGCATTCACAATTGGAGTATCCTCCTGGTGCATGAAAGGCGAGCGCATCCGCTACCAGCAGACAGGGGAGTTCCACTTCCTCACCTTCAGTTGTTATCGGCAGGTGGCCCGGTCATCAGCCTTGAAGAATCATGCTGAGCCATGAGAAGCTGTGCCCCGTTCATCGCAGTTTTATCGCGATGAGCGGGCGGCTTGCTGGCGTCTGGGGTCTCGGTTGGCATCCTCGGCGCGGGCGCTACGGCGGACGAAGTTGCCGGATACCGAATCCCCAACGTCATCCGCTAGACGAACGTATCCTCGTCGCCGGAAAGGCGCGTTTGCCGGGGCTCGTGCGCGGGGGAACGCAGCGATTCGACGATCGCCTTGCCCGCGGCCACCAGACCGGCGAGCTGCCTTACCGGCTTGCCGACGGTCTCGGTCACAAAGCTGCCGGCCCGATCGAGAGCATCCAAACCACTGGTAGTCATGGCGTCCATCCGGCCGGCCTGGACACGCACTCGCCCGAGGATCTCCTGGACCGCGGATTCCAGCTCCTCGGTCTGCTCGCGCAGGCCGCGCGCCACCCTGGCCACGTCGCTGGCAGTCGACTCGGCCTTGGGAGCCACGCGGGCAAAGAGACGCCGCGTGTTGTCGACGAGCGCCCGGCTGTTGCTGATAAACTCCCGCGAGTTGTCGACCACGGGCATCAGCGAGGAACGCAGATCCTCGACCTCCTGGCGCAGGGAACCGATCGTCTTGCGCAGGGCCAGATACATGGCAATCAGAACGGCCGCCTGCAGCAGCACGGCCAGCGCAGTGACGGCAATACAAATCAGCTCGATGGTTTCATTGTCCAGCTTTGGCATCGGAACGATCTCGCGCAGGTCTTCTGCGGACTACCAACAACGTTCTTAACGCTCTCTCCAGGGCAGATTGAAGCGTCTTGCCCGGAGCTTGCGCACACCGCATCCGGTCCCTTGCGCGCTCAACCCCAGAGCGGACGATCGAACAAAATGAGGCCGCGCCGGAATGGATTCCGGGAAAAACGGCTGCTCAAAGATGGGCCGGATCGACCGGGCCTACGGTGTTCCGATAGGCCTCGCGTCCCGCATCCACGGCGGCGTTCACCCTGGTGGTCTGGTCGGTGACGAGATTCTTGCCGCGCTCCACAAACTCTTCCCACTGCGCCCGGCCGCGATCGACGAATTCGCCCGCATGCTCCTTGCCCTTGTCCACCAGGGTGCTTACCTTCTCAGCAACCTGCTGGGTACGTGCGCGCGCAAATTCCACTCCCTCGCGCGTTCCGCTGGCGATCTTCTCGCGGGTCTCACGACCGCTCTTGGGGGCATACAGAATCCCCACCAAAGCGCCCACGCCCAACCCCGCCAAGAACCATCCCAAATGATGTACCTTGCTTTCTTCTGCCATGACGAACCCTCTCCCTCTGCTCAGCCTGAAGAATGCCTGAGCCTATCAGAATTCCCCAGTTTGCCGCAAATCGCAATCCTATTGTGCCGTCCGAGCCGGGGATCGCCGATTTCCCCCCGAGAAACAGCCGCGCAAGCCCCGGCGCGCACTCCCGTTCGAAGCGAAACCCCGCGGCGTCCACACCGTTTGGACGCAATTCCCTCACCCGAAGTTGCACCGGATTCCCCGGGGAAGCAGCCAGGCGACTCCTCATGAACACAATACAGCAATTCCCTTCCGTATGCCGGTTGCGATTGCCGCCTGTCCGTCGCAATTCACAATGCGAACCTCTGTTCGTTCCTGGGTCGGGAATTGACCTTCGATCTTTTCATCCGCCACCGCCGCGACTTTGGGCCAGGACTTCGGCCAGGTGCATGGCCCTGCGCGAGGAGAGCTGGGCGATCTGCTCGCGGCAACTGAAGCCGTCGGCCACAATCAGCGTCGCGGGGCCGGCCCTCCGGACAGCCGGCAGAAGCCCGTCGTTTGCGATGGCCTGGGAAACTTCGAACTTGCCGGCTTCGAAACCGAAGGGGCCGGCCATGCCGCAGCAGCCTGCCTGCATGGCTTCGACGGTGGCTCCGGCCTGGCGCAGCAGCGCGATCTCGCTGGCCGGACCGCTGAAGACCGCCTTGTGGTGGCAGTGGCCGTGGAGCAGGATGTGGGCGCCCTGGAGCCGGCCCGCGGCCCACTCCGAGGCGTTGGCGGCCAGCCAGTCGGCCAGCAGCCAGACCTGCCGGCTCAGGCGTCGCGCGCGCAGGTCGTCTGGAAAGAGTTCGAGCAGCTCGTCCTTGAAGACGCTGGCGCAGCTTGGCTCCAGAAAGATGAAGGGCAGGCCAAGGCCGATTTGCGGGGCCATGCGGTCGAGGACCTTGGCCAGATAGCCGCGAGCGGCGCCGAGCAGGCCGAAGTCGTAGAGCGGGCGGCCGCAGCAGATGTGTCCGCGCGGGGTTTCAACCGCGAATCCCGCCTGAGTGAGGACCGACTCCGCGGCGGCGAGGGTTTGCGGGTGGTAGTAGTTGTTCCAGGTATCCGGCCAAAGCACCACCCGCGGCGGGGCGGGCCTTCCCGCAGGGGCTGAAGCCCCCTGCTTCCGGGTCGAGTCAGCGTACGGGCTGAAGCCCGTACCCTTCAACGAAACGGCGCGATCGCGCTGGTAGCTGCGCGGCGCCAGGCGCGGAAGCTGCCTTTGCCGCGCCACGCCAACCATCCGCTTGATGAGCGGGCTGGTGACGGGGCCGGTCAGCAAAGCGTTGGTCAAGGCCGGGGTGAGCGAACCCCAGCGCGCCAACCGGTCGGCAAAGCCGAAAAGGTAGTGGTGAAGGGGGTGAAGGCGGCCCTTGTAGCGCTGGGCCAGGAACTCCGCCTTGTACGCGGCCACGTCCACCTGTACCGGGCACTCCGATTTGCAGGCCTTGCAACTGAGGCACAGGTCGAGCGCCTCGTGGACGGCCTGGCTTTGGAAGCCCTCGTCCCGCAGGGCGCCGGCCAGCATCTCCCACAGCAGGCGCGCGCGGCCGCGGGTGGAGTGGCGCTCCTCACCGGTGGCGCGGAAGCTGGGGCACATGACGCCGCCCTCGCTCTTGCGGCAGGCGCCCACGCCCACGCAGCGCTCGGTGGCGCGTTCCAGCGAGCCGCCATCGGCAACGAAAGCGAACTCGGTCTTTGGGACCTTCGCAGGAGGGTTGTGGGCGATTGGCAGGCCGTGGCGGAGGTTTTCCAGGGGGTCGTAGACGCGAACCGCATCCACCAGCTTGCCGGGATTCATGCGATTATCCGGATCCCAAAGGGCCTTGAACTCGCGAAATGCGCCCATCAGCTCCAGACCGAACATCTTGGGCAGCAGCGCGGCGCGCGACTGGCCGTCGCCGTGTTCTCCGCTGAGCGATCCGCCGAAGCCGAGCACCAGATCGGCGGCGCGCTCGATGAACTCGCGATAGCGGCGCAGACCCTCGGCGCTGCGGAAGTCGAAGTTGACGCGCATGTGCACGCAACCCTGGCCATAGTGGCCGTAGAGCGGGCCGCTGTAGCCGTATTCGGCCATCAGGGCGGAGATGCCGCGCAGATAGGCGCCCAGCCGAGCGGGCGGGACGGCGGCGTCTTCCCAGCCTTCGAAGCGGTCGGGCTCGCCGGGAACAAAGACCATGGCGCCGAGCGCGGACTCGCGGACATGCCAGACGCGAGCGGCGTCGGCGGGCGAGTAGATGCGGCCCGCCGGGGAATGAGGCCAGCTCGCCGCGGCGCGAATCAGGGCTTCGGCCTTGGCCTGGACCTCGGCGGCGTCCCACGCGCCCATCTCGACCAGCAGAAAGCCGCCGCCGGGCGGCAGCAGCGCAACGTCTTCGACCGCGAGACGCTTGCGGCGCATGAAATCGACCAGCATTCCGTCGAAGCCTTCCAGACCGATGGGCGAGTGCTCCAGCGCTTGCGGCACAGCGTCGGCGGCATAGAATGCGTCGTCGAAGGCCAGCACCGTGAGCACGCGGAAGGGCGGGCTGGCGGTCAGGTTCAGCGTGGCGGAAACGACGGTAGCGCAGGTGCCTTCGCTCCCCACCAGCGCGCGGGCCACGTGGAAGCCGTTCTCGTCGAGCAGTTCGTCGAGGTTATAGCCGGAGACGCGGCGGGGAATGCGCGGAAACCTCTCCCGGATGAGACTTGCATAGCGGTCGCGCAGGCTGGCGAGGCCGGCGTGGATCTGCCCGGCCCGGCCTCCGGCGCGGATCGCGGCTTCGAGCTGTTCGGGGCCGGTGCGGCCGACGGTCATGCGCGTGCCGTCGTAGAGCGCGATGTCGAGCGATTCGACATTGTCGGCTACTTTGCCGCCCATCAGGCCGTGGACGCCGCAACTGTTGTTGCCGATCATGCCGCCCAGCGTGCAGCGGCTGTGCGTGGCCGGGTCGGGAGCATAAGTCAGGTGGTGAAGCTCGGCGGCCTCGCGCAACCGGTCCAGAACGATGCCCGGCTCGACGCGCGCCAGCTTGGCGGCCGGGTCGATGGCGGTGAGCCCGCACATATACCGGGAGAAATCGAAGACCACGGCCACGTTGGCGCACTGGCCGGCCAGGCTGGTGCCCGCGCCGCGCGGCAGAACAGCGGCTCCGGTGGCCCGGCAGGCGGCCAGAGCGGCTTCCACGTCGGCAGCGTCTCTGGGCAGCACCACCCCAACCGGGAGCTGCCGATAGTTGGAGGAGTCGGCTGCATACAGGGCGCGAGAGCCCAAATCGAATCGAATGTCGCCGCGCACGGTAGCCTTGAGAAGGGCTTCCAACTCGCGGTGCGCGGCGAAGCGCTCGTGCTCGAGCGGAGGCTGGTTGATGAGAACGGAAAAGGGTGAAGCGCCCACGGTGAAATGGTAGCGTGTTTTGACATGGATGGGCGCGGATAGGGCGGAATGAGCCGCGGTTCCATGGCCGGCAAAGGCCGGGAACAGGGGATGACTATCGGTAACCGCGCGCCCTCGTCAACGCATCCCGGGCGCGAGTTGCGGTGTGCGATCCGTCACACGGCACGGTTGACTGAAGATGCGCGCAATATCCTCACCCTGCACGGGCCCGGCTCGATCGCGCGGCACGAGTGCGAGCAAACTCGGAACTTCGCAGAGGACCCGATAATGGCTCACCATTGGGCCCAGCGTGTCGGCTCCCCAGTCCGAGACCCCGCGAATACTCTTGACCAGGAACTCCGAATCGCTTGGGCCATCGCTACCCGTCACCAGGATAAGGTCAAACTCCTCTCTGTCGATCTGCTCGATGATGGGAGCAAAGGACCACAGATTCTGTATAGAAAGTGCGTGATAAAAAAAGGGGTCGAGCAGTTGCGGTTGGCGGCTGCGCATTTCCAAATAGGGCAAGCCGGACAGTATCTTCAGGTTCCCGACATTGCTCGTATCGAGATCGCCGGGGAGTTTTGGAAACAGAACGTCCCGCTGGTGTATCAACAAGAGTCCGCCGAGCAGTGTCAACGCCAAAGAGACCGTTGCTGAGAGCCGGGACCACTCCCCTATCCTGACTAAACCCGCCGGCGCCATCGGAATCGTCAGCATCCAGGGAAGTATCAAGTAATTCGACCATCCTCCGATCTGTGCGAGCGCAGCCAGATTCGAGATGCATCCCAAGCCGGCCGCCAGCAGAATCGCCCGGTACTTTGCATTTCTCCAGTTCAATGCCGTTCCCAGTAAGGCCAGCAAAACCGGAACGATCGCCACCTGATTGGTGCGCATAAGATTGACCAGCGCGCTCATGGCCGTCGGCCAATCGTAGAGGGAACGTCGCACAATGAAAAAATTGGCAAGGAATGGCTCCTGCCGCAACCATAACACGAGCAGGATGAGGGCTGGAATCGGCACGCTGCCCGCGATCAGAGCGGCCGTGTTGCGGAACCTCCTGGCGATCAAGGTGTCGATCGCCAAGGCAAAGAGCACGGGAGCGGTATTCTGTTTTGTCAGCCAAGAGAGCGATGCTAAGACGCCGGCCCAAAAGATGAGCCGGCTTCTTCCCTCAGCCGCTTGATAAACGGCCAGCGCGGCGAGAATCAAGAAGATGGATAGCTCGTCCGGCCTGGCGCTCGCGGACATTGGTATGCTCCAAACGCAAGCAAGACCCAGGACGATGGAGACCGCTGCCCAGCGCCATGTTCTTTCCAGCTTCCAGGACAGATAGCCGGCAATTCCCGCCGAGCCCAGGAAAGATAGAAAGGAGATCAGCCTGTAAAGCTCCGTCGTCGGCATCGGGTCGCCATGCGCCACTCTGGCGGAGCCAGCCCCGACGAGATAGAAAACCGGTCCGTACATTTGCGCGATGAAGGGAAAGTCGAACGGGGGGGAATAGAGTTTTCCCGTTCGCATGGCCGTGAGAAACGCATAGACGCATGCCCCTTCCGGATAGCTAGTATCGTTGCGGACAAAGACAGTTTGAAAGGATATCTTTACATATACGATCGCCAGGATAAGAAAAGGCAGAAAAACGAGCGGCGTAAGCATGGATGCGCGCCAGTTGCTCGCGTCCTTTGCTTCTTCTGTGCGGATAGGCCCGGTCTCGCTCATGAATCCTCCTTCTGCGGTACCACAGGCTCGCTTCCTTCAGAATCCATAGTGCCTGGCCAGAAAGCCCGGCGATCAGCGCACTCCAGGCGCCAGTTGCGGTGTGCGGACTGTCGCAAGGCACGGTTGCCCGAAGATGCGCGCAATATCCTTCTCCCGCACGGCGCCGGGGCGATTGCGGGGCACGAGTGCGAGGAAACTCGGAACTTCGCAGAGGACCCGATAATGACTCATCATTGGCCCCAGCGTGTCCGCTCCCCAACCGGAGGTTCCGCGATAACTGACGCGGAACTCCGAATCGGCCGGTCCGTCGCTGCCCGAAATCACGATGAGGTCATATTCCTCTTCGTCGATCCGCTGAACGATCGGCGCCATGGACCAGACGTTTTGCAAGGAAAACTGGTGATAAAGATACGGGTCCAGCAGTTGCGGTTCGCGGCTGCGTAACTCCAAATAGGGTAGGGCGGACAACATCTTCAGCTTGTCGACATTGTAAGTGTCGAGATTGGGGGGAAGCTTTGGCAGCAGCACATTCGCGTTGTGTATCAACAAGAGTCCACCGAGCGCCGTCAGCCCCAGAGGAAGAATTACCGAGCGCCGGGCCCATGCCTCAATCCCGGCTAGACCGGCCGGCGCCATCACGGCCATCAATAACCACGGAAGAATGAGGTAATTCGTGTTGCCCCCGGTGTTTGCAAGCGCAGCCAGATTCGAAATGGACCCGATTCCGAGGGCCAGCAAAACTGTCCGGTACTTCTCCTTCCTCCAGCTCAATCCAACTCCGAGCAACGCCACCAAGAGAGGAACAATCGCCATCTGATCGCAGCGAACGATATTGAGGACGGTTGGACCGAGCAGCTGCCAGCTGTAGAATGCGTGTTGCAGGCCGGAAAGATTCGCGAGAAACGGGTCGTGCCGCAACCACAATGTAAGAAAAACGAGCGCCGGTATAGGCGTGGCGCCCGCGATCAGCGCGGCGCTGTTCCGGAACCTTCTGGCTATCAAGGTGTCGATCAGCAATGCAAATAGGATGGGAGCCGTGCTTTGCTTTGTCAGGCAGGACAGCGACCCTAAAACGCCAACCCATAGGATGAGCCTGCTTCTTCCCTGAGCCAATTGATAGACGGTCAGCGCGCTCAGCATCAGGAATATGGAAAGCAGATCCGGCCTGGCGCTTGCCGAGAATTCCGGAGCCCAGGCGCAAGCCAGGCTCAGAACGACCGAGGCCGCTGCCCAACGCCTCTTCCCTTCCAGCTTCCAGGATAAGAAGCCAATGAGTCCGGCGGAGCCGAGGAGAGATAGGAACGATAGGAGCCTGAAAAGCGCCGTTGTCATCGTCGGGTCGCCATGCGCCGCCTTGGCGAACCCCAGACCGACAAGATAGAAGACCGGCCCGTATATCTGAACGTTGAAGGGGAAGTCGAACGGAGGGGAATAGAGCTTTCCCGTATGCAGGGCCGTCAAGAATGCGTAGACGCATGCCCCTTCGGGATAAGTAACATCGTTGCGCGCAAGGATCAGCTGGAACGATGTCCTCAGATAAACGATCGCCAAAAAAAGAAAGGGCAGAAAAATGAGCAGCGCAAACAGATAGCTGCGGCTCCTTCCTGTTTCCGCGGCCTGCCCGGTCTCAAGCGATCTTCTCTCGGTCATGACTCCCTCCCAGGCTATCCGCGACGGCGTCCGAAGCAACATCGTTCCGCGCCGGGGGAACGGTTGCCTGTCTTCCCGCGGAGCAATTACGCAGTCGCCGCGATCATCCTCGTTCCCGCCTCCAGATGCCTACGATGGGCTTGCCGACTGAGCTGGCCAGGCATCTGTCGAGGACTCGCGAGATGGGGATGGTAAGTCCGTCCCAGATGTGCAGTTGGAGTTTCCGGAGTTTCGCTTTCGCTTGAGGTGAAGACTAGCAGAGCCCGCACCCTGCTTCAAGCAAAGAACCGGCAAGAGCGGGAGGGGGTGCCCAAAACAGCAACATGCGCAATGAGTGCTTCCGCGCTGGGGAGATTACCGCGTGGGCCACTCTTCGACGACGAGCCCCAGGTCGTTGAGCTGTTGGATGGCGGTCTCGACGTTGCGGCGAACCTTGGGACGGTCCTTGCGGCTGGCCCTGGGCGATTCGGCCACGGCGATCACGCGCCCATACCGCCATGCGCCGGGAGGCAGCGCGACCAACGCTTCGGCCAGGTCGGCCGGGCGCAACTGAATCTCCTGCCGCCGCGCGGCTTCAGGCCGCAGCATGGTTCCCTGGCCCAGGCTGCTGGGGTTGGCGTCGGTCATGGTTACGCGCAGGTTGAGCAGGTCCGCATCGACCCAAAGGAATGGATTGGCCCACGCGCCGGGCTCATGCACATCGACGTAGAGGCTCTTGGTGGGCAACGGGATGCGGGCAAGTTCGGCCCGCTGCCGGTCGCGCCTGGTGGCTGAGGCTTGGGCCGCGGCCTGAGCCTGCTGCTCGGCGTTCACAGCATTCTTCGCCGCTCCAACCACCGCCTGCTCTTCCTTATGACAAGCGGCCAGGGCCACGGCCAGCAGCAGGGCCATGACCGCAAATCCCCTGATTTGTGAGCGATGAATCACCTATCAAGAATAACAGGGCGGCTCGGCGCCGGCTGCCTGAGCCGGCTTGCGCTAGAAAGGGCAGTTGTTAATCGGAGCCTGCTTGCCGCGAGGCGCGCATCGGCTGGAAGCTGGCGTAGCGCCGGCGAAGAGCGTCACTTGCCGATAAGGCCGCGCGCGATCGCGTCCAGCATGCCATTGAGAAAGTTGATCGACTCCGGCGCCGAGTAGCGGCGGCCAATCTCCAGCGCCTCGTTGATGACGATGGGGAATGGCGTGCTCTTAAAGCCCAGCATCTCGCCCACGGCCATGCGCAGCAGGTTGCGATCCACCGCCGGCATGCGCTCCAGCCGCCAGTGCTTCGAGTTCTGCACGATCAGTTCGTCGATCTGTTCCTGGCGGGTGGTGGCCGCGCGGAAGAGATCCTCGGCAAAGCCGCGGACCTCCGGCTCGACTTTATCGCCGGCCTTCCAGAAGGTGGCGCGGACCTGGTCCGGGGTCTGCTTGCCGATGTCCGCCTGAAAGAGCATCTGCATGGCCAGTTCGCGCGACTTGCGGCGCGGTCCGGCGGTCAAGCGGGACCGCCTTGCCTGGCGCCGCCAAGCTGGATCTTGCGGCTCAGGCTTGCCATCTCGATGGCGGCCAGCGCGGCCTCGAAGCCCTTGTTGCCGGCTTTGACGCCGGCGCGATTGAGCGCCTGCTCGAGCGTTTCGCAGGTCAGCACGCCAAAGCTGTGCGGGATGCCGGTCTCCTGCTGCGACTGGCCGATGCCGCGCGCCACTTCGTTGTAAATCGCCTCGAAGTGCGGCGTCTCGCCGCGCAGCAGGCAGCCGAGCGTCACGATGGCGTCAGCGTGGCCCAGGCCGGCCACGGTGCGCGCCGCCGCTGGAATCTCCCATGCGCCCGGAACGCGGATGATTTCAATCGCCGCCCGTTCCGCGCCGCTGCGCAGCAGAGCGTCCAGCGCGCCCTCCAGCAGGCGCTCGGTAATGACCGCATTCCAGCGCGAGACGACAATGGCAAAGCGCATTCCGGCGGCGGAGAGATCGCCTTCGAGGGCCAGGGGCCTGCCCCGCAGCGGATCGGTCCAGGCCCAGAAGCTGAAGGCGAATCCCGGCTCCGGCTCAACGGTGAAGAGGCGCGACTTCCAATGGGTTTCCGTGATGGCTGAGAGGCGCGCGACCGCCGCATCGCCGCCCTGAGCGCGCAGCCAGCTCTCGGCTGCCTCATGCGCGGCATCCAGAGCGATCACCTCCACCAGCACATCGGCGGTCGAAGGAAACTCGCCATCGACAAACTCCAGGTTGCCCAACGGCGCCAGAAACGCCGCGCCCCGGCTCTCGGCTTCAGCCCACCCCTTTCCCCGCTCGAATCCCAGCGCGGAAAAGAAGCTCGCCAGCCGCTCATAGGCCGCGGCGCTGCCGGCGGGGCGAAGAAAGGAAATTCCCTTGATCATGCTTCGATTCTATCGTGCGGAGATGGCTCCGCCGGCATCGCTGTCCGCCGTATCCATGCGCAGAAAAAGGCCGGCACGAGGCCGGCCTTTCCCGCGCATCGCCTCAATGGAGCGAAGGCTATGTCGTGGAACGCGGCTTGACGAAGACGATCGTGGCCGGTACCGGGTTGGCGGTCGGCGCTGAAAGCAGGCAGCCGGGGTCGACGCCACCGTCGGCGAGGGGCGTACACGCGGGCAGGTTGGGAGCGATCTGCTCGGTGTCGGCCTTTGCCGGATTGGTGGTAACCAAAGGCACGCTGATGTAGTGAACCAGGTTGTCGCCCGCGGTGGAGACGAAGAACAGCGTATTGTCCGGACTGAAAGCGCCCGCCAAAGGCGCCGTGATCGCCGACGCCGCGCTTCCGCCCAGCGTCAGATAACCCACCGTGCCGGCAGCGCCGCCGCTGCCCGGCACATAGTAAGGCAGCAAAGCGCCGGGCGTTGACCCGGTATAGGTGACGAAGGCCAGGTTGGAGGCGGGCGAAGCAACCACCCGATTGACGGCGGTTGCCTTGATCCTGGTGAGCTGCGCCTGATTGAGCGTGTGGTGAATGGTGAGCGGCGTGAGCGTGTTCGACCCGGCGCCGGGGCATTCGCCGCTGGGAATGGCGACGCCAATGTCGGAGAGCGTGACCCCGCCATGGATGAGAGCGGCGCCCAGGATGTGCTGGCCGTCGGTGGTGGCGGCAAGCGTATCGGTCTGCACCGGGTTATTGGACGCGTCGAGAACCGTATCTCCGAGAGGATAGAAGGCGACGTTGCCAACCGTACCGGAGGGGCACCAGGTGTGAGCTTCGGTGGGTGAGCCGCGGAGGTAGGCGCCCACGCTGGGGATGGTGAGCGCCGGGGTTTGCATGGTAATGGGAACGCCGACATTCGGCGCCAGCGGGCCCTGGGCGAGCGGGCTCGGAGGCAGCGGGTAGGTGGTCCAGCCCGTGTTCTGGTTGTAAACATACAAGGTGTCGCTATGGCCGGCGCCCAGGCTCGCGTTGTCCGTGATGTACAGCGTCTTCACGTCCGGCGTCCAGGCAGCGGCATTGCCCACGCCCCCGGCGGTCGAGGCGATGCCGGAGTTGGGGTTGTAGACATAGAAGACCTGGCGCTGCTGATCGTTGATCAGCACCAGCGAATTGTCGGGAGCCACGGCCAGCACCACGCCGGGAACGCTTGTGTCCTGTTTGGTGATCTGGTTGGTCAACGCGCTGCATATCATCAGCTCGCGGGACGAGCCGAAGTAAAGATCGGTACCGCCCCGGTCCATCCCCATGGAATTCGGCACATAAGGCAGGCGCACCGGCGTGCCCACGGTGCCGGTGAGCAGCTCGACGGGAACAAAGTACTGCGACTGGCCCGGCGCCGCGAGCCAGATGTATTGGCTGGCGGTTCCGGGGGTAGTCACCGTGACCGGGTTGGAGGTGATCGAAAGGCCTGTTCCATCCATGCCGATCTCGTTGATGGGAGACGGATTGCAAGAGGTGGGCTGGCAGATGGCATAGATCGAGGCCACGCCGGGGAAGGTGGTCGTGATCCCGCCGCCGGCCGCGACGCTGATATCCACCGGATCGGTCGATTGGTAGTCCAGCGAAAGTCCGTTGATGGGCAGATTGTTGGTGTCCAGAACCGTGGTCACCATATTCTGCTGCACTCCCTGGGTGATTGTCCCCGTCTCCGCGCCGTTGGCCAGGGTGAGGCTGATCGACTGCGGCGGGCAGGTGGAGAAGTACCCGGCCGATGAACTCCCTCCGGCCACCGAGGCGGAGATCTCGGTCGTCCCGGGCTGCGCGGCGGTGATCTGGTTGGTCTCGTTGTTGATCGAGGCGATGGCCGCGGTGGCTACGTTATAGTTGAGCGTGCCGATGGCCGCCGTGCAGTTGGGAACCGAGATCACGCCGGGAGGCAGCGGGCAGGCATAGTTCGCGCTGGCTACCGAAGATGGCGCGCAGAGCAGTTGCTGCTGCTGGTTGCTGGCCACAAAGCAGGCCTGCGCGTCCAGTTGCGCCTCCTGCCCCTGCGAAAGACAAGCCGGCGGCCCCACAAGAGTAACCGAGGTCACCTGCGCGTGGACGAAAACCTCCACCGGATTGGAAGTGACCGCCTGCGCGGAGGCCGTGATGTAGGCGATCCCGTAAGGCAAGCCTCCGGTCGAGGGCAGCGGATTCGGCTTGTTGCAGATGGTGTAGTCGGCTATCCCGCCTCCCGTGTTCCGGTTCCATGTTCCGGCGCACATGTTGCCGGTGGGCGAGATGTCCAGCAACTGGTTGTTGGTTGTGCCATAGGTGTACTTGCCCGAGAAAGAGGCCGGTATTCCCTTGCACGTCTGGGCCGAGGGCGCGGAGGCCTGCAAGGTCTGCCCAAAGGCCAGCGAGACGCCCGTGGTCTGCGGCTGCAGAACGATGGACGCCAGGTCCGTGTCCTTCAATCCATAACCCAGGCCGTTGCAATAGCTCGCTCCGGGATTGCGCGTGCAGCCGGAGATCGATATTCCGGCCGGAACGGCCATGCATAACAAGCAGACAAGCGTCAAAAACCGCCGCATGAATCCTCCCCGCCCCGCCTTCTCAAACCGCGGAACGGTCTCTCCGAATCCGTTAAAGAAATGGGTCACAGCGACTTTTCAATCGCCGCAATCGCCAACCGCCTGCCCTGGGGACTTCTTCCCAGGAGAATCTCCCCCTTGTCAGGTTGCCTGCAACACACCGCGGAGACTCAAAAACACTCTACAGCGGCCCGCGAACATGCCCAGGGCCAGCCTTGCCGCCGGTCTTCCGCACCTCCGGCCATCGCACCAAACGGCCCAATGCCCGGCTCCCGGCCATACGCTGTTCCTGGAGCCGGCTGGCAAAGCACGCTCACCGGAACTCCAATGAAAAGTGTATCAGGACCGGCTTGCTCGCGGCGGAAAGCCGCAGGCGGCCAATTTCAACTGTCCCCGCTTCTGCCTTCATAGACGCCGCCGCGCGCCGATGGCGAGCAGTTCCCTACTCCGGCGCCAAATAGCGCTGAAACCAATCCGCGGCGCGCTCCAGCGCGTCCCGCCGGTGCGCTGGGTCAACGAACCCATGCCCTTCGTTGGGGTAAACCACCAGTTGCGTGGGCACGCGCCGGTCGCGCAGCGCATGCCAGAACTCGTAGGACTGCGGCGCGGGGCACTCGCCATCCCGGTCGCCGACCACCACCAGCGTGGGCGTCGCGGCCTGCTTGATAAATGTGATAGGCGAGCTCTTGGCGTACACCAACGGGTCGTCGTAGACCGAGGCCCCGAAATAGGGAATCATCCACTGGTCGATCGAGTTCTCGCCGTAGTAGCTCTGCCAGTCCGAGATTCCCGCTCCCGCAACCGCCGCCTTGAACCTCTGCGTCTGGGTCACGGCAAACATGGTCATGAATCCGCCGTAGCTCCAGCCGGTCAGGCCCACGCGGTTCGGGTCCACCGGGTACTGGGCCTCCACCGCGTCCACCCCGGCCAGAATGTCGCGCAGGTCCCCGTAGCCGAAGTCCTTGCGGTTGGCCTGGGTAAACTCCTCGCCCTGCCCAAGGCTGCCGCGCGGATTGGGCTGCAGCACAAAGTAGCCCAGCGCCGAGAAGGCGGCCGCGTTCAGCACCCCTTCGCCGCCCCAATGCGCCACGACGGCCGACGCCGGGCCCCCATGCACCTCGACAAGCAGCGGGTACTTTTTGCCCGGATCGTAATCCTTGGGCAGCATCAGCCAGCCCTGCACCTGGAACTTGTCGCTCTTCCAGTTCAACGAGACACTCTTGCCCCAAGCCGGTTCCACGCCGTCGTTGAAGTGCGACAACTGGGTTCGGAACGCCAACTCGTCGCCGGTCGCGCTCCCCGGTCTGGCCGCATAGATCTCCTCCGGCAGGTCGAAGGTGCTCGCCCGGAAGACCAACAGCGAACGATTCGCGTTCGAGGAAAGGCCCATCTCCAGCCGCCCGTCGCCCACGCTGCCTGGAATCTTGAAGATCGGCGAGCCAAACTCGACCTGTCCGCCCGCGCCGGCCTGATCCGCAGGCAGATGATAGCGAATCAACTGCGAGTCGCCCCCGGCAAGCTCACTCACAAAGAGGTTCTCGCTGTCTTCCCACTCCAGCCAGACTGCGGAAGTGGGCTGACCGGTGCTCAGGCCGCGCAGCGCGCTTCCATCGGCGGAGACGATCCACACATCGCCTCCCGTCTCTCCCTGGTCGCTCATGAGCCCGCCGATGAAAGCAATCGCTTTTCCGTCGGGGGACCACCGCGGCACGGCGATCTGCAACCCGTGCAGCGGCCCGGCAACCTCGGCGGGCGCCAGAATCGCCTTTCCCGAGCTCGTGCCCAAGCCCGTCTCATCCCACTCCTGCGTATACAGCTTCGCCACCCACCAGTTGTTCTCTCCCGGCGGATCGGCGGCCACATACGCCAGCCCCTTGGAATCCGGCCGCCAATCGAACTCGTACACATGCAGGTTGGCTGGGGTGAGGAAACCATAGAGCCGCCCACCGTCTCTGGGCTGGGGACCCGACGGAGGGACCGATGAAAAGGCAACCCGCTGGATCTCGACGCCGTCTTCGCCTATCACTCCCGCCGGCGGCTTCATGGCCGCCAGCGCCCCGGCCGGCCGCGTCGCTCCCTCCACATACAGGAAAGCTACCTTGCTCCCGTCCGGCGAAAAGGCCGGAGCTTCCACGTATCCCTTCAACTCGGTCAGCCGCGCCGCCTGCTTGCCGTCCAAATGTGATAGATACAGATCCATTTGCTCGCCCGGCCGGGCGCAGTCGGAGAAGAAAGCCAGCGTCTTCGCGTCCGGCGCCCAGGCTATCTCACTCTCGCGGCAGTGCTGCTCCGGCTTGGCCGCCGCCGTCACAGGCTCGCTTTTGGCCAGGCTGTCCAGCGGGGCCACGCGAATCTCTTCGCCCCCGCTCACCGGCTCAGTCCACGCCAGCCGCTTGCCGTCCGGGGAAACTGCCAACTGATCCACAAAGCGGCCCCGGCTTAGCCCCTTGAGCACCTCGTCGATGCGGGCGCGATCCGGCGCTTTGCCCGCCGCGGATTCCGGCTGCGGGGCTGCCTGCGCATCCTGAGCCGCGGCGCGAAAGGAGTTGAGAACCGCGCCCAGGAACAAAACAGCGCCGGCGATCGACCCGGCGCGAAGGAACTTGCGAAACGGCGTCGAATTCATACCGACATGCTATCAGGAAGAATCAGGGCGCGGCCCGGATTGTCTTGCGAAGGCTCTATAGTGTTTGCATGACAAACCGTAAAGGAAAAGACGTCTTCGATCCCCACGAGACCGCGCGCGCGGAGGCTTTGGCGGGTGCTCCGCTGGCGCCGTTTGGCCGCCGCCTCGCCGCTTACGCCATCGACATTTTCCTGGTTGCCCTCACCTATGGCCCGGCTGTTTTTTTCGCGAAATACCTCGTTGAGGACGTACTGCACCTGAAGGAGAATCTCTATGATTCGGCCCATACGCATGTGAGGTTTGACTTCCACGAGATGAAGAATCTGGCCTGGGTGCTCTGGCTGGTTCTTTACTTCGGCCTGATTGTCTGGAAGACCAACGGACTCACGCCCGGCAAGCGCCTGCTGCGCATCCGCATCGTTTCGCTGGTGCACGAAAGGATCACGCTCTGGCAGGCCATCGAGCGCGCCCTGGGCTACGGGGCCTCCGCGCTGGAGGGTGGATTCGGCTTCTTCCAGTACTTCATCTACCCCAACCACACCTGCGTCCATGACCGCATCGCGGAGACGATTGTGATCAGGGAGCCGGCGCCAGCCAAGCCTCTGAAAGACTGAGAATCACCTGAGTTGGGAGCGGCGCAAGGGCCGCTCTCCCAAGCTTCAGATCGCGTCGAGCGCTTTGTGCCCCATGCGCGCGATGCGGGGAACGGCGATCAAAGTGACGGCAAAGAGGAAGATGGAGGCGGCGGCGAACTCCAGGTGGCCGTGGCGCAGGTCTTCAAAGACCAACTTGGCCGCCACCAGCACGAGCGTTGCGTAGCCGATCCGGGTCAGTTCCATCCGCCGCCAGTGCGCGCCGCTGAAGGCCAGCGCCAGAGCCGCCGCGCAGAGGGTCAGCGTGCGGATGAACGCCAGGTGATGCGGGCCGGGATTCGCGCCCAGGCCAAGCAAGCCCATCAGCGCTTCAACCACCATCGCGGCTGCGGCGCCGACGGCCAGAGTTGCGGAGACGACAAGCATCGCTCGCGCCGTCCATCGCTCTCCCTGGCCAGACCTACAGGCCGCATAGCAGAGAACGGCGCAGGCGGAAACCAGGCAGACGCTCATCGATGGCGCGCCAGGAAGCGTCCCAGCCAGGGCGCGGAAGGCGTAATGGAGCAGGCCCGAAGCGATCGAGGCCGCCAGCAGATAAACGAGGCCGTGAAACTCCAGCGCCGGCCGGCTCAGCCGCACGCCCAGGAAGGCAGCCGCAACCGCCGCCGCGCCCAGGCTCGCCGCCATCCACAGCAGCGGCAGGCACAATACGCAGCCGGAGAGAAACAGCGCCACGCTCCAGGCGGCAAAGACGCGGTAATTGCGCCGCTCCGGGAAGCGATCGAAGACGGCGAAGACAGCCGCATAACCCGCCGCGGACAGGAGCAGGCAGAAGACTCCCAGAGCGGTTGCGCCGCCGCGGGCCTCGAAGCTGAGCAAGCTGGAAGCCGCCAGCAGGAACGCGATCATGGTCTGGATGGTCTCGAAGGCTGTAATCCTCTGCCGCCGCAGCGCGGTCCTCACGGCCACGCTTACCCCATAGATCAGGAACAATGCGAAGCCGGGCGCGAGCAAGGCCGCCGTCCCCAGGAGCGGGTAATCCGCGCGCGTGCTTGGCGGGCTGGTGTAGATGAAGATCAGCGCCCATATCGCCACATCGGCAAAGGCCGCCGCCAGAAGCCTCACCCCCAGCCAGCGATCGCGTCCCGCCGCGTACTCGCTGAGCAAGACCATCGCCAGCAGCGCCGCGATGAAGGGCACGAGCGCGTGCGTCGCGATGGACAAGGCTAGAGCCAACGGAGCCGCGGCCGCGTAGGCCACCCAGACGACCGATGCGAGATTGCGCCTCCAGGCCAGCGCGGAGGCCGCGCACACGAATGCGCCCAGCACGCCCGCGGTCGCCGCCGCCGGCAGTACATTGAAACGCAGCGTCAGCTCCCACAGCATCGGAGCCAGGATGAATGCCGAGGTGCAGGCGTAAGTCGCGCTGGCAAACCACGCTCCGGCCGGCGCGCGCGCGGCCCAAACCAGCCAGAAGATCGCGTAGGCGATGGCGACGGCCGCAACCCCCAGCTTGGGAAGCGATGTGGACTCAGCAACCGCCCGCAGCAGATAGGCGCCGGCGATACCCAGCATGGCTTTGCCCACGACGGGAAACGCTCCGCCCGCCAGCGCGGAGGGAAGCGGCTCGCCGGCTTGCGCCGCCTGCGAAGGCGCCGGCTCAAGCGCGGCAACTGCCATAGACGGCCGGGAAGGACGCTCCAGCGCCTCGACGCGCCGTTCCAGCGCTTCCAGGCGCGCGGCGAGCCGGGTTATGTCGTCGGGAAGATCGGCCATGATTTCCACCCGAATGAAAGCCGGCTCTCTGCCGCGCTCAATTCCCCGCCGCGGCCGCGGGCGCGCTTTTTGCGGGCCACGGAGGCAGCAGCTTGACCAGCGCCCACAGCAACAGCAGCGGCAATAACGTCAGCGCAATCGCCACCAGCAGCCCCTCGCGCGTCACCAGGCCCATCTTGTAAGTCGTGTAGCCGAGAAAACTCTTGCTGAACAACTGTCCGCCGATCACCACATTCCAACGCATGGCGAAGATACCGATCAGCGTCAGACATCCGGCCACGGAGTAGATGCGCAGGCGCGCAATCTGAGGCAGCTTTGCCACCTGCGTGATGCCGAGCAGGACGATGGGCGTCAGCGTGCCCAGGCAGATCTGGATGACGATATGCGGAATGTAAAGCCGGGTGTGGACCATGAAGTTCAGGCTGCGGAAGGACTCATCGGCCTCGTAGACGCGGTGAACCAGGTCCAGCATCTCCAGGCTGAAGTCGATGATGAAGATATAAAACAGGTACATGGCGATGGTGTCCACGCAGCGAATGTCGATCTTTTCCTTGCGCAGCTTGACGATGGCCATGTAGAGCAGCATCACGCCGGCAATCCCCGACACCATGGCCGAAAAGATGAACACCACCGGCATCATGGGCGACGACCACCAGGGATTGGCCTTGATGGAGCCGAAGATGAAGCCGACATATCCGTGCAGCAGAAACGCCGAGGGAATGCCGACCAGCGTCACAATCCAGCCCGCCCGCTCGTCGATGGCCAGCGACCGCTCGCCGATGTTATTCGACCCCAGCGTCATCACCCGGTAAACGATGCGCAGCAGCCCCTTGCTCGATTGCGACAGGAGCACAATGTCGCGCCGGTAGTCGAGCCATATCTCCAAGACCAGCACGGCCATCAGATACCAGAGATAGACATAGCCGAACATGGCCATGGCCGAGGTGCTGTGCGGAGTGAAGTACATCTCCGGGGAGCGCTCCGGATGGCCGAGATGCAATTGCAATGGCAGCGGCGCGACCAGCAGAAAGGCCAGCGCCGTCAACAGCGCCAGCCGGTAAGTCGGCTTGACCGCTTCCACCCTGAACACGCGCTCTAGCGAAGCCAGAATGAACGCGCCCGCCACCAGGCCCGTGATGAACGGATAGAGGACGATCAGCACGCTCCATTGGAGCCCGACCTCGTTCGGATACATGAACCCTTCAACGCCGCTCATAACTCCTCACTCATTCAGCTTCTAGCTTCTAGCTCCTAGCCCTTAGCTCCGCGACTGGAGTCCCGCGAACTCAACCTCGCAACAAACAAGCTAGTAGCTAAAAGCTAATAGCTAATAGCTGCTTCTAACGCACCGAGCCGTCCAGATGGTTGTAGAAGACCTTTGCGCCGGTGGCCATCTGCGGCTTCAGCACCTGCACGCTGTGCGTCTTCAGAAACTCGTGGATCGGGTCCTTGGGGTCCTTCAGGTCGGCCAGTTGCCGCGCCCCGGTCGGGCAGGCCTCGCAGCAGGCGGTCGTAAGTCCCTTGGTAATCCGGTGGTAGCAGAGCGTGCATTTGTCCGCGACCTTCTTCACCGGGTGAATGTAGCGGCAGCCATACGGACAGGCCTGCACGCAATAGGCGCAGCCCAGGCAATAAGTCTGGTCCACCAGCACCACGCCGTCCGGACTGATGAAGGTTGCGCCTACGGGGCAGACTTGGGTGCATGGGGAATCCGCGCAATGGTTGCAGAGTTTGGGAACGAAGAAGTACTTTCCGCTCTCATCGGTGGCCACCGGGAAGCCTTCCTTGCCGCCGTCGGGCGAGATGACCTGGGGATCGGTCATGGGGTTGGTCATGGCGCCCAGGGGATTGGTCATCTGCCAGTCCGAGATGTGGTAGCGTTCCACCCAGGTGCGGAAGCTTCCATCCGGCACGTCGTTCTCCGCCTGGCAGGCGCGCACGCAGTTGCCGCAGCCGATGCACTTGGGGATATCGATCAGCATGCTCCACCAGTGTTCGCTCATCTTATAGTTAGGCGACTCTTCCGGAGTTCCGGCAAGCACGGACTCCCATGCAACCGCCGCCGCGGGCAACAGAATCAGCAATTGACGCCGGGATATGTTCATTTCGCACCTCCCGCATCCATCGCCGGGCTATGCGGCTTGTGGCAGGTATCGCAGGGCAGGCCCGTCGAGTGATCCGCCGGCACAACCTGCGGAAAGCCCTTGGGTTTGGCGGCGCTGGCTGTGTGGCATCGAGCGCAGAGTACGGCCGTATCCGGCAGAACGGGCTTGACCGCCGATGGGTCGTCGGCGCCGGCGTGCTTGGCCTGCGCGCCGTGGCAGGCTTCGCAGTTCACATGCGCATGTTTTCCGCTCTTCTTTACCTCGGCCACATCCGCGTGGCAGGCTTCGCAGGTCTCGTGGCCCGCGAAGCGGATCGGATGAGCGGCGATCTCGCCGATGGCTGCTCCGCGGTAGTGCCCATATTCTCCAAAGCTCTTGGGGACGACGTAATGGCGCACCACGAGAAACACCGCAAAGGCGAGGACGAAGAGCCCCGCAAACCGGACAAGATGCCCTGCATCCTTGAAGACGCTCATCAAGACCTCTCCACGACGACTGCGCCGGAAGGTTCAGCGAACCGATCCCAACGTGATCTGGGACACTTCTCGCACCCCTCACCGTACAGGAGCGGCTCGGATGTCTGTATGTGAGCTAAATCACACGCAGGCGTGATACTCCACACCCGCCGAGTCTCACCGCGGTTCGCCGCGCAAAGTTCTTCATTTCCTGCGAAGACGGTCAGGCGGCCAGGGCGATCCCCGGCCCCCGATTACCGCATCGCCGCGGCGCGCTTGCGATAGAGATTCAGACCTGTCCGGCCGATCTCCCAAAGCAGTTGCAGAACGGCGAGGGCGCACATAAAGGACAAGCCAATGTAGATCGCCCTGTTGATCGCCTCCATGGCTCCGCCGTAGCGCGCCTGGTCCAGCGCCGGATGCCGGAGCGTGACCCACGCGTGATCGCGGACGTTGAGCAGCAGCACCAGTGGAATCAGCCCCAGGGCCTGCATCGTGATCCGCTGCGCGCGCCTCGGCCCTTGCCAGCTTCCGCGCAGCAGGTCCACCACGCGCCATCCCAACTGCAGCGCGTTCAGACCCACGACCCACCAGTAGAACTGGACGCAGACAGGCGCGAATTGGAAGGGCGAACCGTGCACGTACGCGGCGCCAGGCCCCAGCAGCAGGTACGGATAATGGGGAACCAGCAAGAACCACAGCAAAAAGACGAAGCCAAAGACCACTTCCGCCACGGCATAGGCGTAGCTGCGCGGCTTCTGCCCGCGCGCGCCTTCTTGCGCCACCGGGGGCAGGGCGCCGGGCGTCCAGTCGCCGGTGGGAGCCGCGAACGCGGGCCATCTTCCTGGGTAGCGCGTGGCCATGAACTCAATTGCCGCAAAGATGAGCGTAACCGTCGCGGCAGTGCTCAGCAGAACCCCGGGCACGCGAAGTACCCCTTCAAATGCGGCGGTCCAACTCGGGGACCTAACGGCAATCTCCAGCGCGACCCCGATCATGTAGAGGATCGTGACCCAGAAGACCGCCAGCCGTAGCACAAACCAGTAGGCGGGGAAGACGGCCGGCCCGATCAGGTACTGCTGCGGCCAATAGCGCGCGGCCACCTGGATCGGCTGCCCGATTTGCTTGAGCCAATCCTCCGCCTCGCCCTGGGTAAGCGGCCGGCCCAGCTCAGCCTCCTTGTCCTCAAGCTGCGCTTCCAGGTTGGCCCGCAGTTCGGCGATGATGTCGTCCTGCCGCTCCCACGGCAGGTGCTTCTTTACGGCTTCGAGGTAACGATCGAGAAGTTCCATGGCCTATTCCTTTTCTGCTGATTGCATGTTGTCGATGGTCAAATGAATTGCCGCATTGATGTCCTGCCACTCCCCGAGCAACTGCGCGAAGATACGTTCGCCGTCGCCGGAGAGGCGGTAAAAACGCTTGTTGCGCTTGTCTTCCTCGCGCCACTCGCTGGTCAGCAGCCCCTGGGCTTCCAACCGGCGCAGCAGCGGGTAGAGCGTGCTTTCGTCGATCTCCAGACCGCGTTTGGCCAGGGCTTTGCGCAGCGTGTAGCCGTAGTGCTCCTGGCGAAGTTGCGCCAGCACCGCCAGCGTCAGGCAGCCGCGCCGCAGTTCCAGGCGAAGATTCTCGAAGAGGTTCTCGGTGATGGTCATGCTGTACCTCATACACTGTACTTCACATACTGTAGTACACACAGTGTACGATGTCAAGTACTGTTTTGAAGTTTTTTTCGGGGAACCCGGCGGGCAGGGGCTCAGGCTCCGACTTGAATCGAGTCCATGCCGATAGGCGACGCACTCGGAGCTCGATTCTTCACGCCGAGAATTGAAGTATTGTTGATCTGGGACGCCCCGATGGCGCATTTGCCCCCATGACCTTCCGCTCGATTCCGCTCATCGCCCTCTACTCGGTCCTCTTCGCTCTCTCCAGCGCCAGCCGGAGCTTCTGCACTCCGCCACCAACCGACCCATCTCAGGAATTCAAGCTGCTGTTACAGAAGATTGCTGCCGAGCCACCTGACCCATGCAATCCACCCAACGGACTCGACGTTGCCGCCGCAGAGATGGAATCCTCCTTATTTGGGTATGCAGCAAGCATCGTCACGCGGGAATTGAACGCAGACCCAACGGGAACGCGGCCGCCGCAGAACCGGGCGACGGAGGCTCTGGAGAAGCTGGAGCGGCTGAGCGCGGAGATCAACGCCGCATGGCCCGCAGAAAACCGCTTCCAGTTCGAGGTTCTCGACCTTTCGCCTGCTCTGGTCGTGAAGATGACCATCCGCACCCACAATAGCTTCTTCGTCTTCGGCATCCCTGAGGAGAGTTCCGGGAAGCCTAACCGGCTTTGGCAGGGGGTCGGGTCGGATGACGATTTTGCTGGGGAGGGATGGTTCGGAAATCAACTC